>ERZ780195.2611-NODE-2611-length-11954-cov-4.200857_pt1 | contig 11954 bp, 9 predicted proteins | sample MGYA00511017_ERZ780195 | MGnify/ENA primary metagenome ERZ780195 (study PRJEB29588, sample SAMEA2159974) | human gut metagenome | biome: human gut; feature: human-associated habitat; material: faeces | place: Denmark | collected 2008/2010 ...
GGCTGCACAGTTGATTGGCTGCAAAACGAAGTCACTTTCTGTCTCTGCGCTTTCGAATGGCGATTTGGACGATGATCCGCTTGCGTGGCTGCTGCTCGACCAGCACGCTCTCACGCCGGAACAGGCCGTTTACCGGCAGGTCTGCACGGAAGAATTGGACCAGCTTTTCCGCACGCTCAGCGCGAAAGACCGTGCGATCCTCGGTCATACCTATGGCGTATTCGGCTACGAAAAGCTGTCTGTGGACGAGCTGGGCCTGCGCGAAATGCTCTCGCCGGACGGCGTGACAAAAGCCAGAAAAGCTGCACTGGAGCGTCTGCGCAGCCGGTATCCCGGCAGCGGCCTACACCTCTGGCGGGATGTGTATCATGCGCTGAAAGATATTTCAGATATCTGACAAAGATACTGTTTTTCAACAGAGTTTTTACAGACGCGGTATTCAAAAAGAGAAGGACCAGAGGAAAAATCCTCTGGCCCCGATGGTTTATTCGCGCGGATATGAAGTATTTATCAGCGGCATCTGTCTCAAAAAGCTCCGGAGCGAGCAGCATGAAACAAATTTAAAATAGTCAGAAGATCCACTAAAAACTGTGGATCTTTTGCACTGCAAGGGTATGATTGTGTGCCGGATTCTAAAGAAATCTGACATTTGCCCCGCCCATGCCAAGCGCGGTCTTGATGCCGATGCCGCTGTAATCTGCCCAGAGTAGGATAGCGCGCCACAACTCCGCCAACGGAACAGGAAGTCTGGAGTCCAGCGTAACCTTTCCGACAAATGCCGGAATATATACATTTTTTAGATGATATCGAACGGATTTCAATGCGTAATCGCGGATATAAATGCCGCTTTCCAGCATACACAGTGCGTCCGGGTCACAAAGCGGATATTCCTCACAAAAACTGTTCCAACGATTCACAAGACTTTGCAGAATCAGCTTTTCCTGTGGAAAAATCACATAGCGTCCGTTTTGCTTGAACGAAGCGGCGCTCCGAAACTGAATTTCCGTGCACGAGGAGGCAATCTGGCGTGCCTGTCGGATGATGTCTTCAAATTGAATCTCTGTTTTTGGCAGTTTGGAAACAACAGAAATCTCACCTGTGTGCAAGGAAATCGTTTCAATCGATTCTATCGCCGGAGCAAACAGCGCAGAAGCCTCCGTGCTCAGAAGATGGATATTCCATATAGACGTATCCTTTTCTTTATCAAACGTTACGAACTGAGAAATCGGGTGGTCCTGCTGACTGTGAAGCGCTTCCGCTGCGGCAGAAGGAATCTGCGTCAGCAACCACGCATACAGCTTATAGCCATCCGACGGCATAAGCCGGGCGGACAGTTCTAACTGGTAAGTCGTTATCAAGAGAGCTTCACCTCGCACAGACCATATGGATACAATTCACCTTCGTAAAGCGCATATTTTATAGTTCTCGGCGAGATACCATCCGCGCGGTCTTCTTCGTGTCGGTGCTTGCGGAACGAGCGGCTCAGCTCGTTGATTGCCGCTTGCAGTCCGTCCTTTTCGCCGAGGTACGGATATGTAAGCGTTTTGGAAAAGAAGCCCACGCCGCCGCCCAAAAAGAGCGTGTTGTCATAGGAAACTTCTGCTGCATGACGCGGCGCTGTAAAATGGCACAAATAGGTTTTCTCGTAGAAGCTGTCAAACGTCCGAACGCTGTTCATCAGGCTTTCTGCCGTAATTTTCTGATGCAATACCGACTGATCGAGCGTCAGTTTAAAATGAAGCTTCGTTCCGGGACGGATGCACTCGCGGCAGAGGTTGATCCGGTGCGTCTGCCCATCCGGATCTGCATCTATTTTACCGGCGAGGATCATGCAGGTGTCGCTGACTGGCAGGCTGTCCGAAATGCTGAGGCCGCGCAGGATACTGTTCACTGCGTCATCCAGTACCGCGTCGTTCCGATCCTTCTTGAGTTTCAGCGTATGGAGATATGTCCCTTCCGGAAATCCCTTGCGCGTATCGCCAAACGCAGAATGCGGAGAATTGTCCGAAAGGATCCAATCGGTAAGAATCGCGGTGCGGAGCGAACCTTTTACACTGCTTCCAGGAACATAGACGCGTCCGTCTGCTCCGCGCACGAAAGCATTGATTTCCTTTAGAGAATGCTCTGCGTCGAGCGCGTCTGCGGCAGCAATGCTGTAGCGGTTGACAGCGCGGATATCGTTCAGACTCAGGCAGCATTCTGCCGTGAGGAACCGGTAAAGATCCGTCTGCGCCCCCAGCATGAACTGTGTGTACTTATCTTCCAGCTTCCGTTCCAGCAGCAGATGAAAAAACTTTGTTTCATCTAACAGCATCACTTCGTCGCAGGATACTCTGGCAAAACGCGGCGTTAAAAAGACATATTCTTTTTTCACATAGCTTTTGCCGCTGCCAACAAAAACTGGAGCTTTTGCAATCAGCGTCAGATCGAATACCTCCAGTTGTCCTTCGTGAATCATAACGATACCCCCAGCAGAACAGGAGCTGAATAGCGGTAGACAGGATGTTTTCCGCTTTCTCCGACGTTAAACAGACCGCCGGAAAACTTCCGCTTCAAAACAGACCCTGCGGCAAGAAAATACTGCGTGTCCTTCTTCTGCGGCTCATCTGCGTAGGTTTCAGATTGAATAAAGCCGCCTCTGCGGGTCAGCTGATAATAGGCACCTTCTAAAACAGCTTCGAGGTCTTCCGTTTCGGGCAGCGCCGTCGTCAGCAGCAGATAAGAGTTGCTTTCCCGCGCAAGCGCGTCATGCAGCCACTCGGTCTGATCGTCGAATGGCTCGTCCAGAAAAATCACATCCTCGATTTCAAAAGAACCATATCCGGCGCTGGTCTTCCCGCCGATCCCGCTCATGCCGAGCAAACGGAGCAGCGTTTCATAATAGGGGCCGTCCTCCTCCGGGCAGCACAGCATGAACCACAGGCCGCAATCTTCAAAGAACCGGAACACGCCGACCTGATACGGGTTAGCGTCCTCACCGTCTGTAACAGCCGCTTTCGTGTAATCCTCATGCACGCCGAAGCCTTCCGCTGTTTCTGGAACAAATGCGGCCCCGCCGTGTACGGACACAGAAAATCGCTCAAAGGCATGCACCGGGAGCCAACGCAGCTTTTTCATGGTCTTTCGCTGCCTTGCCGGAAGCTCCTCGGATGAGGGCGCATGGATAAAGGGCTTTGGAAGATAGAATGTATCGCCGCAGTAAGGCATGGCGTCGGAAAGCGTCAATTTCCCGCGCCGGACGGCTTCACAGAGCCGTGTCACGCCTGCTTCACCTTCTGCGTGCAGAGCAGTATGGCAAAGCGCTGAGAAGAGCGTATCGGCGCGGAAGGTTTCTTCCGATGCGTAGAGCGACATTGCAGCGTCGGACAATCCGAAGTGGACAGGTGCGGTGAACCGGAGACTAAACAGAAAACAACTCATAGTTTGCAACCTCCTCAAAGATGCCCGTCAGAGAAGCCGTATCCGCGTCACAGGCAACACCGGTCAGGCGGAAGTTTGTGAAGCTGACTCTGCCGCTGCCGCGTGAGCCATGTCCGCCAAGATAGTCCAATTGCAGCAGCTTCATGCCCTTCGCAAGCAGTGCCAGATCCTTCTCCGCCTCCGGCATGCCGGAAAACTCATAGACGATATTCACGCCGAAGCTGGTTCCCGGCACAACGCGCTCGATCTGGCGCGGATTTGCAACAGAATTGATCCGGTTGATGGCGTTTTCAAATTTCACCTCGGTCAGGCCAACCGCTTTCATCTGCTCTTTATTATTGACAAAGCAATCGGCAAACTGGAGCCGCGCCGCTCTGACCGGGTCAGCACTTCCGAACAGGCGCAGGATCGGTGCTTCGTCGTTCTTGAAATCCGGCATATGTTCGATGTCACCGGAAAAACTTCTTGCCAGCAGCGTGCGGAGCTTTCCCTTGAGGCTGCTGCCGGGAACGATTGGATTTCCCGTGAGCGTATCGCGGACAACAGGACTGTCGACCGCACCGATCGCGGAAAAGGCGCCGGATGCGCCGATATGCATACCGGTTCGGACGATCAGATCACACTGAATCAGAATTTTCCCGTACATACTTACGCCTCCTTACCGCCGTAATAGCGATGATACGCTACCAGCGCTTCCATATAGTGTGCAAACGCAATCAGAGTCTCGCGATTTGTGCTGATGCCTTTGAGATATTGCAGAAGATGTGCCTTTTCGACAAACACCTTCGTTGCCGGATCGCGCCCGGCTTCATATGCTGTGCGGATGCGCATCATGCCGATACCCGCAATGCTCTCCTTTGTCAGTTCCGGTTCGGTACGGAGCCGCTCGGCGTCATAGATGCCGCTGACGAGACTCAGGAGGTTCCGGATTTTGCTGGTTGTGATCGTCGGGCGCTGCCCGCTCATTTCGCGCATGATCGCGTCAGCACGGTCGATATAGTCATCCGGGACCTTTTCGGCTTGAATTTCTGCGAGCGGCTGGTTGTAAGCCGGGCGCTGCTGCGCGCCATACCCCGAGCGCTGCGGCGGACGGGACTGTCCGCTGCCGGAATAGCCGCGGTTTTAGCCACTGTAGCTGTTATTGTTGTATGCCATCTGTATCCCCCTCCCGGTTCTCATAGACATGAAGATAAATTGCCGTGATTAACTCGGCGCGGTCTGTTTTGTTCAGCGCCCAACAGTACATCTTGTCTGCAAACATCCGATACGCGCCAAACGCGGGCGACGTGCGCGGCGGCTCCAGCCGGGCAAGCAGATAGGCATATCTGGCGAGCTGCAATTTGCCGTCCTTCGGGTCCTGCGCCGTGCGCAGAAGGTCGAGCGTCCGATACAAAAATGCAGTTCCACGCTCTTGACCGCGCGCGCCGAAAAAAGCCTCTAACGCAGCCTTTTTCTCGCCCAGCACGCGCCCGGTAAACGTGTTCCAGCCATAACAGTGTGCGCTTTCAAAAAGGCAGACTGCATCTTTGTCCGGTTCCTGTTTTGCAAGGTCTTCCAAATCGCCGGAGGCGGCCGCCGAGAGGCGGACCGGGTAATGATCGTCCACCAGAGCAAGTCCCGCGCTGATGGTAAGCGCGCCGCAGGAAAAGGCCGTGAATGCCTGCCGGATGCGAAGCGCAGCCTCTACAACATCATTCCATGCGCCAAGTAAAAACACATCATCGCCGCCGGAATAGACGACCGTCACGGCAAGCGCCGGCTTGCTTTCAAAGCGTCCGGAAAGGATATCGTTGATGTAGCACTTAAAGAACAGGGACATCTGCCGGGAAAACGCCGCTGTGCGCGAGATGGTAACGAAATGCTCCCGTTCCTGCGCAGTCGCTTTTTCCGGACGCTCGAAACCTGTGACAAACGCTTGCCCCAGATTGTCTACGTCCATCCGGCACACGCCGATGCGTTTGACGCCGTTAGCTTCCTGCGCAAGCGCTTCTATGCTGTTGCTGAAGGCGTAGTCACCAACGTAGAGGCGCGTACTGTATTGAAGCCCGGTATAGGCTTTGTTTTTGGAATAAATTCTCGTCACAGCTTCGCCGCCGTTTAACCGGCTGCGGGCTGTTTTTTCGTCTATGAAGGTGACACTGACCGTGCCATCCGGTGTAGGAAGCACGAAGTCCGCGCTGTCTGTCTCACCCGGACTTACAAAATAGATGTCGCAGCGCTGAATTTTCTCAGACAGCGAAACGAACAGCCGGCACCAGCTGCACCGTCCGCCCTGAAGGCTGTCTGTGCGTCCGCAGATTTTGCATTCACGTCCGCCATCGGCGTGGGTGCTGTTGAGCTTCAAGATTGCCTGCGCGTCATAGCGGTGCAGCTTGTGCCCAGCCAGCGCAGAGGATACGCGCCAGAACATCTTCTTGTAGGGACTTTGTTCAGCAGGATCGTCGATCAGTTCGTTGCCGCTGCAGGCGGTATATCCGTGCGCGAGGAACAGCGAAATGCCGAACTGTTCCGAGAGCCAGTCGTTGAAGCGCCGGTTCCAACGCTCGATCGCCGCCCGGACTTCAGTGGTGTTCGGCAGGAGCATATAACAGTGTCCGCCGCCGGTATAAAGAAGGTTCGCCCGTCCGACGCCGCAGAGGGACAGCAGCTCGTCGGCGTAATGCTCCATCGCAAGTTCAAGAAAGAACGAACGGCTTCGCAGCGAACGCAGCGCCTTTTCAGATGCGACAGTGTAGATGAATTTCTGGATGCCGGAAAAATCCGCCGAGTAAAGAAGAAACGTCTGCTCGTCCATGAACTGCTTTTCATTGTCAAAAAGGCGCTTCTTGAACTGTGTTTCGTTTTGCTCTGCGAGATACTCGCTGATACAGACGCCAATCGCCGCCGTGGTTTTCAGGTGGTCAAAGAGTGAAATATCCGGGCTTTCCGCTGTGTTGGTGCTCGATGGGAAGGCGCTGAGGTAGCTTTCCAGCAGACACAGCAGAGAATTGAGCCACTGCTCCGTGCGCGAAAGCTCCGCGAGTCTCGGTGCCAGCGCGTCCACGGCTGCCTGATACTGCGCCGCCGTCAGAGCATCCAGATTTTCAAGCGGCAGATGCAGCGCGCCTGTCTGCAAAGCAGGCAAAACGGCTTTTCCGGGATGCTCCCCATTCATATGGGAAAACACGGGTACAAGCGGCAGATAACGCCGGAAACTTGTTTCCTCCGTGTCTATGCTGCGCCGGTCGGCAGCGGCGGAGATATTGTCCGCGATGCAGGCGATCCACGCGATGCTGCTGTCCGCAGGCGGCGCGGCGCGCAGTGCAGCGGCATGGTGCAGGCGGACGCAGTCGAGAATGTCCTGATCCTCGCGCCACAGCTTTTTCAGGTACGCATAGCCGAGGCTGCTGTGATCGCCAGTTTGTCCGCCCGCACGCAGCACCGGCTTACCGATGTCGTGCAGCAGACAGCCGAAGCTGACGCGCACGCTTTCTTCTCTCAACGTGTCTCACGCTCCTTTTTTGTCAGTTGTCCCCTGTCGAGGGATGTGAATGGTTTCTCCAACAATTTCTGCAATGTAAACACAAATGGTTTTCCGTCCCCTTGCGGGGTGTGGGTTGTTTCGGCAAAGCTGCACATTCTTTCTGGTGCAACAGGAAAAAGAATTGTCAACTCTGCTGTTTTATTGTATCATATTGGCAGATGGTTTATCAATAGCAAACTGAGAAACTGCAAAGTGCCGTGCGAAGCGCATAAAACAGCGACCTAATTTGTACTGTGAAAATAGAGGTTCGCACACGTAAGAAGGTTCATAAACTCGAAAGCGAGGAACGATCCATGATGAGACTATTGTTTACCTGTATGGGTACGTCAGACCCTGTGCGCGGATACCACGACGGCCCGATGCTGCATATCATCCGCCATTACCGCCCGGAGGTGATCTGTGTGTTCCTTTCCGGCGAGGCTGCGGCGCTCGACGGCTGTGGCGCGCGGCTGGACACCGTTTTATCGCACATTCAGAACAACTGGGGCGGCTATGCGCCGGAGCTGCGTGTCGTGCGCACACGGATTGATGATCCGTCAGATATGGACGCCGTCGGTGCGCCGATTACGGAGGCTGTGGCGGCGCTGACAGAGGAGTTTCCCGATGGGGAGGTGCTGCTGAATCTCAGCTCCGGCACACCGCAGATGAAAATTACGCTTGCATTTCTCGCCGCCGATCTGCGGCGCAGCATGCGCGGTATTCAGGTCAAGAATTTTGAACGCGCTTCCGGCACCACCGAGCGGACAAATGCCCCTGATTACAGTGTCGCCGACGAGTTGGAGTGCAACGAGGATGAAGCGCCGGATGCTCCGAACCGCTGCTCGGAGCCGGAGCTCATGCACATGCAGAGGCAAAGAGCCAAAGAACAGCTTCTGACGCTGCTTGACGTACGCGATTACAGCGCGATTTACACGATGAAGAATCTTCCAAACCAGCTGAAGGCGCTGATCGGGCATCTGGACGCGCGCGACCAGATGCAAAGCGAAGCGGCGCGGAATTTTGCGCAGAATCTCAAGCTGCCGTTTTCTTTGTACCCGGTTCGCACCGGTGCGCCGCGCAGCGATTATGCGGAGGTCAGCGAGGCGTATCTGGTGCTGCTCAACCGCAGCCACCGGCAACAGTATGAGGAGATGATCCTGCGTCTTAATCCGCTTGTTGTTCGGCTGGAATTGCAGCTAATGAAGACCGTGCTGGCGGGGAAAAACCTGCGTTTGGAAGACGTGATCGACCGTCCGTATTCCCGGCGGCCGCGTTTCGTACCGGATATGTTGGCTGAACAGCTGCCGGACGTCTATCAAAGCGTCTGCACGGATTTCGGCGCGCCGCTTCGGGAGAGCGATGTCAGCATGGAAGTATGCTATCGGATTTTGGAGCATCTGCCGGATGTTCCTGTAGATGCTATGCCCGTGCTAAAAAGCTGCAACCTACTGAACGAAAGCTGCCGCAATTCACTTGCACACCAGTTGACCGCCGTGACTGCGGAGCAGATCACCGCCGCCTGCGGCATGCAGCCGGCGCAGCTGCTGAACCAGGTGGGCAAGCTGATCGCCGCCATTTATCCGGAGTGCGACCCGGCGCTGTTCACGATCTATAAACGCTGCGGAGATTACATCAAATCCAGGATTTTATAGGGAAATTTCTTAGAAAACGCAGCAGCGAGGAATAATATGGCTAATATGTGCGTTAAATGCCGAGTGTTGTCAAACCCCTCCGTATCTTCTGCTTGTCAATTCCATAGTCGGCTGCTTCACTGTACAGGCACTTTATTCTGTTATTAAAATCTTCGCGCGTTCCGCCATTTCTAATAACTTGTTTGCGCATTCGATCCAAATACGATGCAACGGCATCTGAATCACAACTATCTTTTATCAAGTATATAATGACTTTTCGAGTATAGTAATTATTACGCACATCGCTGCGGCAAAGATAGTATTCTGTGAGGATTTTACTTCGGGCAATGATGCGTAGCAGGTCGGCACCATATGGATCGCTATTATCTGAGACGCTGTCTGGTGCGAGGTGTTCATCTGCATACTGTGTGATGAGCCGTTCCCAGTACTTTGTTACGGTTTTAGGATTTTTTCGTACCAGTTTCTGAAAGGATGCATATATCGCTTCTCTATTACGGAGTTCAAGTGCTTTATGAAATAACTCCTTGGGATCCTGGTTCCTATCCAGCTTGATTGCTGCGCTGTCAATCGCAGCATTTTCAATGTCATTTTTCTTAAATAAGTCCGCTGGTTTTTCTGGAAGTACGAAATGGACTTTACTCAGTTTATCCCGAAGGATTGCGGAATTGATCTGCTCTGTGTATATCCATTCAACTAATACCACCCCATTTTGCTTGCACTTTTTCTTTTTGAGAGCGTCATTTTCCATCCGATGTTCTAATGCCGCCTGTCCGCCGAAGAACTCAACGCTTTCGTAATGCTGCTGTCCTTGATACTCAAAACCAACTTTTATAGATGGCACATAGGCATCTAAACTTTGACGTTCCAACCACTGACTATGATATTGAAAAACCACATCAGGGTAATACATCTTGACTAGTGAATACATCTCGTATTCTCTTTTCCAACGAACGTATAACGCTTGGTCAATATCAAGCGATTCAAGAATTGAGCGAAGCGTTTCCTTATACAGTCCCAAGTTTCCAATACAGTGGGCTGTGCGATATGTATTGATGTGCATATCAATATCGTCAAGTAATTGTAAAAGTCTTTCTCCCATGCATTCTAAAAAGCTTGGATCTGTAATATTTGCATGATTCCGAATTTGGATATATGCAGATCTATCTGGTCGTGCGCCAAGAATCTTTAATCCGTACTGCTTCAAGTCCCTAGCGATATTTTTAGCCGGTTCCTCGTAAAATGTCAGATAAGAATGAATCTTGCAATAATGCAATGCATAGTCCATCAGTCCGATGTAATCGCACTGTTCGCGATCAAATACGGTAAAGTAGACAAAATCGCTATCTTCAGCAAATAGGCTCGGAATGTGCATATGTCGCAAGGCATACTTTGCAATCAACAACACGCTCTGAAATAACTCGGTTTCTCCCTCCTGATAAATAAAAGCGAGTTCCGTTTTCGGATCATATTGAAATTGCATAAGGTATTTTTCAAAAACAGATTTTTCCGGAACAGCTTCTACAATTTGAGGTATATCCAAAGCTGAGACTACTTCCTCATGGATCAGCGTGCGTTCCACAGTCTGACTGTCAATAGATTTGCTTTCAGTTTTTTCTTTATGACGAACTGCCTCAATGTCAACAGGGATGTTTTGTGAAGGTACTCCTGTACCAGTATTAGTTGACTTCTTTTTGAACCATGAAAAGAAACTCATGCCTTACACCTCATATGTCAAATAGACAAATAGCCAAGAACAGTTAGCCATTTTGGATTGTTTGGTATAATTTTACCACATCATTTTGCCACTAACAAGTTCAACGCAAAATCATATTTTTTGCAAGCAGCAGATTTTCGCCACTTATGCCAAATTCAAATTAGAAAGTCCCTTGTATTGGACATAAAATGTTCTACACTGGATTTACAGATCAAGGAATTGGAGGTGCAGCCCATGCTTCACAGTTCGCAGAAGCGATTTGACAAAAACGGCGATGGCAAACTGACCGGCGCCGAGTGGCAGCGGTGGTACTGGCGCACGTTCGGTGATGAGATCGAAGCAAAGGAAAGACGCCGCCGCAATCAGGCTGCGGAGCAGCAGCGCGCCGAAATTGCCGCGCAGTTTGTGGGGCGGGCTGTGAGCATCATCAACTGGATGTGGCGCGATCTAGAGCATCTGGAGGGTGAGCGCGAGGATCAGGATATCCGCACGATGCAGCTTGCTCTGTATATAATTTCCGCGGCCATGCAGATGCAGAAGGTCGATGAGAGCATGCGCTATCTTCTGCGCGCCTTCTGGCAGCGTTTCTATCCGACGCTGGGCGAGAGCGTCTATCAGGCATTGTGCACGAAGCAGGTTCTGTTTGCGGAAATCGGTGAGATTTCCGAGAAGCGTCTCGGTTCGTTCTGGAGAAATCTACTCGACAATCTGCCGCCGGAACGTCGCGTCGGGAAAGATGATGATTTGCAGGAACTTCTGGACGATACGAGCCGACTCTACAATTATTTCAGCAGCGATAGTACGCCGATAATTGATTTTGCCAAGGAGATTGAGCCATATTGGGCAGCAATTCGCATACAGGAGGAATCCGAAGAAGCAGAAGAAGCCGAAGAATACGACGAGGATGAGGAACCGGAGGAAGAATCCGAGCCTTGGACAGATTTTTATGAAAAGACTGTGCCTGCGGGTAATGGCGGCGGATATTATCAGTTCTGCAAGGTGCAGTTCAAAGACGGCGGAAGTCCATACGCCTATCTGACAGGCGGCTTGCCGCTTGCAGTCGGTGATTTTGTGGTCGTTCCGGTTGGAAACCGGAACGCGGAGAAAACTGGTCGCGTGATGGACGTTTTTGTTTGCAGCGCGCAGGATGCACCGTATCCGCCGGGAAAGGCGAAGTTTGTGCTCCGGAAATCGGAGCGGTCTGCGGCTCCGAAAAAGTCAGAAACATGATCAAAGCAAAGAACGCCAGCAGATATTATAATGCTCTCAGTTCTCTTATATGAAATTGTAAAACAGCGCGGGGCGGCCTGAAAAACAGGCTACACCGCGCTGTTTATATTGTCTTTTAAGAAAAGGCAGTCAGCATTTCGACACATCGAAAAAAGTTAGATTTTATAAGATTATTTCGTATAATATCAATAATTATATTATTTCTGATTCCTATATTTAGGATTCATTCGATTTGTTCTATAGCTTCGTTCAAAAAATTTGTGCAGCTTTTTTCGCCAAATTTGGTATTCACATGGCTGTTTTTTCGGGAGGGATAGTAGGGAGATGTTTTCCCCTTTGTACCTTGACAATTTTATATCAGCAACGCGGACAACACCGCAGGTTGGGAAACGCGCACGGTGCGCGCGACGACCTCGTCGAAGCAAGCTGCGTATCT
>ERZ780195.2613-NODE-2613-length-11948-cov-3.942739_pt1 | contig 11948 bp, 10 predicted proteins | sample MGYA00511017_ERZ780195 | MGnify/ENA primary metagenome ERZ780195 (study PRJEB29588, sample SAMEA2159974) | human gut metagenome | biome: human gut; feature: human-associated habitat; material: faeces | place: Denmark | collected 2008/2010 ...
GCATATCGCCCGCCGCAGTGCATAAATTACTGTGCAAGTTTCCAGTTCCGCGCTTTCTGCCGGATATTCCAGAATTTTTGATAGATTCCTTTTTGTTGTATCAGTTCAGCGTGAACGCCTTTTTCTACAATTTTTCCGTTATCCACCACCAAAATCTGATCGGCATCCCGAATCGTGGACAGCCGGTGTGCAATGACAATCAGCGTCTTATTTTTTACCAAAGCGCTGATGGCCTGTTGCAAATGCACCTCGTTTTCCGGGTCAACGCTGGCGGTTGCCTCGTCAAGCAGGATAATCGGCGCGTCCTTGAGCATGGCGCGGGCGATGGAGATCCGCTGCTTTTCTCCACCGGACAGGGTGGAGCCGCCTTCGCCAATTACCGTGTCATATCCTTGTGGCAGAGCAGAGATAAAATCGTGGCAGCAGGCTTTCTTTGCCGCTTCTACCACTTGCTCATGGGTTGCGTCCGGGCAGCCAAACTTAATATTGTTCTCAATAGTATCGTGGAACAGATACACATTTTGAAATACCATGCTCATATTCTTCAAGAGGCTGTCACAGGTAAACTCTTTGACATCGTGGCCGCCTATGGTAATGCTGCCTTCCTGCACATCCCAAAACCGGGCGATCAGCCTTGTAATGGTGGTTTTGCCGCCTCCAGAGGGACCGACAATCGCAGTCATGCTGCCCTGTGGAATGGAAAAACTCACATCCTTCAAAATTGGATTGCCATTCTCATAAGCAAAGGACACATGCTCGAAGCCAATGTCAAAGGAATCCAAAGGGATGTCCCTACCGTTTTCATCAATTTTTTTTGCCTGTTTGATACGCTCTACCCGGTCAAGGGCAGCGTCCATTGTCCGAATCATTGTCGTCATCTGGCCCATAACCTCAATCGGATTGAAGATGGTAAAGGAAGCGATCAGAATAACGGCGAGATTAGCGAAAGACAGGTCGCCGCCAACAGCGAGGATTCCCGCGCACAGCATAATCATGCAGGCCGAAATACGGAACACCATCGAATAGGTCATATTGAGCGGGGTAAATACACGCTCCACCCCATAAGAGGCAGCCGCATTGCTCTCATAGGCATCTTCAATATCGCTCAGATTTTTGTCGCACATATTGAAGGATTTTACAACGGAAATACCTTGCACGTATTCCAATGTGGCCGCAACTGCTTCGGATTGGATTTTCTGCCGCTTTGCAGAGAGCGCCTTTCCTTTTTTCTGCATGTGGCTGTAGATTGGGAAGGAAAGAAGGATGCCTGCCACGAAAATCAAACCGATACGCCAGTCAAAGGCTAAAATGCAACCCGCCATGACAATCATACTCAAAACGCCGGTTGTAACCTTATCAAGAATGTGCATAGAGTAGTTCTCGAGAAAGTTCAAATCCGTTGTAACAGTCGCCGTAATGTCTCCGACACTGTTATCATGGAAAAAGCCCATCGGCACATTCCGCAGCCGGTCGCCCAATGCAATCCGTTCTCTGGCTACAAACTCAAAGCCTGCCGTACTTTGCAGCCGGTAAACCAGATATTTGAAAATCATGCGCAGGATTAAACCTCCTGCAATCAAGCCGATAACAATACCCCATGTTTGTCCTGTAATCGGTTGACCGTTCTGCAATTCTATCAGGACAAGAAAGACGGCGGCGATTGGCAGCAGGCCGAACATGGATTCCAGAAAGCCACAGATAAAGCTGCCCCAAATCCGTTTCGATAAGTTTCCGCTTAAACGCAGTACGCGCCGGATGATTTTCAGCATAATTCACTCACCTCCTGATTCATACTCCAGTCCATTGCGCTGATATGAGCTTTCCACATATCCAGATAGGTTTCGGAATGGGTTAGAAGCTGCTCATGGGTTCCCTGTGCGGTAATCTGTCCGTTTTCCAACACTAAAATCTGGTCGGCATACATAATGGTAGAGAGCCGGTGCGCAATGACAATCAGAGTTTTCCCCTTTGTCAGCTTATCAATGGAACGCTGCAATTTATCTTCATTCTCCGGGTCTGTGAAGGCGGTGGCTTCATCTAAAATCACGATAGGCGCATTTTTGAGGATTGCCCGCGCTATGGCAAGGCGCTGGCGCTCGCCACCGGAAAGCCTTGCCCCGGCGTCACCGGCATTGGTATCGTATCCTTGGGGGAAACGTGAAATAAATTCATCGCACCCGGCCTGTGCTGCCGCCCATTCCACTTCCTTATCAGTAGCCTCCGGTTTACCAATGCGGATATTATCGCGCAGACTCATATTGAACAGAAAGTTGTCCTGCGATACATAGCTGATCTTCTCTGTTAAGTCGGTAAGGGACATCTCCCGAATATCAATCCCGCCTACTAAAACTGCGCCTGCATCGACATCCCAAAACCGGGCGATCAGTTTGGCTAAGGTTGATTTACCCGAACCGGAAGGCCCCACAAAGGCAGTTACGCTTCCGGCCTTTGCTGTGAAAGAAATACCGTGAATGATCTCGCTGTCGCCATAGCCGAAATGAACATCCTTCATCTGCATGTCGGCTTTGTCTGTATGCTTCGGCTGTGCCGGTTCCGTCAATTCTTCCATATCAAGAAGCGCCTGAATACGGGGCTGCACTTCGGAAATAACGGCAAAACTTTCCCAAAACTCGGTAAAGTTTTGCAGGGAACCAACGATTGCCATAGAGAGAAGAATACAAACAATCAGTTCGGCAAGACTAACCGTACTGCCTGAAATAAGAGCCATTCCGACAGGCAAAACAAAGGCAATCGAGGATGGTAGAATCGCTTGGCTGATGCTCATAAACGGCCAACAGTGTTTATACCACTTTGTCGTGATGTCCCGCACCTTTAGAACCGCCGACTGGAACCGCCCCATTGAGGAAGCAGTCTGATTAAATGCTTTGATGACCTCCATACCATTGACATATTCCACAATGGTTGCGTTCATATTGGCATTGGACATCATGTATTCCTTCATCACTTCGCCACGACCAAACATCATGCCATAATAGATCAGGTTTCCCAAAATAGCTGAAACCAAAGCGGCCAACGCCATGCGCCAGTCAATCACCAACAAATACAGAATGACAAAGATCGGAACAAGTATGCTGGCGGTCATTTCTGGAATAGCGTGAGCCAGCGGGCCTTCCAATCGCTCCGCATCGTCGATGACAAGTTGCTTAAACTCGCCGGACGATTTCTCTTGAATCGTTCCCATAGATACCTTGGACATCTTCTTCATAATTGCAATACGGATATTTTTAATGATTTCATAGGCTACTTTGTGGGAACACAAAGTAGATTTCGCGTAAAGAGCATGTTTTAGAAGATACCCGCATAGAGCAATTACTGGCAGGAGAATTGCCCATGTAGTCGTCAAACTGTTTTCCAATGCCTTTTGCAGCAATACGGCCACAGCAATATATGGAACAACGCCAAAGGCAGAGGATAAAACAGACAGGACAACGGCAAATGATAATTGTGATTTCTTTTCTTTAGCAAAGCGAAGAATACCCTTATATGGAGATTCTCTTTTGCCACTTTCTTTCTGCATATACATTTACCCGCCTTTCCGTGTTGTTTTCCAAACATAATCAGCATAGCAAAACAGCTTTCGTTTTTGTGACCGAATCCGGCAGTTCTATACCCCAATCCGACAAATCTGTTTTTGTAACGGCTTGCTTTTTCTTATGTAATATGGTATTATAGTTAGCAGTAACTAACCTTGTGTTTATGAAAGGAGTACGGCATTATGCTTTTACAATGGTCTGCGCCAGAATATGTGCCACGCTCTTTTCTCGTTTCCGGCGTTTCGGGTACGAATAAAGCAGTGAAGCAAACCGATACCAGCTTTCGGCTTACAAAACAAGTGGCCGATGGATTGGTGGATATGCAGGAAGTGTCAAAAGGATTATTTTTAGTGCAGTCTGAAATGGCGTTCAAAAAGGAAACGGAACTGTGCGAAGAGTATCCAGAGCGCAAAGTCTTTCAACTCTCTTTCTGTATGAATGGGATCTGCGAATGGGATTATCGTCAAAAACGAGGCGAGCACTACCAGCTTTCCCCTACACAGTGCAGCTTACAGTGTGGAACTTTTTCCCAATGCGTCAGCCGTTTTGGTTCTGAAGAACCTTACCGAACATTAAGCATTTCGCTGGAACAGGAGCGTTTCCTGCCTTTGGCAGAGGATTTAGAAGCTGCGCATTTAATTCGGCGGGATAACAAGATTTGTACCCACATATTTTCTACCACACCGGAAATCCGCTTGGTTTTGCAGCAGCTATTAGACTGCCCGCCAGAGCGAAAGCTACGCAAGTTGTATCTTGAAGGAAAGGTATTGGAACTTGTCTCCCTGTTCTGCGAAGAAGCGATTGGGAAGCAGAAAAATGACAAAGAGATTTCCAGAGAAGATTATCGCTGCTTGATGAAGGCCAGGGAAATTATTGACAATCATTTCCTTCACCCTTTGACAATCGCACAGATTGCGGAGCAATGCTATCTCAGTGAAACTAAATTGAAGCAGGGCTTCAAAGCCTGTTTTAATTGTACGGTCTACGAGTACATAGTGGAAAAGCGCATGGAGATGGCACATCGTTTGTTGCAAAGCGGAAAATATAAGGTGAAAGATGTGGTATGGATGGTGGGATATACCAATGCGAGCCATTTTATAGACGCTTTTAAGAAAAGGTATGGAATTACGCCCGGAGAAGTGTAAAAACAATTTATGTACCCAGCCGTCTATGCGGCTGGGCGTTCTCTTTTTAAGGTTATTAAAAATCTGGGCAGCCATAGCCCAGCACCTCATAATGTCCCACGGGGTAGCTGTTCTGCCGGACGGAATCGCCGGAGTTCCCTTCAATGGTGTAAACGCGCCCGTTCTCTACCTTCTCCACAATCCCTGTATGGTCGGAAAGCCCGTCCTGCCCGTTTTCATCGTTCCAGTCAAAGAAGATAATCATGCCGGGGGCCGGTTCGGCGGAGCCGTCCATCCATTGGCCCCTGTCCTTGAACCACTGTACGCCATTGACGCACCCTGCATATTTGGGAATTACGCCGGTATCAATATAGCCGCACTCGTTGGCGCACCAGCTCACAAAACACGCGCACCATTCCACACGGCTGGAAAAACCATACCAGCTCCAGTACGGCTCGCCGCCCACATTCCCTACCTGGGAGAGCGCCACGGAGACGATGGCCCCGTCCTCGGTGTAAATGCCGTAAAGAACGGCGCTCCACAGGCTGCGGTTTTCCTCGTCCAAAAGCTCGGCAAGCTGCTCTTTCTGTTCCTCGTCAAACCCGTACTGCTCCGCCATTTCCTCGGCGGTCTTGTGGCTGACGGTGATATACAGATAGGTTTGGGTGACGGTGGTTTCCGTCTCCACGATATTGCCATTGCCGTCATCAGTTTCGGTGATGACCGTTTCCGTCCTGGTTTCCGTGCGGGAAGATATTTGGTTCATCTCCCAGAAAATATCCGTGAGGATGGCTTTCTTGCTGTCGTCCATGGTGGCCACCTCCTGGGGGTTATCCGGGTCGGTGGTCGTCTTGACGGCATAGACGGCAAGCACCTCCGGCCAGACGGCGCGGGAGCCGGACATCTCCAGCACGTCATGGGACAGGTTCGCCTTTGTGGTGTCGATCTGCTGCTGGTAATCATCGTTGATCTCCTGCACCACGTTCTGCATAGTATAGCCCGAACCGCTGTCCTCGCCGGAAAAGAAAATACCGAAGCAGGAGCCGATCAAAAGCCCGATGAGGCAGATAATGACAATGACCAGCACGGCGATCCATCCTCCGGCAGCGATGGCGGCAATCAGCGCCTTGGTGGCTGCAATGATGGCTTTCACCGCCGCAATGGTAGCCTTGGCCGCAACCTTTGCAGCCGCAACCGCCGCCCTGGCCGCAGCGCGGGCCGCGTGGGCGGTGGCCTTGGCGGCTCTGGCCGTGGCCTGGGCAGTCCGCTGGGCGGCTTTGGCCGCCTGCTGTGTGGTCTTAATACTGGCTTTCGCGGTTTTTTCCGCCGTCTTGATGGATTTGCTGGCGGTTTTTACCGTCCCTTTGGCGGTAGAGGACGCCTGCTTGATGGTCTTGCGACCCCTGTCCACGGTTTTAATGCTTTTCTTTCCCCGATCCAGGGTCTTGACGGCCCCACGCTCCTGCCGGAGCGTCCTTACCGGCTCGGAGATCTTGTCCGCCGCCTGCCGGGTTTTCCTCGCCGCCTGCTTCTCGGCTTGTTTTTTCGGCTGTTCGGCTGCGGCTTTCCGCTTCTGGATATTCTCCTTGACCTTGGAGATGTTCTCCTTTGTGGTCTTTATCCCTTTGCGGCCCTGTTTATCAAACTGGTGGATCACTTCATGGGTGACGCTATCCACCCCAGAAGAAAGGCGGTCGGACGCATACTCGCCGGGGGAGCTTTCCTCCGCATACAGGCTGTGGTCGGCCTTATCCCTGGTGCGGATATACGCCTCCTTCATCCGTTCAGAAGCAACCGCCGCTTTATCAATCGCTTTAATGCCTTTTTTCTCAGAAACTCTTGTTTTAATGCCCTTGCCCATGGGCTTCACCTCCTTCCCTGGGCGGGGCCGCCCTTATTCCTCCAGCAGCTTTGCCACAACCACCATCCGCCCGTTTGTCCGGGAATACTCGCAGGTGGAAAGGGTGATAAGCTGGTCGCCATATTCCGCGCTTACGCCCGTTTCGTAAAGCGCCAGCGCCTTGCACTCGGCAATAAACCCGTCAAAAGCCCCGGCGCTCTCCGCATTGACAAAGTGGTAATACTTGAAGCCTTCCTCCGAGTAGGCTACCGTCTTAAAGGCGGCGATCACCTCATATTCGCCAAAGCTGTCCAGGGTATCAAAGCGGATGGTCTTGTGTTCCCGGTAAAAATCCTCGCTCTCATACTTGCACAGGTCGGAGAACATACTGCCGTTGTTCATGTGATGGCCGTACAGCACCAGATTGTCGGAAATGCCGACGTCGCAGTTTTCCTGCATATAGGGCACCCCATAGCTGCTGTACGACTTATCAAAAGCGTGCTTCAGATAGAAGTTGGGGTTATCCTTGGTCTGCATGACGGGGTAATCAATCCGGGTGCCGGGAATGGAAATCCAGCCCACCAGGTCGCTGTTCTGGGCGTACACATCCGCGTACTTTTCAAAAGCCGTAAGTTCTTCCGGCTTTGGGGCCGGGTCGTCGGCAAGTTCCAGCGTGGGCGGCTCTACATCTTCCTTAATCAAATCCGCCACTTCTGCAAAGGCTTCGGCGCTCTGCTTCTGGTCGAGGTATTCACGGGCCAGCATAGCCCCGGAGAAAAGGAACAGGGCGGCGCAAAGGGCCGCCCCTGCAATCATCAGTCTGCTTTTTGCTTTATCGCTCATGTTTCACCCCTCCTTATGCTTATCGCGCCTGTTCTTTATTGGCCGCCTGGCGGCGCTGCCCCTCCGGGGCCGGTTTCAGCCCCCGCAGCTCGGTTTTTACGGAAGATTTTTCGCCGCCTGCTTTTTCCGCAAGGCGTCCCGCGCTGCGCTCCATCTGGGCAAAGGTTTTGCCGCAGGACGTAAACAGCCCTCGCAGCCTGGCAAGCGCGCCCTTGTCGGCCTCCAGTTTCTGGGCCTCCAGGGCCTCTTTTCCAGCCAGGGCGCGCCCAGCGTTTTTCATGTGGCCGCCCGCCTGGTGCAGCTCATCCCGGATCACATCCAGTTTCCCGGCGCATTGCTCCATCGCCTGGCTTGCGTGGGAAAAACCGCGCTCCATGCGGGAGAGGACGGCGGGGATACGCAGCGCCTGCACCGCATGGCGCAGGGCGGCGCGCCCCTTTTCCTGAAACGTCCCCAGCATACGCCCGGCAGCCGAGACAAAGTTTGTCCTGGCCGTGGAAAGCATGGTCTTTCCCTGGCGGATTTTTCCTTCCGCCGTCCCCACAAGCTGGGCGCACCGGGCGCGGATTCCCTTGTCGTGGAGCTTTTCCACCTCCAGGCGCATGGCCTTCATTTCGTCCATCATCTGCGACAGCTTTTCTTCCATGCCGTCGATATAGCCCACCAGGGCCTGTACTTCTTCCTTCTGTTTGGAAAGGCTGTTCTGCTCCAATACGGAGAGAAGTTCAATAATCTGCGGGTGTTCCCGCAGGGCAAGAGCCGATTCTGCCATGGTTCATTCCTCCATTCAAACGTATTATCGCGCCGGTTCCGCCTGCTTTTTCGCAGGCGGCAGCTCCCGGCAGTATTCCGGGTAACGGATTTTCACGCCCTCCATAAAGTAGGGAGCAAACTCGCAGCAAAACAAATCCTCCGGGGAGTAGGCGTTGCTGTGATCCGGGTCGGTATAGCCGTTCCAGAGATTGAAAGCAAGGCGGCACACCCGGACGGTGCCGCTGGTCTGCCAGCCGCCGTGCATACCATCCGGCTCGATACAGTCCTGCTTGAAGTCAAACATCTGGCGGATGTTTGCCCGCGTTTCCGGGGCAATCCCCATCACATAGAAAAAGGCCCGGTGGTAACAGTCGTTCCTCCGAGCCTCGCTCATCATATCCAAAAAGAAATCCCGGTGCTCCAGGGACGCAAACCGGAGATTGCTCATACCGGCACCTCCTCGCCGCCGAATACGCCTTCACCGGGCTTGGTGGTCATCAGGGCATAGAGCTTGGTGTCACGGGGGAATCGGTTGATGAACGGCACCAGGGCGCTGCCATACCGGATGAGGCCGCAGCCCGCGTCCGCATTGGTGACATAGCTCATCTGCTCATTGGAGATATTGAGGAGCTTCGCCAGCTTTGCCCGGTCGGACGCCGCCTGGTTCAGCATGACGATGAACTCCGAGTTGGAGAGCATGGTGCTGGCCTGGACGGAATCCAAAAGATACTCCACGTTCTGCGTGATAGCAGTCGGGTAGGCCCCACGCTTTCTAAACTGCCTCCATGCGGAATTAAAGAAAATGCCGCTTTGCTCATTCTCAAACATCACATGGAACTCGTCGATGAACACATGGGTGCGCTTGCCCCGTTTCCAGTTGAGGGTGACGCGGTTCAGGATCGTATCGGTGATGACCAGGGAACCGGCAGGCTTTAGCTGCTCGCCCAGGCCGTGGATGTCGAACACCACATAGGGCTTGTTCAAATCCACTGTGCTTTCCCGGCCAAAGATGTCCAGGGAACCGGTGGTGTAAAGCTCCAGGGAAAGGGCGATCTCTTTGGCCTTGTCCTCCGGCTGCTCCAGTAGTTTTTGGCGCAGGTCGCAGAGGGTGGCGGCCCGCCCGGCTTTCTCCGCCTCCGGGTACACCAGGGCGGTGCAGCGGTCGATGATGGATTTGTGCTGCGGCCCCACGCCGCGCTTGTCGATCTGCTCGATAAGGGACATGACAAACTGGCTTTTTTCTACAATCGGGTTGTTTTCCCCGTAACCCTCCACCATATACATGGCGTTTAAGCGGTCTTTGCCGCCCGCCACCAGATGGGCCACCGTGGCCTTTTCCCGGCCCAGGGTTTTGACGAGCGCGCCAAACTCACCCTCCGGGTCGCAGATCAGAATGTCATCGTCGGCATAATCCGGGTGGAGCATGAGGAAGGCGATCAGCTCCTTTACCGCAAAAGATTTGCCTGCGCCGGGAACGCCCAGATAAAAGGCCGACTGGTTCAAGAGGTTCGCCTTGTTGCAAAGGATCAGGTTATGGGAGATGGCATTCTCGCCAAAGTAAATGCCGCCCTTGTCCTGGATTTCCTGTACCTTAAAGGGGATGAACACGGCCAGGGATTCCGTGGTAAGGGTGCGGAAGGCGTTGATTTTCCGCACCCCGATGGGCAGGGCGGTGTTCAGGCCATCAAGCTGCTGGAACTTGAGCACCGCAAGCTGGCACATGTGCTTTCGCGCCACGGAAAGCACCGCTTCGGTATCGCTGTCAAGCTGCTCCTTGGTGTCGGCGGTGATGGCCAGGGTCATCACCGCGAACATCATCCTCTGGTCGCGGGTGGTGAGGTCGTCCAAAAACTCCTTGCTTTCCTTGCGCTGCAATTCCATATCGTAGGGGACCACAGCAGAGAAGTTGTTGTTGGCGTTCTGGCGGCGCTGCCAGTTGGTGATGTTGGTTTCCACACCCAGCAGGCGGTTTTCCACCTCCCGCACGGCCTCATCCGTGGGAACCGGCACAATGTCGATGGAGAACATCAGATTGCGGTTGAAATCCGTCAGCTCCGTCACCATGTTATCCTTAATATAAGAGGCATAGTCTTTGAGGAACAGCACCCGGCAGAATTTGCCGCCCAGCTTCAGATAGTCGCTGTTTTTCTCGATCCCGTCCGGGCAGATATAGTCCTTGAAGCTGTGGCCCCGCTTCATCATCTCACGGGCATTGAAAACAAACTCGGATTCCTCGCCCTGGCGGTAGAAGTCGTGCAGGATACGCAGGCGCTCGGTGGCGTCCAGCTCCACGCACTTGGAGCCAAGGGCCGCAAAGTGGGAAATCAGGTCGGCTCCCACACGAGAAAAATAGGCGCGGGCCTCCTCAACATCCTTCTTCACCACGGAGATGGTGATATACTTTTCCTGCATAATGCCGTTGGCTCCGGTGGCTTTATCCAGCAGCATTTGGTTATATTCCCCCCGGTACTCATCCCGGAAATCCCCCTGCATGGGCATGAGGATGGACGTTTCAAAGTTGGCCTGATTCATACGGCGGTTATTGATGGTGATTTTCGTCACCGCACCGGAATCCAGGGAATTGAGCAGCTCCGAATAGGTGAGGAACATGGATTCCTTGTCCTCGCGGCTGGCCACCAGATAGTTGATGTCGCTGAATTTATAGGTTTTGGAGAACTTGTTCCCCACAAGAAAAATGCCGTCCGGCCAGATACGGCGGACGGGGATCACATCCTGCACCTTCCGTGGGACGGTGTATCGCTCCTTTTCCTGCTTGGACATGGTTTTGATGGTCTTAATCATGCTTGGCCTCCTTCCGTTTGCTAAAGTGTTTCGGCTCCTTCCGGCGCTTCTTGCCGGGCCGCCCGGTTTGCAGCTCCTCGATGGTATCTTTCAGAGCCGCATAGTAGTAGTTGCTGTCCTCGAACTTAAACTCCTTCGGCTCCAGCATTTCCGAGCGCAGCCACGCCCAGATGAATTGCTCCGCCGTCATGCCGTGGTAGGTGATGAACCCCAGCATGGCAAAGGGGGCCGCCCCCAAAATGCACATCCAGGACAGGGTTTCCACCCCAAAGTAGGGGCGCAGGATAAAGTAAAGGCCCACGGCCACGCCGCAGGCGAGGACAGAAAAGATGAACTGCCGCATACTCAGCCCGAAAAACATGGATTCGGTGTAGTTGCGGATTTCCCGGTTGATCTTGACTTCCAAAATATCACCTCACAATCACATCGCCGGTTTCCAGGTAAACAATGCTGCTCTTGGGGATATAGGCAAAGCCCAGCAGCCGGTCGCCCACGGTAAAAATCTCGTCTGGAGCCGCTTTGGAGAAGTGACCCACAATCCCTTTTTCTGCGGGCAGGTCGTAATCCTCCGCCATCGGGATGGCGGTTCCGTCAATCAAGTGCAGCACATAGGTTTGATAACGCATTTGTTTTCCTCCTTTTTTACAGGCCCATCATCTCGCGTACCACGCGGTCGGCCATTTTCACCGCGCCCACGAGGACGAGCATATTAAAGACCAGTTCCCCGATATAGCTCCATACCTGCGTGACTGCCGCCGCGTTGGGGTCAATGGCAGGCGGGGACGCCGCAAATAGGGAAAAGATAATGCAGGCCAACACGATGATGGCACCTTCCAAACACACGGCGGCATAGCTCTTGATAAAGCTCTTGCCCACGTTTTGGGTCGGTTCCCCGGCGAAGGTGGACAGGGGCACCGGCGCGATGGCCGTGTATAAATAGAGCTTAAAAAACCGCCCGTAGACGGTCATTATCATAATGAAGCTGAGAACCGTGATAAACAGTCCGCCGATGAGCGTGACCGCCCAGAGGGG
>ERZ780195.2614-NODE-2614-length-11940-cov-6.879596_pt1 | contig 11940 bp, 9 predicted proteins | sample MGYA00511017_ERZ780195 | MGnify/ENA primary metagenome ERZ780195 (study PRJEB29588, sample SAMEA2159974) | human gut metagenome | biome: human gut; feature: human-associated habitat; material: faeces | place: Denmark | collected 2008/2010 ...
GTAGCCCCGAGGGGAATCGAACCCCTATCTAAAGTTTAGGAAACTTCTATTCTATCCGTTGAACTACAAGGCCCTTTTATGGCTACAAAGGTACTCCTTTTTGTTAAAATGGCAATATGAAAGATCGAAAAATGTCTTAAGTGGGAAGAAAATAATCCTTTCTTTGTTGTTTTGTTGTTTTTTGTCTGTTTTTTATAATCTAATAATGTTATTATTCTGCTATGAACTTTCATGTTGTTTATAAAACATGGATAAAAATAATAAATTGTAAAAATGAATCGTTTTTGCTGCTGTCATAATGATAGAAATTTATGCTTTTAAACAGGTAATTATCTCTACTTTTTCTTAGCTTGGAAATAAATAAACCTTTAATTTTGTACATTTTGATATTCAAACGTAGTTTGACAGCGGAATATTTTGTCCTTTGACAGAACTTTCCGAACTTTGCAAACAGTGAAATTTTGTAACCCTAAATAATAAGTTATGGCAGATGAAATGATAGTCAAGGAGTTGGACCAAGTGGTGGTCCGTTTCTCAGGCGACTCAGGCGATGGTATGCAGCTGGCCGGAAATATCTTTTCTAATATTTCGGCTACAGTGGGAAATGATATCAGTACATTCCCCGATTACCCGGCGGATATACGTGCCCCGCAAGGTTCGTTGACCGGTGTGTCAGGTTTCCAGGTGCATATTGGTGCGGGTAAAGTTTTTACTCCTGGTGACAAATGCGACGTATTGGTCGCAATGAATGCCGCTGCATTGAAAACACAATACAAATTTGCGAAGTCCACAGCTTGTATCATTATTGATACAGATTGTTTTCAGAAATCAGATCTGGACAAGGCGGCTTTCAAAACAGACAGTCCGATTGAAGAAATGGGTATTAAGCAGGATGTAATTGCTGCTCCTATTTCACAGATGGTGAAAGACTGTCTGGCAGATACAGGCATGGACAACAAGTCAATGTTGAAATGTCGTAATATGTTTGCTTTGGGATTGGTTTGCTGGTTGTTTAATCGTGACCTGGCGGTTGCTGAAAATTTTTTGCGCGAGAAATTTGCAAAGAAGCCGCAAATAGCTGAAGCGAATATTAAAGTGATACACGCCGGATATGATTATGGCCACAATACCCATGCGTCTGTGGATCATACTTATAAGGTGGAAACTAAGTCTAAAGTCCCCGGAAAGTATATGGATATCAGCGGAAACAAGGCTACGGCTTATGGCTTGATCGCTGCTGCCGAGAAAGCAGGCCTGCGTTTGTTCTTGGGATCTTATCCCATTACTCCGGCAACAGATATTTTACATGAGCTTTCTAAACATAAATCATTGGGAGTGACTACTGTTCAATGTGAAGATGAAATTTCAGGTTGCGCTACGGCTATCGGTGCCTCGTTTGCAGGTGCGTTGGCGGCTACTTCTACTTCGGGGCCGGGTGTTTGTCTGAAATCAGAGGCTATGAATCTGGCTGTTATTACAGAATTACCATTGGTGGTTATTAATGTACAGCGTGGCGGTCCTTCTACTGGTTTGCCTACTAAGTCTGAGCAAACAGATTTATTGCAGGCTTTGTTTGGCCGTAACGGTGAATCTCCTATGCCGGTCATTGCCGCAGCTTCTCCAACTCATTGTTTTGATGCTGCTTATGATGCTTGTAAGATTGCCTTGGAACACATGACTCCGGTGGTGTTGCTGACTGATGGTTTTGTAGCAAATGGTTCCGGCGCATGGAAATTGCCTGATCTGGCAAACTATCCGGCTATTAACCCACCCTATGTTACTCCGGAAATGAAGGATAATTATACTCCTTACAAGCGTAATACTGAAACAGGTGTCCGTTATTGGGCATTGCCGGGACAGGAAGGTTATATGCATATTTTGGGAGGCTTGGAAAAAGACAGTGATACAGGTGCTATTTCTACCGAGCCTGAAAACCATAATTTGATGTGCCGTTTGCGTGCCGAGAAGATTGCTAAAATTCCAGTGCCTGATGTTAAGGTGCAAGGCTGCGTAGAGGATGCAGATTTGTTGATAGTGGGTTTCGGTGGAACTTACGGTCATTTATATTCAGCAATGGAGGAAATGAACCATGCAGGCAAGAAGGTTGCTTTGGCACATTTTGTTCATTTGAACCCGCTGCCTCAGAATACGGCAGAAGTGCTGAAGAAATATAAGAAGGTAGTCGTGGCTGAGCAGAATCTTGGTCAGTTTGCCGGATATCTCCGTATGAAAGTGGACGGATTTGTTCCTTATCAGTTTAATGAGGTAAAAGGCCAGCCGTTCGTAGTCAGCGAGTTAGTTGATGCTTTCACTGAGATTTTAAATAAATAATAACCGTAAAGAAAGTAAAGACTATGAACGAATATACAGCAAAAGATTTCAAAAAGGGACAACCTCGTTGGTGTCCGGGTTGTGGTGACCATTTTTTCTTGGCTTCGCTGCACAAAGCGATGGCTGAATTGGGAGTGGCTCCTCATGATACTGCCGTTATTTCGGGTATCGGATGTTCCAGCCGCCTGCCTTATTACATGAATACATATGCCATGCAGACTGTGCACGGTCGTGCGGCAGCTATTTCTACAGGCTGCAAGGTGGCTAATCCAAAGATTACTGTTTGGCAGATTTCAGGGGATGGTGATGGGCTGGCTATTGGTGGAAATCACTTTATACATGCCGTTCGTCGTAATATCGACTTGAATATGATTTTGTTGAACAACCGTATATATGGTTTGACCAAAGGACAGTATTCTCCGACTTCTCCCCGTGGATTTGTTAGCAAATCATCTCCTTACGGCACTGTGGAAGATCCGTTTCATCCGGCTGAATTATGTTTTGGTGCGCGTGGACGTTTCTTTGCCCGTGCGGTAGCTACGGATGGTCCTGGTACAGTGGAGATTCTGAAAGCTGCTGCCAATCATAAAGGTGCGGCTGTATGTGAAATTCTTCAGAACTGCGTCATTTTTAATGATGGAACACACGAATCAGTATATACGAAAGAAGGTCGTTCAAAGAATGCCATTTATTTAGAACACGGTAAACCGATGTTGTTTGGTGTAGACAAAGAATACGGGCTGATGCAGGAAGGTTTCGGACTGAAAGTGGTAAAGCTTGGTGAGAATGGTGTGACGGAAAAAGATATTTTAGTGCACGATGCTCATTGTATGGATAATACTTTGCAGTTGAAACTGGCATTGATGGAAGGACCGGATTTTCCGGTTGCATTAGGGGTGATCCGTGATGTGGAGGCGCCTACTTATGATGACGCTGTTAATGCACAGATTGAAGAAGTGGCCGCAAAGAAAAAATATCATAATTTCCAGGAATTACTGATGACAAATGATATTTGGGAAGTGAAATAAGATTTTTCATCTTCCCTGTAGGGACCAGATCTACAGAACTGTTTTAAAAATTAAATGGTTAGTAATAGGCTGTGAATAATTGCCGGTTACTAACCATTTAATTTAGAATTTTAGTGTGTGCAAGCGAACACACGTGAAACTGTCTTTATAGTTTGAGCCCTAAAGTTTCTCGCCGAATGCTAAATCACCGGCATCCCCCAATCCCGGAACAATGTATTTGTGCTCGTCCAAGACAGGGTCTATGGCGGCACACCATAATGTGACATCATCGCCGGGAAAAAGTTCTGCCATATGCTTTACCCCTTGTTGGCTGGCAATGACACAGGCCATTTGCAATTTAGCGGGTTTGCCTTTGGTAAGGAAAGCTTTCCAGGCAAGTTCCATGCTTTCACCGGTGGCAAGCATGGGGTCAACGAGAAGCAAGGTCCTGTCATTCAATGAAGGGGCGGCGATGTATTCAATGTGCACATCTACAATACGGTGCTCGTCATCCTTGTAAAAACGGAATGCGGAAACGAAAGCGTTGTCGGCATGGTCGAACATGTTCAGAAAACCGGTGTGCAACGGCAGTCCGGCACGGAATACCGTTGCAATCACTATTTTGTCATCGTGTGTGCTGGCCGTGGCAGTTCCCAAAGGTGTCTGTACTTGCTTTACGGAATAGGTTAGTGCTTTACTCATCTCGTATGCCATGATTTCTCCTATTCTTTCAATATTTCTGCGGAAACGCATACGGTCATTTTGAACATGTATATCGCGCAATTCCGCTACATATTGGTTTAGGAGAGAATTGCCTTCACTGAGATTGATGATTTTCATATCTATGCTTTTGTTATATTGTTGACTTTGACCTGCAAAGAAACAAATAATTTCTAGATTTGTAAAGTACGAATTGCATTTTTGTTACACAAATATAAATATTTGATTATTACGGAAATTTTTCTCTAATAACTTCTTTTTTTTAAAATAAAGCACTAATTTTGTAGCGCCTTAGACAAGGGGGTGTTGAAAAACATCTTCTCTCAGAAAATAAAGAGTAAAAATAACATTATACAATAACCAAATTAAATCATTAAAAAATGGCAAATTTAGATTTAAGCAAGTACGGTATTACCGACGTGAAGGAAGTTCTCCACAATCCTTCTTATGATGTGCTTTTCGCTGAAGAAACTAAACCGGGATTGGAAGGTTTCGAAAAAGGACAGGTTACTGAACTGGGTGCTGTAAACGTAATGACTGGTGTTTACACAGGTCGTTCTCCTAAAGATAAATTCTTCGTTAAGAATGAAGCTTCTGAAAATTCAGTATGGTGGACTTCTGACGAATATAAAAATGATAACAAACCTTGTACAGAAGAAGCTTGGGCTGATTTGAAAGCTAAAGCTGTAAAACAATTGAGCGGCAAGCGTTTGTTCGTTGTTGATACTTTCTGCGGTGCTAACGAAGCAACTCGTATGAAAGTTCGTTTCATCATGGAAGTTGCGTGGCAGGCTCATTTCGTAAAGAATATGTTTATCCGTCCTACCGAGGAAGAATTGGCCAACTACGGCGAACCGGATTTCGTTTCTTTCAATGCTGCTAAAGCTAAAGTAGACAACTACAAAGAACTGGGTCTGAATTCAGAAACAGCAACTGTATTCAACCTAAGAACCAATGAGCAGGTGATACTGAATACCTGGTACGGCGGAGAAATGAAAAAAGGTATTTTCTCTATCATGAATTACCTGAATCCGTTACGTGGTATCGCTTCTATGCACTGCTCGGCAAACACCGATCTGGAAGGTAAAAACACAGCTATTTTCTTCGGTCTGTCCGGAACCGGTAAAACCACTTTATCGACCGACCCGAAACGTTTGTTGATCGGGGATGACGAACACGGTTGGGATGACGAAGGAGTGTTCAACTACGAAGGCGGTTGCTATGCAAAAGTAATCAATCTGGACAAAGACAGCGAACCGGATATCTACAACGCCATCAAACGTGACGCCCTGTTGGAGAACGTAACTGTAGATGCAAACGGCAAGATCGATTTCGCAGACAAGAGCGTTACCGAGAACACTCGTGTTTCTTACCCAATCGATCATATCAAGAATATCGTACGTCCAATCTCTTCTGCTCCAGCAGCAAAGAACGTAATCTTCCTGTCAGCAGATGCTTTCGGAGTACTTCCTCCAGTATCTATTCTGACTCCAGAGCAGACACAGTACTACTTCCTTTCCGGATTTACTGCAAAGCTTGCTGGTACAGAGCGTGGAATTACTGAGCCTACACCTACATTCTCTGCTTGCTTCGGACAGGCATTCCTTGAGTTACATCCTACAAAGTATGCTGAGGAACTCGTTAAGAAGATGCAGAAGAGCGGCGCTAAGGCTTACCTCGTAAATACCGGATGGAACGGAACCGGAAAGCGTATCTCTATCAAAGATACCCGTGGAATCATCGATGCAATCTTAAACGGAGATATCAACAACGTTTCTACTAAGAAGATTCCTTACTTCGATTTCGAAGTACCAACCGAATTAAACGGTGTAGATACAGGAATTCTTGATCCTCGTGATACTTATGCTGATGCTTCTGAGTGGGAGACAAAGGCTAAGGATCTTGCAGCAAGATTCATCAAGAACTTCTCCAAGTATGAAGGAAATGCAGCTGGTAAGGCATTGGTTTCTGCTGGTCCTCAGTTATAATTTCCCTGTATCAGGTAAATTCGATATGCAAAAAGAGCATCCCATGTGGATGCTCTTTTTATTGTTTACCAAAACTCAATGCTGTAGATTCTGTTAAAAATCTAATTTAAGGCGTCAGCCCCGCTCTCTCTGGTACGGATCTTTGTAGCAGTACGGATCTCATAGCTGAAAATCTTTCCATCCCCGACTTCTCCGGTAAATGCAGCCTTCTGAATGGCATCAATGGTCGCTTTCTCCCATTCCTCGGACGATACCACAATCTCAAACTTAATCTTCGGCTGCATCATAACATCTACTTCTGTACCACGCACTCTCTTTTTATATCCCCTCTGTGCACCGCATCCCATCACTTGTGATACGGTGATACCATTCACATCAATCGCGTTTAATGCTTCCTTTACATCCTCAAAAACTTCTTCCCGGACGATTGCTTCCACTTTTATCATCATAAGCTTCTTTTTTCTCCTTATACATGATTATTTTATACTACCAGATTTATCTCTGTCTCGAAATAACTGACGGATCCATTATAACATACGAGGTCTGTTTCTGGGACTTATGAATCCAGACCATTAAATGTCGGATACGCACTCTCTCCATGCTGCGAAATATCCAGACCAACTTTTTCTGCTTTTTCATCTACACGAAGCTCCGTAAACAATCTTACAATGCCAAGGCAGACCAGTGTACCGACAATCGCCACGGCAACTGTCACAACAATTCCAATAATCTGTGCAACAAATAAACGGTAATTTCCAAAAAACAGTCCATCCCAGCGGGCGACCGGATTGATAGAATGTTTTGCAAACAATCCGGTTGCAATTCCTCCCCAGACTCCTCCGATGCCATGGCAGCCAAATGCATCGAGTGCATCATCAATCTTTAATTTTCCTTTCAACAGGGAAATGGTACCACAGCAGATCGGGCTGACCAGTGCTCCGATGATAATTGCCGACCAGATCGGAACAAATCCAGCTCCCGGTGTAATTGCAACCAATCCAACAACCAGACCGGTAGAGGCACCTACCAGGGTAGGCTTTCCATCCTTGATCACATCAATAAACATCCAGGACATCATGGCGCTTGCACTGGCAAGTGCAGTTGTCATAAATGCATGTGCTGCCAGTCCGTTTGCCGCCAATGCACTTCCTGCGTTAAATCCAAACCATCCAAACCATAAAATAAATGCTCCGAGTGCTACAAACGGAATGTTATGTACCCGGTATGCCGTCTGTTCATATCCTCTTCGCCTGCCAAGGATAATGGAAAATACCAGTGCACTGACACCGGAACTGATATGTACCACATTTCCTCCGGCAAAATCAACCGATCCGATCTCTGCAAGAAATCCTCCCTGTCCCCATACCATGTGCGCCATTGGGTAGTATACAATGACGGACCAGAACATAATAAATAAAAACAATGCCTTAAATTTTACACGACCCACAAGAGAACCCGTGATCAGAGCCGGCGTAATCATTGCAAACATCATCTGAAATGCAATATAAACCAGATGCGGTATCGTCGACGCATATGGACCTGCTTCATTCATTTTAATTCCATGCAATCCAAACCACCGGAAATCTCCAATAATTCCTGCATGATTTCCACCAAAAGACAGTGAATATCCAAACAATACCCACATGACAACCGACAATCCCATAATCGCTGCGCATGCCATCATGGTGCTGACGACATTCTTTCTTCGCACCAGTCCTCCATAGAAAAAGGCTAATCCAGGTGTCATAAAAAACACCAGAGCTGAACATATCAGCATAAATCCCGTATCCCCTGCATTCATCTAATCTTCCTCCATTCTTTTATACTTTTAAACGCAAAAAAAGGCGTCAAAAGAATTCTCTTTTGACACCTTCGTCGTAGATAATCATAGCAGACTTATTACTCCAATGCAAGCATTTTTCCATAATATTTGCTATTTTTTATGGTACGAACTACTTCTTTCGTACCATTTTTCCGTCATTTCATAAAATCTTCAATCTTTTGATTCAATTACAATAAGTTGTCCGGAAGATAAAGAAATTGACGCTTCATCTGAAACAATTTCATTGCTGATTCCGAGAGAATTAAATCCTCCCATCGTATAATCCGTAAGCGGATACTTTAATCCACGCAGGGTAACACCACTTACTTTTTCAGAAAATGGAATCAAAGAAACATACTTTCCATACTGCTCCGCTTTCCGGATCGTCAACGGCTGATTAATCATGCGGATACGATTATGTTCATCGACCAGGCTGATCTTTATCTGTTCCTCCAGACCAATACCAAGCAGACTGATATTGCCCAGTACATGATCAATTCTGGTACCGGTTGCACCAATGACCACAATCTCCATTGCACCTCTGCGAATGGCCTCCCGGATCGCATATTCCGTGTCGGTATCATCCTTTTCCGGATTCAGCATGCACACCTCGATCTGCTCTTTGTCATGAAAATATTCAAGGGTATCCGGATTTACCGAATCAAAATCCCCCACTATGATATCCGGCAGAATATGATCCCGATACAATGCTTCCATTCCCGCATCTGCCGCTAATATGACATCAAATCCTCCATTTTTTACAATCCAGGTTAAAAAACCTTCCTTCACTTCTCCCCCGGAAACAATTAAATACTTCATCTTCTACCCCTGCCTTTGCAACTTTTCCAGAAATGCTTCCACATTCTTTTCGATCTCTCCCTTGAAAACCGCAGAACCTGCCACAATTATGTTGGCTCCTGCATCCATGGCTTCTTCCACATTTTCCAGATTAATTCCCCCATCTACTTCAATATCGGTCTTACATCCGGACTGCTTCACAAGATTTTTCGCTTCACGCACTTTATCTAACGTATACGGAATCAGTTTCTGTCCTCCGAATCCCGGATTAACGGTCATGATAAGAAGCATGTCCACCTTCGGAAGAATATATCGGACAGTTTCCAGCGGAGTGGCCGGATTTAATGCCACACCGGCCAGAACCCCCTTTTCCCTGATTGCCTCCACTGTGCGGTCAAGATGCCTGCATGCTTCTGCATGGACCGTAATAATATCCGCTCCCGCGTCAACAAAATCATCTATATAGCGAATCGGTTCCTCAATCATCAGATGGACATCAAAAATCCGATCGGTACATTTACGAATGGAACGAATGATCGGAAATGCAAACGAAATACTCGGAACAAACATTCCATCCATAACATCGATGTGTACATATTCCGCACCTGCCTGATCCAGCAACCGAATCTGTTCTCCCAGATTAGCAAAATCTGCCGATAAAATTGACGGTGATAAACAGTTCATTGATTCCTCCTAATACTTGCGCATGTTCTTCATTTCCTGATAAAGCTGCACGTAATTGTCATACCTCACCTGCGATATTTTTCCTTCTGCAAGTGCCGTCTTAACGCCACAATCCGGCTCTCCGATGTGACTGCATCCGATAAATCTGCATCCAGGCTCAAAACGCACGAACTCCGGATAACATGTCCACAGATCCTCTTTGGAAAATCCGGGCAGATCCATGGAACTAAACCCCGGAGTATCCATAATATAGGTGTTTTCCGCAATTGGTATAATCTGCGAATGGCGTGTCGTATGTTTTCCCCGCTCAATCTTGTCACTGATTCCTCCGGTCTGCATCTGCACCGCATCCTGCAGATCATTGATCAGCGAAGATTTTCCTACTCCGGACGGTCCTGCCACTGCCGTCATCTTTCCCTGCAACACAGATTTGAGTTTTTCCACATTTTCCTGTGTCTTTGCACTTGTAAAGAGCAGCTCATACCCCGCCAGTTTATAAATTTTTCGTAATACTTCTCTTTGTTCTTCCGTCACCAGATCGCATTTGTTAAAGCAGATCGTAACCGGAACTTTCTGATATTCCATCATACACAAAAAGCGATCCAGCAGATTAAAATTCGGGTCCGGTTTTGCAGCCGCGAAAATTACGAGTGCCATATCGATATTTGCCACTGCGGGGCGGATCAGTTCCCTGGTACGTGGAAGAATTTTTTCTACATTTCCAATCTTTTTTTCTTCATCCAGTACAACGATTTCCACATCATCACCCACGAGAGGTTTGATCTTCTGATTACGGAAAATTCCTTTTGCCTTACATTCATAAATTCCGGTTTCTGCCACGTGAACGTAGTAGAAACCGGAAATTCCTTTTACAATCTTTCCCTTCATATATTACCTACTGTTTTGAAAAGCTGACAGAATGTGTTTCTGTCTTTGTAGACGTATCGGAAAGACCTTCATCATCTATTTCTTCAATGCTCCAGGTAATCGTCACTTTACCGGACTCACATGCCATATCGGATGCCCCGATCGTAAGAGAACCATCGACATCACTGGTTCCGCTTGCATAGGTCGTGCCATCACTTCCCGTCAGTGTATAAGTTGCACTGACTGCTCCTTCCGGTGCTGCATATGACTTTGAGAATTTATAGCTGTAATTTATCTCTTCCGGTCCCTTGCTTACCGTAATCGTTACCGTTGTATCTGCCGGTACAATCTTGCCGGATGCTACACTCTGTGAAATTACCTGACCTGCTTTGACAGAATCACTGTATTCTTCTTTCACTGCAACTTTTAAGCCAGCCTTCTGCAAAGCCGCCTGTGCATCTTTCTTGGAGTGACCCTGAACAGATGGCACCGTACTAGACTTCTTTCCCTGACTGATCACAATCGTAACCGTACTTCCCTCCTGTGCATTTCCGCCTCTCGGGCTCTGGGAAACAACCTTTCCTGCATCTACGGAATCATCATATTTGTATGTTTTGGACACTTTAAATCCAGCAGCCGAAAGGGTAGAAGAAGCATCTTTTTCCAGTTTTCCAACTACATTTGGAACCGGAACATCGTTCTGCTCACTCTGACTCTCCGAATCTGTGAAATCCACATTTTCTGTTCCGGCAACAATTACATTGATTGTCGTTCCGGCAGATACTTCAGAACCACCAACCGGGTCCTGATTCAGAACGGTTCCTTCCGGCTGATCCGACTTCTGCTCCTGAATAACAAACATATACAGCCCCTGTGCTTCCAGTTCAGACTGTGCCTCCTCCTGTAACTTTCCGCATACATTCTGTACCATGACAGGCTGTTCACTTTCTGTCTGTGTCTGTGTCTGCGTCTGTGTCTGCGTCTGCGTTTCTGTATTCTTTGATGAATTACTGCCAAAACGGAATAAGCCAAAGAAACTTCCCACAAGGTAAATAATCACTGCAAGGATTACAACAAACACCACAATTCCCATGATGGTCATTGCCTTATCCATCTTCGGACTGAGTCCTTCGTTTTCGTCCTCATCCTCATCGTCCTCATCCTCATCCGGATCATAGGAAGATTCCAGCTTGGAAGCGTGCCTGTCTTCTTTTGGCTCCACCCCGTGTTCTTTGATCTGCTTTAATTCTTCCCCACTGATGACCTTGGTCTTTCCATTGTCCACAAGCGGAGCAATCACAACAAAATCCTCATCCGGATGTACCAGCGATCTGCGCAGGTCCGCCAGCAGATCTCCAATGGTCTGGTAACGGCGGTCCGCATTCTTCTGTGTACATTTTAAGATAATCTTCTCCATGCTGATCGGCAGATTCTTTGCATAAACACTTGGAGGTGTCATCTCTTCCTGCAGATGCTGAATAGCGACTGCAACCGTTGTATCTCCGTCAAAAGGTACACGTCCGGTTACCATTTCATACATAACAATACCCAGAGAATAAATATCGCTTCTTCCGTCTACAAACCCGTTTCTCGCCTGCTCCGGAGAAGAATAATGAACCGATCCCATCACATCCGAGCTGACGGTATTGGAAGATGCGGCTCTGGCAATACCAAAGTCCATGACCTTGACTTTTCCCTCTGTGGAGATCATGATATTCTGCGG
>ERZ780195.2615-NODE-2615-length-11940-cov-3.334034_pt1 | contig 11940 bp, 11 predicted proteins | sample MGYA00511017_ERZ780195 | MGnify/ENA primary metagenome ERZ780195 (study PRJEB29588, sample SAMEA2159974) | human gut metagenome | biome: human gut; feature: human-associated habitat; material: faeces | place: Denmark | collected 2008/2010 ...
TCCGACGGCGGCGTCCACAGCCACATCAACCACCTCTTCGCGCTGCTCGAAATGGCCAAGCGCCGCGGCGTGCAGGAGGTCTACGTCCACGCGCTGCTCGACGGGCGCGACGTTGCCCCCACCTCCGGCGCGGGCTATGTGAAGGCGCTTGTGGAAAAGTGCGCCGAGCTCGGCATCGGCAAGGTCGCCACGATCCAGGGCCGCTTTTACGGCATGGACCGTGACAACCGCTGGGACCGTGTGGAAAAGGGCTACCGCGCCGTCGTCTGCGGCGAGGGCGTGCAGGATGGCGATCCCGTCCACGCCGTGGAGGAGAGCTACAAGGCGGGCGTGACGGACGAGTTCGTTGTGCCGACCGTGTGCGATAAAAACGGCTGCATCCGCTCCGGCGACAGCGTCATTTTCATCAACTTCCGCCCCGACCGCGCCCGCGAGATGACCCGCGCGCTCGTCGATCCCGCGTTTGACGGCTTTGTGCGTCCGAACGGCTTCTTCCCGCTGCACTATGTCTGCACCACGCAGTACGACGCGACGATCCCCAACGTTTCCGTCGCCTTCCCGCCGGAGGAGATCGAAATGACGTTCGGCGAATATCTCGGCAAGCTCGGCAAAACGCAGCTGCGCATCGCCGAGACCGAGAAATACGCCCATGTGACGTTCTTCTTCAACGGCGGCACCGAGACCTGCTACCCCGGCGAGGACCGCTGTCTCATCCCGTCCCCGAAGGAGTTCCCGACGTATGACCTCATCCCGGAGATGAGCGCCTATAAGGTCGCGGACGAGTGCGCGAAGCGCATCGAGAGCGGCAAGTACGACGTTGTGATCTGCAACCTTGCCAACTGCGACATGGTCGGTCACACCGGCGTCAAGGCCGCGGCGATCAAGGCCGTGGAGACCGTGGACGCGTGCGTCGGACAGATCGTCGAGGCCGTGAAGAAGATGAGCGGCGTGATCCTCATCACCGCCGACCACGGCAACGCCGACCGCATCATGAAGCCGGACGGCAGCCCCGACACCGCCCACACCACCAACCCCGTGCCGCTGATCGTCTCCGGCGCGGACGTGAAGCTCCGTCCGGGCCGCCTGTGCGATCTCTGCCCGACGATGCTCGATCTCATGGGTCTTGCAAAGCCCGCGCAGATGACCGGCGAGAGCCTGATCGTAAAGTAAAAAAAGCCACCCTCTTTGTTTTGCTCTAAAGGAAAGGAGTTTTCCATGAAAGAGTATTTTGAAATCGTTGACGTTCTCGGAAGAGAAATTCTCGACTCCCGCGGCAACCCCACGGTCGAGGTCGAAGTGACGCTCGATAACGGCGTTGTGGGCCGCGCGGCGGTGCCGTCCGGCGCCTCCACCGGCATTTACGAGGCCTGTGAGCTGCGCGACGGAGACAAGTCCCGCTATCTCGGCAAGGGCGTGCAGAAGGCTGTGGAAAACGTCAACGGCGAGATCGCCGAGGCACTCAACGGCCTCAACGCGCTCGACCAGCCGTATATCGACAAGATCCTCATCGAGCTGGACGGCACGCCGAACAAGACCCGTCTCGGCGCAAATGCGATGCTCGGCGTATCGCTCGCCGTAGCGAAGGCGAGCGCCGACTATTTCGGCATGCCGCTCTATCGCTATATCGGCGGTTCGAACGCCAAGACGCTGCCCGTGCCGATGATGAACGTTTTGAACGGCGGCGTCCACGCGCCGTCCTCCGCGGCCGACATTCAGGAGTTTATGATCATGCCCGTCGGCGCGAAGAGCTGGAAGGAAGCGCTGCGCTGGTGCAGCGAGGTGTTCCACACGCTCTCCAAGGTACTGCACACCTCCAGCGTCGGCGACGAGGGCGGCTACGCGCCCGGCGATCTCAAGAGCGACGAGGACGGCCTGCGCGCCATCGTCCAGGCCATCGAGCTCGCGGGCTACCGGCCCGGCGAGGACTTCATGCTCGCCATGGACGCGGCCTGCTCCGACTGGTTCAAGGCCGAGGACGGCTGCTATCATCTCCCGAAGCGCGGCATCACCATGACGCGGCAGGAGATGGTCGATATGTGGGTCAGCTTCTGCGATAAGTACCCGATCATCTCGCTCGAGGACTGCATGGCGGAGGACGACTGGGAGGGCTGGAAGATGCTCACCGACGCGCTCTCCCACCGCGTGCAGCTCGTCGGCGACGATCTCTTTGTCACGAACCCCGCGCGCATCGCCCGCGGGGTGGAGCAAAAGCTCGCCAACGCCGTACTCATCAAGCCGAATCAGATCGGCACGCTCACGGAGACCGTCGAGGCCGTCCGCGCGGCGCAGGCCGCGGGCTGGGCGGCGGTCCTATCCCACCGCTCCGGCGAAACGGAGGACAGCACCATCGCCGACCTCGCGGTCGCGCTCGGCTGCACGCAGATCAAGGCCGGTGCTCCCTGCCGCGGCGAGCGCACGGCAAAGTACAACCGTCTGCTCGCCATTGAACAGGAACTCGGAGGAAACGCCCGCTACGCGGGCCGCGCGGCCTTTACGGTATTGCCTTAAAATTTCCCGAGAAATATGGTTTAGAAAAGGCTCCGACGGCGCACAATACCGTCAGAGCCTCTTCTATTTCGCAGCGCCCGCCACGCGGGCAGAAAGGACACGCTTATGAATGAACCGAAACGCCGCGCCGCGCGGCATTCCCTGACCGGGACGGGCTTATACATAGCCCTGTTCCTCGGATTGACGGCACTCGCCGTCGCGGGCTATTGGATGCTGCTCCCCTCTTCTGCTGACAAAACACCGACCAATGCGACCAAGCCGCCGGTCACGACTCCCATCACCGCGGAGCCGGTCACCCCGGACGTTCCCGAGGTCAAGCCGGAGGAGCCGGCCGAGCCGGTGCAGTCCGTTGTGGAGGTCACGGTCTCGGAAAAGGAGGCGGAGGTCACCGAGCCGGTCACGCCCGTCGCGCCGCGGCTCATCGTCTCTCCCCTGAGCGGTGAGACCGTCGCCGCCTTCAGCATGGACGAGCTCGCTTACAGCGAAACGCTCGCTGACTGGCGCACGCACGACGGCATCGACATCAAGGCGGACGCCGGCACGCAGGTGCTCGCCGCCAGCTCCGGCACGGTGCTCTCCGTCGCGGACGACGACCTGATGGGCACCACCGTCGTCATCGCGCACGACGGCGGCTACGAGACCACCTACTCCAACCTTCAGAGCGTCCCGACCGTCGCGCCGGAGCAGTACGTCTCCGCCGGACAGGTCATCGGCGCGGTCGGCACGACCTCGCTCGCCGAGGCTTCCATGGCGCCGCACCTGCACTTCTCCGTCACAAAGGACGGCGAGATCATCGACCCGCAGGAATTTCTCAAGTCCTGACAAAAGAGCCGATCCGTTGGATCGGCTCTTTTCCCGTATTCGTTTATCGGCAGCCGTCGACGACCGCTTCACTCAGTCCGCGTCGGGCTTCGTAGCCTCCTCAAAGATCGCAACAGCCTCCGCGTTCGGGGCCTCGGTGAATCTCGCCACGAGATAGGCCGCGAGGAAGCTGACGATAAAGCCGGGAACGATCTCATACACACCCGTCGAGGCGGTGAGACCGCTCAGCAGCCAGCCGAGATCCACCACGAAGCCGGACACCACGCCCGCGACCGCGCCCTTGTAGTTGAAGCGCTTCCAGAAGAGGGAGAGCAGAATGGTGGGGCCGAAAGACGCGCCGAAGGCACCCCAGGCGTTCTCCACCATGTCCATGATGGCCTGCGCGCCGCTGCCCTTGGAGTTGGCGATGGCAAAGGCGATCAGGGAGAGGACGAGCACCAGCACGCGGCCGACGAGCAGTGTTTCTTTCTCGCTCGCACCCTTGCGGAAGAAGGGCTTATAGAGGTCCGCCGTGAAGGAGCTGGAGGCGACGAGCAGCTGGGAATCCGCCGTGGAGATGGACGCCGCGATGATGGCCGCGAGCAGCAGCCCGCAGATGCCCGCCGGGAAGAACTTGCGGGACATGGCGATGAAAACGAGCTTCTGGTTGCCGTGGGTGAGCAGCTCCTCGCCCATGATCATGCGCCCGAAATAGGCGATCATAACGGCGGAGAAGAGGGAAATGACGACCCAGATGATGGCCACGATAGAGGACTTCTTGATCATCGAGGGCTTCTCGATGGACATGAAGCGCACAAGAATGTGCGGCATACCGAAGTAACCGAGACCCCAGCCGAGGCCGCTGACAATGTCCTGCCAGCTCGCGTTGAAGATACCGCCGCCGAAGGCGCACTGCGTCACCGCGCCGGTCGCAGCGTCGGTATACTCATAGACCGTCTCCAGTGCCGTGGGATCAAGCAGCTCGCTGTGGCCGAAATAGACGACGATAGGCACCAGCATCAGCGCCGCCATCATCAGCAGGCCCTGGAAGAAATCTGTCCAGCACACGGCGGCGAAGCCGCCGAAGAAGGTATAGGCCACAATGATGAGCAGGAAGGCGAACATGGCGATCTTCGGGGAAATATCCGGGAAGAGCGTGGTAAACACGGAGGTGCCCGCCACCAGCGCGGAGGCCACATAGATCGTGTAGGCAAAGAGGAAGATGAGCGCGCACACGAGCTGCAGCGCACGGGAATCGACCGCGAAGCGGTTCGTCAGGTACTGCGGGAGCGTGATGGAATCGTTCGCCGCCTTGGAGAAGGTGCGAAGGCGCTTGGCGCACAGGATCCAGTTGGCCGCCGTACCGATGGCAAGGCCGATGCCGATCCACATCTGGCCGAAGCCGAAGGCGAGGATCGAGCCGGGCAGGCCCATCAGCAGCCACGCGGACATATCGGACGCCTGCGCGGACAAGGCGGTGACCCAAGGGCCCATGGAGCGTCCGCCGAGGAAGAAGTCCTCCGAATTTTTGTTCGTGCCGTTGAAGTAGAACACCAGCGCCACGCCGAGCAGGATAACAAAGTACGCGATAAATGTTGTGATCTCCCAGTTCATAAGCTTTTGTCCTTCCGTCTTTCTGTTTGAGGCAGATACCTTACGGAAAAGCCGCACGAGGCAAAATAAAGCAAGAGGGGCACAACGAATGTCGTGCCTCTCTTGTGCTCCCGGTCGGTCCATGATCTGTCCGCCGACAGCCGCCGGCAGATAAACATACAGCTTTTCACGACAATATCAATATGATATTAAATGCTAAATGGCGTGATTTGTCAAGGGATGTTCCGGAAAATTGTTTCGTTTCTGCACGCCAGGGCTAAAGCTGTACTCATCCAGCCGCAGTCCGAGCGTGAAGCGGTCCTGACGGGCCGTGAACCACCGCAGGGCAACGGGGCGTTCTGTGAGAACCGCAGAGGTGTGCGGCTCCCGTGCAGGCGGTGCCGGCCATCGTCCGGTTTGTCCCTGAAACCACATCCGTATTTAGCGTTGGACAAAGCGGATGGCATAGCTACCCTCACGCTTGGAACGGTCGAACCACCGCCTTGGGCGCGCAGCAGAGATACCAGGTCGGTATTCTGCGCCCGCGCCTTTTCCTCCGGCGTGAAATAAACAAATTTAGCCATCCTTTTTTCTCCGTATGGATCGATGTGGTCCCTCTTGCCGCCCGAGGGACGCTGTGGTACAATTTCTCTCCGTGATATTCTGTGAGAGAAGGAAGAAGCAAATGAACCAGAAAGAACTCAACGAGATCCGCCGGCGCTTCCGGCTCGATAAAAATAACTTCAGCCGCATCTTCGGCTGCTATGTCAACTCCAACCGCGAGGTCATCTCGTGGATCGATGCTTCCCTCGGCCTCATGCGTCAGGAGGAGCAGGAGATGTATCTGGGGCTGCTCAAAAAGACGCTCTCCGGCACGCTGGGGCGCAACCTCATTGACATCGAATTCTCCACCACGCAGGTCGCGGACAGCGACGAGCACCGCCTGCTCCAAACCCTGCGCCAGACTGAGTGCAAGGATGTGAACGCCCGCGAGACGCTTTGCCGCAAAATTATTGAATCTCTGAGCATGGGTGAGACGAACTATCTCATTCTCCTCGCCGCCGACGCCTATGATGTTCCTTACCGCGGCAAGGATGACGAGCTGCAGGCGGACGCCTCCAGCGACGTCTACAAGTATTTTGTCTGCGCCATCTGCCCTGTGAAGGCACCGACGCTCGAGCTGCGCTACGATACCGACGAGAACTTCTTCCACCCCAGCTCCACCGGACATATCGCTCTTGCGCCCGAGCTGGGCTTCCTCTTCCCCGCCTTCGACGACCGCGAGGCGAACATCTACAACGCGCTTTTCTACAGCAAGAACGTCGAGCTCATTCACGAGGAGGTCATTGACGCGGTATTCCGTGTGGAGCCGCCGATGTCCGCCGTCGAGCAGAAAAATGTGTTTGATACCGCGCTCGCTGATACGCTTGAAAAGGATTGCAGCTACGATGTGGTGCAGTCCGTCCACGAGCAGCTGCGCGGCCGCATTCAGGAGCATAAGGAGAGCCGCGACCCCGCGCCGCTGGAGCTGACGGTCGGCGACGTCGGCGGCATCCTGTCCGAGAGCGGCGTGAGCGAAGAGAAGGTCGAGAGCTTCCGCCGCGAGTGCGAGAAGCAGTACGGTGAGAATGCCGCGCTGAATCCGAAGAACATTCTTGGCACGGGCAAGTTCGAGATCACCACGCCGGAGGTGAAGATCACCGTCGCACCGGAGAACAGCTATCTCATCGAGGCCCGCATGATCGGCGGGCGCAGGTACCTGCTCATTCCCGCCGACGACGGCGTGGAGGTCAACGGCGTGAGCGTGAGCATTCCGAACGAGGAGCATAGCTGATCACAGAGCCGCAGCACCGGTCATCACCGATGCCGCGGCTCTGCACTATGTATACGATATCTCTTCATGATCGTCGGGCTTGTGTCCCATGGCAAGGCGTTTGCGTTGGAGCTCACGGCGGCGCTTGCGGTCGATCCGCAGGCCATAGATCGTACCGTCAGCCTTGCTGTTGTCCTCGAAGATCCTGCCCATGTGGTGAAGCATCTGCACGACCGAATCGCCAAGGGTGAGCGAGCGGTATACCGCATCTCTTTTTGCTACCCTGCTGTCGGGCGGTACATCCGTCTCCTGTTCCGGCGTGTCGTTTGTCGGTTCATCGGTATTCTCTTCCGCACCATCTGCTGCACTCGCCCTTTGCACAGGTTTGTGGTACACCGGCACGTCATCCCTTGGCCTCGGGTCAGGATCAATCGGTGCTGGGGTCTCCTGCACGGGCTGTTCTTTCGCTTGCCTATGGGACATTGGACACGCGCCAACGCGGAGACTTGCTTACTTGCTGTTAGGGGCCATCCGAAGCGACAAGCGAAGGACGTCCATCAGGTCATTATTTCTCATGTGGAAGAACACAGTAAAAAGCCAGATGAGGTAAGGGAACGAATCGAGAGACTTATGGGGGATGTGCCGCGCATTGAGTTATTTGCCCGTCAGAAAGCTGATGGCTGGGACGTTTGGGGTAATGAGGTCATCAATGATGTGGAACTGATAACGTAACACATCTCACCATAGCAAGCATGAAGGAAGCATCAGAACGTGGATGTAAGCGAGACGTTCTAAAGTCCGCTTACTGATTTGTATGATGTGGCGTGGTAAAGGCAGGTGTGTGATGGGAGATGGAAGTGGTTTCAGGCTGTAGAAGAATAGAATCCAGTCTATACCCATCATAAGATACCGATCAAGGCGTAGACGACGGATGCTGCGATCCATGCGACACAGCACTGCATCAACACGATGCCTACCGTTTTCAGCGTTGAGCCGAATTCCCGCCGGATCGTGGCTACCGCCGCGATGCAGGGAGTATACAGCAGCGTAAAAACCAGGAAGCTCGCGGCGGAGCGGTTGGTGAACATTGTAGAAAGCGGGGTCCCGCCCAACAAAACCTCCAGCGTGCTGACGACGGATTCCTTTGCGATGAAGCCGGAGATCAGGGAGGTCGCGCAGCGCCAATCCGCAAAGCCCAGCGGCGCGAACACCGGCGCGATCCATCGGCCGATGAGGGCCAAAAGACTGTCGGCGCTGTCGGCCACCACGTTCAGCCTGATATCAAAGCTTTGCAGGAACCAGATGATGATCGTAGCCAGAAAAATTACTGTAAAGGCCCTCTGCAAAAAATCCTTGGCCTTTTCCCACAGCAGAAGCGCAACGCTCTTGAGGCTCGGCAAACGGTAATTGGGAAGCTCCATGACAAACGGTACCGGCTTCCCGCGGAATGTGCTCCAGTTCATGATAAGGGCTGCGACGATCCCGATCAGAATGCCCAGCAGATACAGAGAGATCATCACGAGCGCGCGGTGCGTCGGGAAGAACGCCGCGGTAAAAAACGCGTAGATGGAGATCTTTGCCGAGCAGCTCATATAAGGCGTGAGCAGGATGGTCATCTTGCGGTCGCGGTCGCTCGACACCGTGCGCGTCGCCATGATGGCCGGCACGGAGCAGCCGAAGCCGATGAGCATGGGGACGAAGCTGCGCCCCGACAGACCGATTTTCCTCAGCGGTCTGTCCATAACAAAGGCGATTCGCGCCATATAACCCGTGTCCTCAAGTATGGACAGGAAGAAGAAAAGAGTCACGATTATCGGCAGGAACGACAGGACACTTCCGACGCCCGCAAAAATTCCGTCGATAATAAGGCTGTGTATAACCGGGTTTATCCCGTAGGCGGTCAGACCCGAATCGACGAGTCCCGTGAGTTTATCTATTCCGATGCTCAGCCAGTCGGAAAGGGCGGAGCCTATAACATTGAAGGTCAGCCAAAACACGAGACACATAACGCCTATGAACACGGGAATGGCGGTGTATTTGCCGGTCAGAACGCGGTCGAGCTTCATGCTACGGCGGTGCTCCTTGCTCTCGTGGCATTTGACGACCGAGCTCTCGACTACTTTTTCTATGAATTCGTAGCGCATTTCGGCGAGCGCGGCGTTTCTGTCAAGCCCGGTATCGTTCTCCATCTCGACTATGCAGTGGTCGAGCAGATCGCGCTCGTTGCTGTCCAGTTCGAGCTTGTCCGCCATATCGTCGCCGCCCTCAATGAGCTTTGTCGCGCAGAAGCGGCACGGCAGGTCAAGGCGCGAGGAGTGGTCTTCGATAAGATGCACTATAGCGTGGATGCAGCGGTGGACGGGCGAACCGTCGGAGCAGAAGTCCCAGACCTTCGGCAGAGTTTTGCTCTTTGCGACCTGCAGAGCCTGGTCAACAAGCTCGGACACGCCCTCGCCCTTTGCCGCGCTTATCGGCACGACGGGAATACCGAGCGCGTCGCTCATTTTCTTGACATCTATTGTGCCGCCGTTCGAGCGCACCTCGTCCATCATATTGAGTGCGAGCACCATAGGTACGCGCAGCTCGAGCAATTGCAGGGTGAGATATAAATTTCTCTCTATATTTGTGGCATCGACTATGTTGATGATGCCGTCGGGCTTCTGATTGAGAATGAAGTCGCGCGAAACTATTTCCTCCTGCGTATACGGACGCAGAGAGTATATGCCGGGCAGGTCGACGACGGAACTGTCCTTTGCGCCTTTTATCGCGCCCATCTTCTGATCGACCGTGACTCCGGGGAAGTTTCCGACATGCTGATTAGAGCCTGTCAGTGCGTTAAAGAGAGTTGTCTTTCCGCAGTTTTGATTACCTACGAGAGCAAATATCATTTTGCGTCCTCCTCGGCTCTGACTTCTATCTTTTTCGCGTCGTCAACGCGGAGCGTCAGCTCATAGCCGCGCACTCTTATTTCTATCGGATCGCCCATCGGCGCGACCTTTTGAAGCGTCACACGGGTTCGTGGAATGAGCCCCATATCGAGCAATCTGCATCTGAGAGCGCCCTCGCCGCCTACGGCGGTTATGACGGCACTCTCTCCTACTTTCAGTTCATTTAGCGTCATATTATCCTCCCGGAAAAGTAAGCCTTGCTTAATTTTAATTTTATACTTCAAGTAAACGCTTGTCAAGAAATCGAGACAGAAAGACGGCAAAAAATCCTGCCCCGCCGACGGTTCGTACAGTCGGCGGGGCGGGTTCGTTTAATCGGAAGATTTTCTTTTTTGCTGCCGTTTTAAAGCAGGGCGCGGTTTACGCACGCTCGAGTATCATCGTGCCGAGGTTATAGAGAAGGCAGTCATCCGGCAGAAGTGAAATCTCCGCAAAGGAATCAACCTTTTCGCCCAACACCTCGCCTTGAATCCCGGTGTCATAGTAGAACTTTCCGTCTTCTTCCTTCCATACGGTACTCTCCAAAACCGCATATCCGTTTTCGCGGATGTCCGCGCCCTGCTTTTTCGCCTCTTCGCGCACCTCTTCGGGCACGAATAAGAGCGTGTTGAGCGTTCCGTCCGGTGCAAATTCCATGATATATTTGCACATCTGGACAATTTCGGCATACATATCGTTATCGACCTGACTGTCTGCCGTAAAGACTTTCTCGCCGTCCGGGGTAACCAAATGCATTTCCCTTACTTTCCAAAGTCCGCAAATATCCATATTATTTTCCTCCTGTTATGCCCACGGGTCGGCTTCCTTCGGGGTGCGCACGCCTGTCAGCAGGTACTGCTCCCACAGGAACCACTTGCCGTCGGAGCCGCGCTGGCGCATCTTAATGGGACGGGGATCGTCCGCGCCGCCGCAGGGAATGAACAGCTTCATGTAGTCCTTCTCCTCGCCGGATACGTGATTGCTCTCAATGATGATTGTATAGGGCTGGGAGGGAGTGTAGTTATTGTCGGGCGTTGCGCCTACGAAGTAGGTGAACGGGAGATAGGTCTTGCCGTCGCGGAAGCGGTCGTTGAGGAAGGATATCTCCTGACCGTTGAGCGGACGGGGACCTCTGAGCCAGTTGAGCATCTCAAGGCCGATATTCTTATCCGCCGCATAGGCACAGAGGGCAAGGACGGTCAGAGCCGCCGTCTTAAACGGTGTGTCAAGGCTCGCCTCGGGGAGCGCCTGCATTTCGGCAAGGCTTTCTGGAAGCGAAGTAAAGGTGAACGTCTCGCGCTTGTTGCCGATGGATTGCGCAGCGGTGCTTACTGCCTGCTGGGCTGTACTTTTCAGTTTGTCAAAGATACTCATGTTTTTATCCTCCCAAATATAGTTTTATAGGTGTATCACCTCGATATCGTTAGAATTTACCGCCCCCGCCGCCATGAGTCGAACCTGAAGAAGATGTGTGCGTACTGCTTCCTGAAGAACTGTCATTTTTTGGTTTTGCCGTGCGTGTGACGGTGTTGTACAGGAACAGATCCTGGCTCTCGGTAACATTCAGACTGCCGTCTTTCATATAACTGCTTGCCGCTGCTTGGAATCGAACCGTCTTGAGCTTGGCCTTCATGTTACCGACTATGATGAATGACAGGCATACGCCAACTGCGATCGAAATTGGGATCCAAATCAGAGAAAGCGGCTCTTTCGGCAGATTGTGCGAATCGTAAGGGTCACCGGTTCTTGCCTGTGTGATAAAATCGTCACAAAGCTCAGTAAATTTATCAAAGGCTTCTGAAAAATCGCCATCGGACAGATTCTCTTTTATTTGTGCGCCGATATATTGGATTCCCGCATCGGTAAATACCGTAATCCCGTAGCCGTGTGTGGATATGTACCAATCATTGTCCTCCATGCTGATCAGAAGCAGCGCGCCGTCCCTGTCTTCCCCATATCCGAAACCGCAACAATCGTAAATATCGTCTGCATAGTCCCGGGGTGTCAGTCCTTCCAGCGTGTCTGTCGTCAGTACGACTATCTCCATTTTCTGACGCTCGCTGAGCTCATCAAGCTTTGTCAAAAGCGCAGCTTCTTCGCTGTCTGAAAGCAGTTCCGCCAGATCCTGAACACGCTCATACTCACTTGCAAAGCCGTCCGTCTGGGCAGCAAAAGCGGGAACCGCCGTACAGAGACAGATAACAAGAGAAAATAGTAACATCGATATTTTCTTTTTCATTTCATCGTCTCCTTAAAACAGTCCGAGCAGGTGCAAAAGCCATGCACCGCCATAGGTTA
>ERZ780195.2622-NODE-2622-length-11924-cov-6.243070_pt1 | contig 11924 bp, 10 predicted proteins | sample MGYA00511017_ERZ780195 | MGnify/ENA primary metagenome ERZ780195 (study PRJEB29588, sample SAMEA2159974) | human gut metagenome | biome: human gut; feature: human-associated habitat; material: faeces | place: Denmark | collected 2008/2010 ...
GTGTCATTGCCCATGACCTGCACGGCCACCATCGTGACGGCCTCGCACTGCGTGGGATTGACCTTGCCGGGCATGATGGACGAGCCGGGCTCGTTGGCCGGGATGATGAGCTCGCCGATGCCGCAGCGCGGGCCGGAAGCGAGCCAGCGCACGTCGTTGGCGATCTTCATGAGGTCGGCCGCCAGCGCCTTGAGCGCACCGTGCGCGAACACCATCTGGTCCTTGCTCGTGAGCGCGTGGAACTTGTTCGGCGCCGACAGGAAGGCGTAGCCCAGCAGCTCGGAGATCTCCTCCGCCGCCAGATCGCCGAACGCCGCCGGGGCGTTGAGCCCGGTGCCGACGGCCGTGCCGCCGAGGGCGAGCTCGCTCAGCGCGCGGCAGGCCTGCACGATCATGTCGCGGTCGTGGCCGAGCATGGCGCTCCAGCCGCTGATCTCCTGCCCGAGCGTGAGCGGCACGGCGTCCTGCAGGTGCGTGCGGCCGATCTTGACCACGTCGCGGTACTCCGCGCTCAGGCGGTCGAGCGTCGCCGTCAGGCGGCCGATGGCCGGCAGGACCTGCTCCTCGAGCGCGACGCGCGCGGCCACGTGCATGGCCGTCGGGAACGTGTCGTTCGAGCTCTGCGAGCAGTTGACGTGGTCGTTCGGGTGCACGAGGTTTTCGCCCAGCAGCTCATTGGCGCGGTGGGCAATGACCTCGTTGACATTCATATTCGTCTGCGTGCCGCTGCCGGTCTGCCAGACGGCGAGCGGAAAGTTTCCGTCGAGCGAGCCGTCGAGGATCTCGTGGCAGGCGGTCTCGATCGCGCCGGCGCGGCGGGCGTCGAGCACGCCGAGCTGCGCATTGGCGCGCGCGGCCGCGAGCTTCACGACCGCAAACGCGCGGATGACCTCCGGCGGGATCTTCTCAGTGCCGATGCGGAAATTTTCAAAGCTGCGCTGCGTCTGCGCGCCCCAGTAACGATCGGCGGGCACACGCACCTCACCCATCGTATCATGCTCCAGGCGGTATTCCATCCTGTAACCTCTTTTCGCAAAAATCTCAGATGCCGCTATTATACGCCCATCCGAGCGTATGCCGCAACCCCGGAAATGCGCAAAAAGCAGCGCCGTCCGAAGATGGCGCTGCATTTTATCAGCCCGCGCGGCGCAGCACCCAGAGGCTCTGGATCTGTCCGGCAAGGGTGTCATAGTCCCAGCTCTTTTGGGAGTTTGTGGGGCTGTTCGGGTCGTTGAGCGTGATCTTGTCGCCGTCGTGCCCGGTCAGGACGAGGAAGTGCCCGTCGGTCGTGAAGTCGCCGGGGCCGACGACCACGATGATCGGATTGCCGACGTCGAGATTCCGATAGATGCGGTCCTGATCCAGCGGGATCTGCGTCACGTCGAGGCCGAGCATCCGCCCGCCCTCGGAGATAAGCGCCCACTTGCTGCCGCTGCCGGGCACATTGAACTGGTGCTCCTCGGCAAACTGGCACATCCAGAGCGGGTCCTTCGTCGTGTCGCCGGTGAGGTAGATCGTGACCATGGACAGGCACGTCGGCCCGCAGCCGGCAAGGCCGATGATGCTCTCGTTATATTCCCGGTAGCCCCAGCGATCGTCCCACTGCAGCAGCAGCGGCACGGTCTCCGACCCGGCAAGGCCGCTCAGGTCGATCGTCGGGGTCAGGTTCTTCTTCTTCGGGTAGTCGCGCACAAAATCGCGCGCGTCCGGGTTGCGGGCGTAGAGCTGCACGAGCGCATCCGGATAATCGGCGAGTGAGACGTCGTTGTTCTCGGCGTAGGTATCCAGCTCGCGCTGCGCGCGCTCGGTCGTGGTCTTGCCGCTCGTGAGCAGGCCGCGCGCAAACACGCCGAACACGATCAGCGCCAGCAGCACCACGATGACCAGCAGCCGCCGGCGGCCGCGTTTTCTTGTCTTTCGGGACATATCGGGTCTCCTTTCCCGGGGGAATGCTTTTGATTATACACGGTTTTTGGGCCGGAAATCCTGAAAATTTTCTGAAATCTTGCGAAAACGCAAAACGGCCGGACGCTGAGCGCGTCCGGCCGGGATGATCTAAGTGGGATTCAGTTGGCCGCATCACCGGAGGTGCTCTGCGTCTGGCGGAACACATCGGTGAAGGCCTGATACGCGCCGTTGTTGCTCATCGGCGTGAGGTACATGAGCCCGTTTTCGAGCGTGCAGCGGAACATCTGCACCGTGCCGTTTTCCAGCGCAAGCGTCAGGTTGTCGCCGTTGAGCGCAAACTCAAAAGCCAGCGGCGTGCCGTTGGCGTCCATGTAAGTACCCGTGCCGTTGGTGCGGAACGTCAGCTCGCGGATCGTGCCGGGCTCCTTGATGTCCGCAGCCTCTTTGGCGCCGGTATCCGTGCCGGGCAGGATCTGGCTGACGCTGCTGTCGTCCGCCTTCTTGTCGGCGTCCGTGCGCTCAAAGGTCCACGTACCGGCCAGGATCTCGTTGACTTCATTGTCACCGGTCTGGATACCGGACATGATGTTTGCCGTCGCGGTCGGCGTCGCCTCCGGGGCAGCAGTCGCCTGCGCCTCGACACCGTGGCTGGTGCAGCCGGCGATCAGAAGCGTGCAGAACAGAAAAATTGCGGTTGTAAGAAGCTGAAAACGTTTCATCAGAACAATCTCCTTTCCGGTGCGCTGGCGAAGCCGGCCTTGACCGGCACCGCAGCGGTATCGGGCTGCCGCTCCACGACCACAAACATGGCCACCATGAGCAGCGCGTTCGGCATCGGGCAGAACATGCCCGGGTTCGTCATGGAAATGAGCAGCATGGCAAAGTAGGACAGCGCGAACGCCAGCGTCGTGCGGCTGCGCTTGCGCCAGAGCAGACGCACGCGGTCATAAAACAGCCAGCCGTAGCCGACTACGCCGACGAGGCCCATACTGCCGAGGATCTGCGCGATGAGGTTGTGGTACCAGACGATGCTGCCCTCCACGCCGAGGAAGATCGGCGCATTGTGCATCGAGCCGAGGCCGCAGCCAAAAAGCGGATTCTTCACAAAATCCAGCAGACCCTGAATGAAAAACGTGTACCGGCTGTCATCCGGGGAGATGAGCGCACCGTCGACCATGCGCGAGGCAAACAGCCGCGGCACGAGCGCGATGAGCAGCGCGACCGCCGGGACCAGACTGATGAGCCCGACGCGGCGATAGACCGCGCGGCGCTCGGGGTTGCAGTGGTACACATAGGCAAAGCACAGCAGCAGCATCGTCGTGCCGAAGATCAGGCCGCTGCGCGAGCCGGTCATGAGCATCATGAGGTACAGAAACACGACCGACAGGAAGTGCCGCCGGTCATGCGCAGCAAAGTACGCCGCAGCAGGCAGCGCGATGAGCAGCATCGTTGCGCTGAAATTGCGGTACTTGAAATAGATCGTGGCAAAATCCCGCAGGAACTCCTGCATGTGACGCGCGTAGAACAGCGCCACCACAAAGCCCGTGAACAGGCCGCCGGCGTAGAGGATCTGCAGCATGCGCTCGGCGACGTCGTAGTCGCGCGCGCGGTCCGCCTCGCTGCGGCACAGCAGGTAGACCAGCAGCATCATCACGCCGAGACCGAGGGAATAGTACAGCGCCGTGGGCGAGAAATACTCCTCGCGGGAGATGAAGCCGAGACCGCCGAGCAGCGTTGCGACCGACACGGCCACCATGCCGTGCAGGCAGCCGCCGTTGCGCGGTGCGCGGGCGTAGGCCCCGATGTGCACGAGCAGCGCCGCCGCGGCCAGCAGGCCGATCCACCAGAAGCGCAGCAGGCTGTAGAGCTCGTCATAAAACTCCGTGCCCACCATGGCCAGCAGCACGACCGGGAACAGGATGCTCAGCAGATCGTCGCAAAACAGCAGCAGGAAGATCAGCGTGGACATGACCAGAATACCGCCCACGACCGGCAGCCCGGCCGCCATGAACACCGCGAGCATCAGAAAGCAGACCGGAAAGTACAGCTTGCTGTGCCAGAAGCGGTCAGCCGCGCTCTGGCAGGCGGCAACGAGCGCAGACGCGCCGCCGATGCGCTCATCGAGGAACGCGCACACGCGGTCAAACATCCGCGCAAAACCACGGCTGCGCCCCGCCTGCTCCATATTCGATTGGACGCGTTTATCAAAAGCATTCATAAGCATCAAAACATCGTTCGGAAAGCTCCGCCGGGAAGGCCCGGCGCGGGAAGAAAAAATTGTGTAACCGGCCGATACCAGCCTAAATCTTCCCATCTTTCAATTGCGAATGCATTATAGCGCGCCGTCTGCCGGAAGTCAATACTTAAAACAGATTTAACATTTCCGAAATTTTTTCACGTGTGTTTTTGACGTATATTACTATATTTCTTCTGCGCATTTTGTCGCATTTGCACAACAAAGCCGCAGTTTTCCAAAAACTGCGGCTTCCAACTTGCAGAATATTTTAAATACGCGGGGCGTTAAAATGTTACGAAAGAATGACAGAGCCGGTTCACGCCTGCGGAAAGTGCCCCGTTTTGCGCAGCGCGCGCACGAGATACATGGCGGCCACGCCGGTGAACGCCCCGGTGATGACGCTCGCCGCGACGAGCGCGGGCGCATACACCAGAATGGACGGCGTGCCCGTGACCCAGACGGCAACCAGCAGCTGCCCGGCGTTGTGCCCGAAGGCCGCCAGCACGCTCACGACCCACAGCAGCCGCTCCGGCAGGCGGCGGATGGTCAGGCACATGACGAGATAGGCGAACACGCCGCCCGCGATGCTGAAGAGCATCGCCGACACGCCGCCGGTAAACACGCTGCCGAGCACGATGCGCACGAGCAGGATCTCCCCCGCCTGCCGCCGGCCGAGCAGGGCCATGGCGATGAGCGTGACGATGTTGGCAAGGCCGAGCTTCACGCCCGGGATCGGCACGACGGGCGGGATCTGCGCCTCGGCGACGAAGATCGTCAGTGCGATGGCGGTGAACATGGCCAGAACGGCCAGACGCTTCGTCCCCTTCATGGCGCCCCCTCGATCTGCACCGTCAGGTGGTGCGGCACGCAGGCGATCGGGATGGCCGATGTGGTGATCTTCCCCTGCTGGACGCACAGAAGGTCCGGGCAGTCGGCATATGTGACGGACACGCCGTCCGGCTCGACGTGCACGGTGTTCGTGCCCCAGTCGGTCTGCACTTCGATATCATATGGTATGGTCACGGCGCGCAGGTCGATGCGGCGGTAGACCTCGCCGTCGACCCGGATGACGGCCGTCTGCCCCGTCTGCCCATGGCCGCGCAGCAGCAAAAAGACGCCGCCGCCCAAAATCGCGAGCGCGGCGAACAAAAGGATCCAAAATTTCGTCTGTTTCATCATAGGTTCATTCTAGGATGCCCGACAGTGGTTGTCAATGGATTTTTGCCGTGGTATAATGGTTTAATTTTTATTGCTTAATTATATGTACCGCTCCCCGCGCGGGAGCTTCAGAAAGGAGGCGGACGCCGTGTCTGCCGTAACTGCCTATGCCGCGCAGGCCGCGCACTTCATTCTGCCGGTCATCGCGCTCATCGTGCTCATCCGCTGTATCGCGTCCATGTTCTACGGCCGCGCCGAGCCGGAGACCTGGGGCCATCTCGTCACGCCGGACGGCAAGGTCTATCCCCTGCTGCACTGGGAGTGCCTGATCGGCCGCGCCCGCAGCGCGGACATCACGCTGCCCTATGCCGACGTGGCCAACGTCCACGCCGTGCTCATGCGCAACGACGCCGGCGAGTGGACCGTCAGCGATCTGAGCCGCAGCGGCGGCGTATACCTCAACGGCGAGCAGATCACGGAGCCGACGCAGGTGTTCAGCGGCGACATTCTCCGCTGCTCGACGCACATGCTCAAGTTCGCCGACATGAGCGAGGAGCGCCGCGCCGTGCAGGAGCAGCGCCGCACGATCGCGGGACGGAAGGTCTCCGCCGGCGGCACGCTGTTTTTCCTAACGGTGTTTCAGTTGCTGCTGGCGCTGGAGTTTGTGTCCTCGGCCGACAGCGCGCACCTGCTGGGGATCCTGATGTCGTTTGCAGCCCTCGTGCTCACGCAGTGGTTCTGCTACGTGCTCATGCGCACGATGGACCGCTCGGGCTTCGAGGTCGAGACGATCGCATTTTTCCTGTGTACGCTCGGGCTCGAGATCTGTGCGACGAGCACACCGGACGATCTGACCAAGGAGATCATCCTCATCATCGTGGGCATCGCGCTGTTTTTCCTGCTCGGCTGGTGGCTGCGCGACCTGAGCCATGTCAAGGCGCTGCGCTGGCCGGCGGCCATCATCTCGCTGGCGCTGCTGGCACTGAACCTGTTTGCCGCGAGCGAGGTGTTCGGCGCGAAGAACTGGCTGACGATCGCAGGCTTCTCCCTGCAGCCGTCGGAGCTGATCAAGGTCGCGTTCATCTACGTCGGTGCGACGTCGCTCAACCGGATGTTCCGCAGCAAGAGCATCCTGCTCTTCATCGCCTTTTCCGCCATCTGCGTGGGCGGGCTCGCCCTGATGGGCGACTTCGGCTCCGCGCTCATCTTCTTTGCGACGTTCCTCGTCATCGCGTTCATGCGCTCGGGCAGCATCGCGACCGTGCTGCTGGCCGTGACGTCCGCCGCCATGGCGGGCACGCTGGTGCTGAGCATCAAGCCGCACGTGGCGCAGCGCTTCGCCACCTGGGGCCATGTGTGGGAGGATGTCTCCGGCGCGGGCTACCAGCAGACGCGCGCGCTGAGCGCGGCCGCCTCCGGCGGCCTGTTCGGTCAGGGCGCGGGCTGCGGCTGGCTGAAAAACATCTTCGCCGCCAACACCGATATGGTGTTCGGCATGCTGTGCGAGGAGCTCGGCCTGATCGTGGCGCTGTGCGCGATGCTGGCCATCATCGCGCTTGCCATCTTCACCGTCAAGAACGCGGCCCAGGGCCGCTCGTCGTACTACGTCATCGCCGGCTGCGCCACCGTGACGCTCATGCTCGTGCAGATGTCGCTCAACGTGTTTGGCGTGCTCGACATCCTGCCGTTCACGGGCGTGACGTTCCCGTTCGTGTCCAAGGGCGGGTCGAGCATGCTCTCGTGCTGGATGCTGCTGGCCTACATCAAGGCGGCCGACACCCGGCGCGGCGCGAGCTTCGTGGTGCGGCTGCCATCGCGCAATAAAAAGGAGGCGCAGGCATGAATAAAGTCAAACGCCGCGCCATGAGCGCGCTGCTCGTCGCCGTGCTGGTGCTCGGCGGCATCGGCGTGTACATCGTGCGCTACATCGAACACGGCGCCGAGTGGGCGACCTTTGCCGCCAACAGCAGCGTCTACACCAGCGGTGTGCTCAGCACCGGCACGCTCACCGACCGCAGCGGCGTCGTGCTCGCAACGGCCAACGGCGGCTCGCGCAGCTACGCCGACGACGCTGCCGTGCGCACCGCCTGCTATCAGGCCGTCGGCGACTACACCGGCAACGTCGGCACCGGCGCGCTCAAGGCATTTTCCAAGCAGCTCTCCGGCTATAATCCAATCACCGGAACTTACGCGACTGACGGGCACACCGTCGCGCTCACGCTCGATTCGAGCCTGTGCGTGACCGCCTATGAGGCGCTTGCCGGGCGCAAGGGTGCCGTGCTCGTGAGCAACTACAAGACCGGCGAGATCCTGTGCATGGTCTCCGGCCCGAGCATTGACCCCAGCAGTGACGGCGACGTACCGGACGGCGCGTACATCAACCGCTGCATCAACGGCTCGTTCACGCCGGGCTCCGTCTTCAAGCTCATCACCTCCGCCGCCGCAATCGAGAACATCAAGGACATCGACAGCCGCCGCTTCAGCTGTACAGGCAGCCTGGACGTCAACGGCGTGAGCGTCAAGTGCACGGGCGTGCATGGAAGCCAGACATTTGAGGACGCGCTGGCCAACTCCTGCAACTGCGCGTTCGCGCAGATCTCGCTCGAGCTCGGGGCCGACACCATCGAGAGCTACGCCAAGAAGTTCGGCTTCCTCGACTCCCAGTCGCTGAGCGGCATCCCGACACTTGCCGGCAGCTTCACGAAGGGCGCGTCCGGCAGCGCAAACCTCGCCTGGTCGGGCATCGGCCAGTACGAGGACCTCGTCTGCCCGTACTCCATGCTGCGCTACGTCTCGGCCATCGCCAACGACGGCAGCGTCGTGGAGCCGTCGCTGCTGCTCGACACGCCCAGCGGCTCGACCACGAGCCTGCTGAGCGCTGCGACCGCCAACAAGCTGCGCGACATGATGAACTATAATGTCTCGGCCCACTACGGTACGAACCGCTTCCCGGGCCTGAATCTCTGCGCCAAGACCGGCACCGCCGAGGTGGGCGACGGCACGTCGCACGCCTGGTTCACGGGCTTCCTGCTCGACGATGCACACCCGTATGCCTTCGTCGTGCTGGTGGAAAACGCCGGCGGCGGTCTGACGAATGCGGGCGCCGTGGCCAACACCGTGCTGCAGGCGGCCGTGAACAAGTAATTTAGGAGTCACACATGATCGATCTATCCGTCCGCGGGCTCATTAAGGGCTTTGAGCAGGGCAACGATATATTAAAAGGTATCACATTCGACGTCAACGCCGGTGAGCGCGTGGGCATCCTCGGGCGCAACGGCTGCGGCAAGACGACGTTTTTCCGCATCCTCTCGGGTGAGCTGCAGCCGGATGCCGGCACCGTGTCCATCGCCTCCGGGCGGCGGCTGGGGCTAATCTCGCAGATCCCGGTCTACCCCGACGGCTGGACAACGGAGGACGTGCTGCGCGAGGCGCACCGGCGGCTCTACGACATGGAGGCGCGCATGAACGAGCTCACCGCGCGCATGGCGACGGACGACTCCCCCGCTCTGCTCGCGGAGTACGACCGACTGTCGGAAAACTTCCGCCGCCTCGGCGGGTACGACATGGAGCACGAGCGCAACCGCGTCGCCAACGGTCTGGATATTCCGGCCGCGATGCGCGCGCAGCCGTTCGACAGTCTCTCCGGCGGGGAGAAAACGCGCGTAAACCTCGCGCGGCTCATTCTCGAGGACACGGACATTCTCCTGCTCGACGAGCCGACGAACCACCTCGACCTGCGCGCGACCGAGTGGCTGGAGGCGTATCTGCTGCATTTTCGCGGCACGGTGCTCGTCATCAGCCACGACCGGTATTTTCTCGACCGCGTCGTGCAGCGTTCGATCGACTTCACGTCCGGGCAGGCGGAGTTTTACAGCGGCAACTACAGCTTTTACGTCGTCGAGCGGCAGCGCCGCTTCGACGAGCAGCTCAAAAAATACGAAAAGGATCAGGCCAAGCTCCAGCAGCTCACGGAGGCGGCGGCAAAGCTGCACCTCTGGGCCTTCATGGGCAATGACAAGCTGCACAAGCGCGCATTCTCCATCGAAAAGCGCATGGAAAAGCTCGAAACGACCGAGCGGCCGACCGAGGCGCGCAAGTTAAATGTCCACTTCACCGCGCAGGAATTTCGCGGCGACGACGTGCTGACCATGGCGGGCCTGAGCAAGCACTACGGCGAGCGGACGCTCTTTCACGACCTGGATCTGACCGTGACCGGCGGCGAGCGCATCGCCCTCATCGGCGACAACGGCGCCGGTAAGACGACGTTTTTAAAGCTCGTCATGAACGAGGAGACGCCGGACACCGGCTGGGTGCAGCGCGGGCCGTCCGTGCGCACGGCCTACCTGCCGCAGATCGTCCGCTTCGCCGTGCCGGAGCGCTCCATGCTCGACACGATGCTCTACGAGTGCAAGTGCACGCCGCAGGAGGCGCGCGACCAGCTCGGCGCCTACGGCTTTCGCGGCGAGGACGTGCTCAAGCCCGTGTCGGCCCTCTCGGGCGGCGAGCTGTCCCGGCTGCGGCTGTGCATGCTCATGCGCCGGGAGATCAACTTCCTCATCCTCGACGAGGCGACGAACCACCTCGACATCGCCAGCCGCGAGTGGATCGAGGACGCGCTGAGCGACTATACGCAGGCGCTGCTGTTCGTGTCGCACGACCGGTACTTCATCGAAAAATTCGCCACCCGCATCTGGCTGCTCGAAAACGGCACGATCACGGACTACCGCGGGACGTATGAGCAATTCCGCGAATACCGCGCGCGCCAGACCGCCCTGCAGCAGACGGCCAAGGCCGTCGAGCGCAAAAAGGAACCGAAGCCGAAGCCGAAACGCGCCCCGAACACCACGCGCCAGCGCGAGCGCACGGAGCGCGAGATCGAAAAGCTGGAGGGGCAGCTTGCGGCGCTCGACGCCGAGAGCGAGGCCAACGCAACGGACTATCAGAAGCTCATGGAGCTCGATGAGCAGAAGCAGGCGCTCAATGCGCAGCTCGAGGCGCTCTATGAGGCGTGGGAGGCGCTGTGCGAATGAAACACAAAGCATCCTGGATCCTCGCCATCGTGCTCGTCATCGCCGGCTGCGTGCTGCGCTTTGCGATGCCGGGGCACGACTTTCTGGGCTACACGCTCTGGGGCATCGCCGTGCTGGTGTTTCTCTTTGCGCGGCTGCACCGCGTGGGGCGCACCGTGCTGAGCGTGCTCGTGTGCGCGGGGGTGATCGTGTTCGCGGTCTTTGAGATCCCCGTCGTGCGCGACGCGCGCACGGACACGGGCGCGCACCCGGACGCGATCATCGTGCTCGGCGCAGGCGTCAACGGCAGCACGCCGTCGCTGTCGATGTGCAACCGGCTCGACGCTGCGCTGGACTATCTCAATGCGAACCCGGACGCGCTGGCCGTCGTCTCCGGCGGTCAGGGCGAGGGTGAGGACATCACGGAGGCTCAGGCCATGGCTGACTACCTGACGGCCCACGGCATCGACAGCGCGCGCATCGTGCAGGAGGATCAGTCGCGCACCACACGCGAGAATCTGGAAAATTCGTTTGCCATCCTCCGCGCGCGGGGGTACGCCCCGGCGGACGGCGTCGGCATCGTGACGAGCGAATACCATCTCTACCGCGCCAAACACATGGCGCGGGCACTGGGGGCGGAGCCCGTCGGCATCGCCGCCGAGACCACCCTGCCGACCATGCGCATCAATTACTTCATCCGGGAGGCCTTCGCCGCCGCGTACATGCAGCTGGCCGGCACCCTGTACTGAGAGGAGCCCTATGGAAAAAGTCAACGTTTACGACTGGGACAAGACCATCTTCCCCGTGGACAGCACGGTGGCGTTCGTGCGCTGGTGCCTGCGGCGGCATCCGGGCGTGATCTGGCCGCTGCTGCGCACGCTGGCCCTGCTGCCGGGCTACTGGCTCGGCCGTGTGAGCAAGACGGCCATCAAGGAGCGGATGTACGGCTTTTTGCGCCGCGTGCCCGATGTGGACGCGGAGCTGGAGGCGTTCTGGGCGCAGAATTTTGACCGCGTGAACCCGTGGTACCTCGCGCAGCAGCACCCGGACGACATCATCATCTCCGCATCGCCGGAGTTTCTCGTGCGCATCCCGGCGCAGAAGCTGGGTGTGCGGCTGCTGGCCTCGCGCGTGGATAAGCACACCGGCAGGACCGACGGCGAAAACTGCCACGGCGCGGAAAAGGTCCGCCGCCTGCGCGAGACCTATCCCGACGTAGAAATTGCGGAGTTTTACTCCGACTCCCGCAGCGACAGCCCGCTCGCGGAGCTGGCCGAGCACGCTTACCTCGTGCACGGGCAGGAACGCACGCCCTGGTGAGGGCAGACAGAAGAAAGGAGAACGCCTATGTATTCCGCATCCGACTACCGCAGCATGGCGCGCCGCGCGCTGAAAAACTACTGGTGGCTCGCCGTGGGCGTGACGCTGCTGGCAAGCATCCTCGGCGGGACGAGCAGCGGCTTCACCCCGTCGTTCAACATCACGATCAACGGGGACGATCTGACACAGTATTATCCCGAGACCCTGCGCCACGCGCTGCGCGTATTTCTCCCCGTTTCCGGGATCATCTCGCTGGCGCAGTTTGTCATCGGCGGCAGCGTCTCCATCGGCCA
>ERZ780195.2623-NODE-2623-length-11910-cov-2.871868_pt1 | contig 11910 bp, 9 predicted proteins | sample MGYA00511017_ERZ780195 | MGnify/ENA primary metagenome ERZ780195 (study PRJEB29588, sample SAMEA2159974) | human gut metagenome | biome: human gut; feature: human-associated habitat; material: faeces | place: Denmark | collected 2008/2010 ...
ACTCCGTAAACGCCGCGGTGATAGCGTCCTGGTCGCGCCCTTTGAAAAACACATAGTATTTTGTCGGGTCGCTCTTGGAACGCTTGAGGGCAAAGTCCACCTTGAATTTTTTGGCAATGCGGGAAAAGCTGCCGATATTCTTGTCCGTAACCTCAATATTGCTCAGTCCCGCGTCCTTTTTGGATAGCTGCTTTAATGTCTGCTTACCCTGCGGTGTGGTTGCCTTTTGCACCCCTTTTTTGGTCAGTTGCAGGTACTTTTTCATCATGCCCGCCAGCACACGTCCGGTCATCTTAGCTGCCGTTGTGGATAAGACGAATAACCTCTGTTCCACTTCCTCCTGCATCTGTTATCACCCCCGCGGCTGTCGTTTTCCGGCCTTTTTCCAGACCAGCAGCAAAGCAATCCCGCCGCTCATAAGGGCAAGGCCGAGCCACAACAGGGGATTGCCCGTATCGCCGGTTTTCGGCAGGTCAAAGCTCCGCAGGCTGTTGTGGAACATCAGCTCCGCCGTTTCACCTGCCTTGATCTCCACCTCCTGGCTGTCCGGCAGTACATAGTTTTGGGTATTGTCCCCCGCTTCCTCGGAAACGGTGTATTTACCCGGTCGCAGCGTTACGCCGATTCGTCCTTCGGCGTCGGTAGCATAGGTTTCGCAAAACGCATTACCCAACACATCCTCACCGGTTACGGTAAAACGGAACCCTTCCTTTTTGCCATCGTCCGTTGTTTTGGTAATGACAAGGTTTCCAGTCTGTGCCCGGTTGGTAAAGCCTTGCCCCGCTTCATTTTCCACCACCACGATTTCGCCGTCTGTGGTAATGGCAAAGGGATAAACCACCTCGTCCCGCAGGAAATGTGCCGGGCTTTGCTTTTCTACCAGCAGATAGCGATGATACCGCAGGCCGGTCATCTCATATATGCCCGCGTCTACCTCCTGCATCTCGCCCATGAGGGTGTCCCCCGCGTCCAATACGCCGTCGCCATTTTCGTCCCGGTAGATTTCAAACACCGCGCCGGAGAGCAGCGCATCGGGATAGTCCGCGTCGGTTTTTCGCACCTGTACAGTACCGGTGATATGGCGGTTTTCGATGTGTACCTGTGTTACCTGCCCATCTGCCACATTGTAAATATGATGGGCTTCCTCGCTTCCCACAAATCCCTCTGCGGGAGTGATTTCGCGGCATATAAAGTGCCCCTGTGGGATATGTTCAAAGACAAAGGAGCCGTCCTGCCCGGTTTTAACAGTCAAGATAGCGGTTTCTTCCGTAAATTCCTCCGTATCCTCGTCAAACAGGCCAATGAGCGCGCCTTTGACCGGCTGGCCGTCCTCATCCGTTTTGCTGCCCTCAATCTTGCCGCGCAGCAAGTCGTTTGCAATGGGCTGCCCGTCGTTTAAGCTGATATGGACAGTTGGGATGTCCTGCCCCTCGTAGGCAAAGGCAATGGGATAGGTCTGGTCGCTTACCAGGTAATGGCCGTCCGCCGCAATCTCCCTCGCATAAAAATTTCCAAAGGGGAGATCTGCCGCAAACGTGCCGCTGCCGTCCTCCTTGGGGCTGGCTGTCGCGATAAGGCCGTCCTTCGGGATGCGGCTGGCCGCCACAATCTCATCGGCGGCATACAAGCCAAACTGCACCGACAGAATTTCATCATTCATACCCAGGTGGAACGTCTCGTCCTGTTCCAGCGTCTTTGCATATTCAATCCGCACCTTCTGCCGTTCGTTGTAAAAGGCCGCTGCGGTTTCTACCAGTTCGATTTCCTGTCCGCCATAGCGCAGTTCTACTTCCTGCGGCTCCGAATTGATGGTCATGCCATCCGGCGCTTGCCGTTCCACAATCTGATAGCGGCCTAAGTACAGGGGCTTGCTCCTGCCGCCATTTTCTCCGGTGGTTACGGTGTCCACTACATCGCCCTTTTCGGCCTTTATATCGCCGCCCACGACAATATCCTCAGCGGCAATAACGTCATACACCGCACCCTCCAGCGGGCGGGCTTCGTACACCGGCAGATACAGGCCGTCGTTTTCCTGCACGCTCGTCAGCACTTCGCCGGTCTTTCCAATTTGGATGACGCCCTTTTGCGGCACATTGCTGCATACTACCGTAACCGTATCCGTCTCGCCGGTTACGTCAAAGGACACCTGCTCTTTCGAGAGCACATATCCATAGGGGCTTTCCACCTCGACCAGCCGGTAACCCGCACCGTAGTCCAATGGTTGAGGCAGCATCAGCCAGCCATCAGAAGTAGTGGTAAAGGTGGAAATGTCCACGGGTGCAGGGTAGTCCATGTGCTGCACAAGCAGCGTACCGTCCGGTTTGTAGATCTGGAACGATGCTTCTGCCGGAATTAACTCGCCGGTTTCCGCGTCCCGTTTCTCTACCCGGATTTTGCTGGTAATGGTGGAGTTGTTCAGGATGAACGAATATGTTCTGTCCTGCTCGCTGATGGTTACGGTAAAATCCGGGACAAGCGCCTGCCCTTCCATGCCGGAGAGCTGGCGTACCCGATAGGTGCCATAGGGGAGCAGCGGCGTTTCGGCAAAGCCGTCGCTGTCTGTGGTGATGCGGGCGCGTTCTCCGTCCTTTGCCTGCTCGTAGCTGCCTGCCGACGCCAGGTACACCTCGAATACCGCGCCTTCCTCCGGCTGCTCGATCATCCCTTCATTCCCGCTGCCGCTTCCGGCTTCCTCCGGCGGCAAGTCCGCGTCCGGCGCGTCGATGTGTTTGACCAGCCGGATTTTTCCCTTGATGACCTGTTCCGTTACATGGTTCTTTGCGGTGTTGAGCTCTACCGTGTAATTGCCCGGCTCACCGCCCACCGGATAGACCGTTTCATCCAGCAGATACCCTTCGCTTGGGCTGATTTCCCGCAATGTCCACCCCTCTCCGCAGGGATAATACCGGGTCGTAAAGTCTCCCGATGCGTCCGTGGTATAGCTGTCTGCCAATTCGCCGTTGTGATAGATTCCATACACCGCACCGGCGAGCGTGCCGTCCCCCTGGGCGCTGCCCGTTTCGCCATCCTGCTTGTGTACCTCTACCCGGAATTTTTTAAGCACATTGCTGAAATACAGGGTAGCCGTCTGCCCGCTCTCCACCGTAACGGTTTGCGAAGCAGGCTGCACATATTTGTCCGGCGTCTGCTCGGTTACGGTGTATTGCCCCGGCAAAAGCTGCCGGGCAATCTGGCCGTTGCTGCCGGTGGTAATCGTCTGATCCACACCGTTGCCGGTAATGCGGAACGATATGCCCGATACCTGCCCGTCCTCCGACGCCTTGACGATTTTTGCCGTTCCGTATGTCTCGGTTTTGATTTTCACGTCAAAGGTGATCGGGTCGCCCGCGCCCGTCATCATGGTCTGGTAAGTGGGATTGCCCCAGATGAGAATGGCGTCTCCCACCGGAACGTTGCGGCGATAGGTGATGGTAATGGGGTCTTGCAGCATTTTGGTGCTGGTGAAGGTATATGCGTTACCGTTTCTTGTTACCGTTACGCCCTCCGTACCGCTCACTGCCGCAAGCTCCGCGCCGCTGTTGTTGGCGTCCGTCAGCGTCAGGCTATATAGCTTGGTGGACGGATTGTATTTCAGTTCATGCACGCTGCCGTTTGCAAAGCTGGGGACTGTTTCATGCTGAGCGATTTGCTCCAGCACCCAGCGATAGGCCAGCTCCGCCGGTCGGCCTGCAATCTGTCTGGCAAAAGTATCCGCCGCGATTGGCCCGTTGTTATGCAGGCTGCCCGCGTCACTGCGGAGCTGCTGCTGGTATTCCCAAATCACGAGCTGAGTGCCCAGCCAGAAGTCATCCTCCGTAATCCCGTCGATTGGCAATGACTTGCCGGGCGCATAGCCGTACAGCGCTGCGAGCTGGATACCCCGCCGTGCGGTTTCCGGCAGACGGTTAAAGTACCCGTTATCCGTACCGCTCTGCGATGTATAGCTCTGGTCGCGGATGTAGTCCACACCCGCCTCAATACAGTACACGCGGCGAAACTCGCCCGCTTCGTTCAGCATCCCATAGCTTTTGCGTGCCACGCCGCTGGAATGTTCCTCGTAGCTGGTGGTGCCATCCTCGTGATAGGTCATGGTAACGTAGTGCTGGGCAGTGTAGTATGATTTCCCGTCGTATCCCTCCAGGTAATCTCCAAAGGTTGACGTGGTTTGCTGTCCCACCGTACCGCTCCACGCCATGGCCGTGCCTGCTGGTACGACGCCGATTAGTGTGGCAAGGCATAAAAAAACGGCAAGCAGCCGTCGGCTCTTGCCTCTTAACAAGCGTTTCATATTCTGTTTTTCCTCCTTCATGGTATTTCGGCGTTAAACGCCGTACAGGTCATGCTGCACCTCCGATTTGTAATATTGGTCGATGGTGGTGGGAGCGTTGTATAACGAGGTCAGAAGATAGCTGCGGATGTTATGGATTTTTCCGGTGTGATTATCCAGACAATTCAGCACATACTCCAGGTGAAATTGATTCAGCTTCAGCAGTCTGCTTTTGACCACTTCCCCCACATAGTCCTGTCCGCCGATGCGGATGGTTTTGCGTGGGGAGCATACCGTCTCCACCATCAGTTCCAGTATCCCTTCCATCCGTTCTTCTCCATAGGTCTGGCACAACGCCTCGTACTCAATGTTATCCTTGATAATGTCCCGGTACACCTCAATGGCTGCCATGACGCTCTCGTCTGAACCAGGGAGAGTCTTTTTGATTGATGGATGGATACTTGATTCCTCCGTGATTTCTTTTTCTTTATTTTTTCTTTTTTTATTTATTTGCGTTGGATTTCCCGTATTCGGTTCCTCCGTATCCGGCTTATCCGTATTCGGGAAACCCGTATTCGGAAAATCCAAACACGGTGTTTCTGCCGCGTTGGGATTTTCCAAACGCGGTGCATCCTCTCCCTTCTGCTCCTTCTTTGCCTGCGGTTGTTCATAGATGGTGTACTCGATCTTGTTCATCTTTCCCGTTACCGGGTCGCGGCTCTGCTGCCGCACAATGTACCCTTCCGCTTCCAACTCCAGTACCGCCGTGCGGATGGCGTCGATGCTCTCCTTGTTGATATATGCCAACCCTCGCAGGGTATAGTCCCAATCCTCCGGCAGCGACAGCATCTGCGATAGCAAGCCTTTGGCTTTCAATGTCAATTTCCTGTTCTGCAAATGATGATTGCTCATCACCGTGTACCCGCGGTTTCGTTCTACACGGAATACCGCCATGTTGTTCCCTCCCTTCATATAGCTTTTGGCGCTTCTTTTTTCTGTTTGCGGGCAGCAAAAAAGGGACGCCGCTTTCTTCACGACGTCCCTTCCGGCAAGTCCATCTTGCCATGTGAGACTTCCTCTTTGTCCCGCTTCTTTGCATTTTATGGGCTTTTTCGCGTATCAAGACTCGTTTCCCGGTAGTAATTTCGTGGTATCACGTTTCCCATTTCCATGCTTTTTGCGGGAAATTGCCCTATTTTACCGGCTTCTCCGCCTTTTCATTGATTTTTCAATAAAAAACTACAAATAGCTCCAAGAGAAGAGCGGAAAGACGAGCTAGCTAAGGACAAATTTTGCGAGAGAGCGGAGGAAAATGATACAACTTTGATAAAATTATGATGTAAACTAGAGGCGTTTATAAAGTTGGATTCTCAAGAAAGGCGTAGCAGATGATAAGGGTGTTAATTGTAGAAGATGAAGTGGCAATCTCCGACCTGATCGACATGAGTCTGAGTGAAAAGGGATATCGATGTCAGCAGGCGTTTGATGGAGAGCAGGCAGCAGATATGATCGAGCAGAACCGCTATGATCTGATTTTGCTGGATGTGATGCTGCCCAAGGTCAACGGGTATGAGCTGATGGAGTATATTCGGCCGCTGGAGATCCCTGTAATCTTTATTACGGCCAAATGCACTGTCTCAGACAAAGTCAAGGGCTTAAAGTTGGGAGCCGACGATTATTTGGTAAAACCCTTTGAGATTGTGGAGTTACTGGCTCGGGTTGAAGCAGTGCTGCGTCGCTATAATAAGACGGAGAATAAAATCGTGCTGGGGGATGTAGTAGTGGATACCCAGTCTCGGACAGTAAAGAAAAATGGGAAGAACATTGAGCTCACCATGAAGGAGTACCAATTGCTGTTGCTCTTTGCTCAAAATAGGCACATTGCCCTGTTTCGGGAGACGATCTTTGAAAAGGTGTGGGAGAGTGACTACATGGGAGACACTCGCACTGTGGATTTACATGTGCAGCGGCTGAGAAAAAAGCTGGGCTGGGAAAAGGAAATTAAGGCGATCTACAAAGTAGGTTACCGCTTGGAAATTTGACATGAAATTTTCTTGGAAAGTGTTTTTTTGTACGATTGTAATGATTGCCCTGGCGTTTAGCGTGGGGGGGTATCTATTAGTACAGGTGGGATTCCAGAACTCTTTGGAACGAGAGGTGAGTCATGGGCTGGAGGAAAACCTGATGAGCCAGTTTGCCTTTGAGACGGCGGTAGTCAACATTCCCACTTCAGATCAGGGGATAACGGATGACATGATCACTCAGATTGGGGAGAAGATGGGATCTGGGCAGCGGGAGCTTCGCATCAGCGACAGCACGAAAAAAACACTGTATGATAACTTATCGGTTAAATTGGATAACCATATTTTAGAGAGCGTAGAGAATAGCCAACGGTGCTATCAAATCGTCGAGGATAAAGGCCGATACTATTTGCAAGTGGCCTGCCAATTTCAAACTCAGGATAGAAATTTGTATCTGGAAAGTGTGCGCAATATCTCTGTCCTATTCAGCCAACGGGATGAGCAATTTCAAACGTATCAAAAGCTAATAATTGTGATTTTATTGGCTAGCGCAGTGGTGATGGTAGGGCTCTCCCTTTGGCTCACCCGCCCCATTCGCAGCCTTTCGGTGGCTACTCGTCGCATTGCCAGAGGCGCGTATGGCAAGCGGGTAAAGGTGCGGGGCAACGACGAAATTGCCGAATTTACCAAGAACTTTAACGCCATGGCAGACGTGTTGGAGGAAAAAATCCATGCCCTCGAGCAAGTAGCGCAGCAAAAGGAGGAATTTATTGGCAACTTTGCCCACGAACTCAAGACGCCCTTAACGGCCATTATTGGATATGCGGACATGCTCCGATCGCAAGAACTGGAGAAAGACCGGGCATTTCGAGCGGCCAACTACATCTTTCAAGAGGGGCGCAGATTGGAATCACTGTCCCTCAAACTTTTGGATCTGGCCATTACTCGTCAAGCCAAATTCGACAAGAAAAAGGTAGATACTGCGCAGCTGGCACAGGACATTGCTGGGGTGGTTACGCCCATGATGGAGCAGTGCCAGATTGAATTGGTAAGCGATGTGGAAAGGGCAACCATCTTTGTGGAGCCAGACTTGATCAAATCCCTCCTCATCAATCTGTTAGACAATGGAAGAAAGGCCTCTGCTCCTGGCAAAAGAGTTTGGCTGAAGGGCAGAAAAATAGAGGACGGATATCTATTTGAAGTAAAAGACGAAGGGAGAGGCATTCCCAAGGAAGAGCTTTCCAAGATCACAGAGGCATTTTATATGGTGGATAAGTCAAGAGCAAGGGCGCAGCACGGCGCGGGAATTGGCCTTGCGCTATGCGAGGAAATCGCAAAGCTCCACCAGACCAGGCTGCACTTTCAAAGCCAAGAGGGAGTGGGCACTAAGGTGAGCTTTATCGTATCAATTCGGGAAAAGAGGCAGGGAGGACAATGAAGAAAAAGTGGCTTTTTTATTCTTTGACGCTGATCATTGTGTTGGGTTGCGCCTTAGGAGCCATATATCTGCCAGGATCTATCGCCAAACAGCAGGATAAAAATCTGCTCAATGTGGTTTGGCAGCAGACATCCAGCGAGGATACAGGTGGGGGCATAAAATTTGAACTCTCCGAGCAGGAACGGCTTGTCCTCTTTAGCAGATACCAGAGAAACGATGAAGTTACTGCCAGTGAAAACACTCGTTCTCCCCAGGAAGGAGAGCTTTCTGTAGCAGAGGCAGTGGAAAAAGGAGAACAAGAGCTGGATAAACTCATCCATCAAAAAACGCTGCCCATTGTAAAGCCAGACTGGGAAGTGACAGATGCTTCTCCCCTTTCCTTCTTTATTATAACGGATATGATTAACCCCGCCTATCATATGACTGTCTGGAATATTCAATATAGCATTCTAGACGAGGAAAATGGATGGGAAACCAATCTATGGGTGATGCTAGATGCTGTATCGGGTAAGATTTACCATATAGAATACCTGGGAGGGGTGGATCAACTATATGCATGGATGGATCAAAACCAAATGGATCCCGATCAAGTGTTAAATCAGATGTTAGAGGGATTTCATGACTACTGGGAGGTAGAGGGTGAGAATTCTCAAAGTTGGGCAAAAAATATTATTTATCCAGCAGCCTATGGTTACCAGCAAATGGGGGAACAGGAAATTACATATTACTGCTATTATATGCTGGATAGTGGGAGTATCATCATAGGATTTTGTGATGAATATCCATATGCAGAAAAAGATGGAGTGAGTGGCTGGATCAAATAGACATGAAGTGCAGGCCATCTGAAGATGATACTAAAATGATGCAAATTAGATCCAAAAAGGATTGAGATGCCCTTTATATTGTAAACAAGGGCATTTTTTATTGCCCACTATTTTGGAAAGTATTTTTTGGGAAAGCGAAAGAAAACGAGGCCATGTATGAACACAGAAAGGGAAAAGAAATATCGGTTGGATAAGAAAAGACTGTTGAAGACACTTTTATGTATTGTAGTTGTCTTTTGCGTATGCATCGCAGCAGTGGATATTATAAAGCAGGTTCAGGCAAAAGATGGGGAAATCACCGAGCTCAAAAGTGTAGGACAAGTCCAGATAGAGAATGCTGTGAAGCAAGAAGACCATGCGAAAGACTCTGCCTCAAAAGGACAAGGTGGCCAGGTACAAGAGGATGGTTTTTTGGATCCATTGTGCCTGATCAACTGGGATCATCCCTATTTAGAAGAGGAAACCCCCAAGGGATTGGTACCAGTAGAGGAAGCATTTTCTCAGGAAGTGGTCATGCTCTCTAAAAATGGTATGCTGATTGACTACCGTGCAGCCCATGCGGCGCAGGAGATGTTTACCCAGGCTCAGAGGGATGGCATTTATACGCTGATTTTGAGCAGTGCCTATCGTTCTCAGGAATACCAGGATGGTCTATTTCAAAAAAAGCTGGATGCTGACCCAAATTATGGTTCAAACCCCTTTGAAGAACCGGTGAGTGTGATGCCCTGGAATAGAAGCGAACACGTGACGGGAATGGCGCTGGACATCACCGTCTGGGATCACCTGGATTTGCAGGAGGACTTTGCTCAAACGGAAGAGTACCAATGGCTGATCCAAAACTGTTGGGCATATGGGTTTATTTTGCGCTATCCAGAGGATAAGGAACACATTACTGGGGTCGTATATGAACCGTGGCACTTTCGATATGTGGGGAAGGAAGCTGCGCTGGAAATGCAGAAAAGCGGCATGTGCCTAGAGGAGTATTTGATGGAAATAGATTCAATGGGACATGAGTAAGTAGATAAAAATATATAACATATAGAAATACAGCAGAAGCTTGGGATTGAATTACAAGATCGTATTTTCTTTTGGTTTCTCTAAGGCTCATATGGTGTTTTCGCATATCCTTTATGACAGATGTTTTAAATTCTTGCGAGTACTTTTTTGTATTTGTCGCTCATAATAATATGCACCTCCATCTGTCTCTAACTTTTGGGGTGCATATCAAAAAAGGTTCTCTTTATTGTTTTCTCTCTAGCTTTAATAGCTCTTCTGCTTCTAGCCCTGTTGCTTTCTTTATGGTCTCTATATCTATGTTTAGCGCCAGCAGCTCCTTGGCTACTTGCTCTATTCCCTCTTTTCTGCCCTCTTGCCGGCCCTCTTTTCGACCTTCTTGTCTTTCATGGTCAAATGTCACTTCTATTCCGTATGTCATCTTCGCTTCATCTCCTTTTTCCCAACCCTCGATTACCTCTTCTATTAACTCCTCATTTCCCTCTTTTCCTACCTTTTTGTACAGCACTTGTTTCACCCACACTGCCAGCTCTGCTTGTTCAGCTCTCTCCAGCTTTTTCAGCCGCCTGGCAGTCAGCTTCAAAGCCCTTTCCAGCGTCTCCCTGTCTCGGCTCCGATCAAGCAAAAATATGTTCTCTAACAGCGTGTTTACCTCCAGCAGGTAGCTTTCATCCTGGGCATTGATATCTATCAGGCTATATACGAAATCTATCAGCCTCTCTCCAAATATCTGCCCCTCTCTATAGTAGTTGCGAAACTCCCTCACTGCCGTCCATGGCCTTTTGCCGTTGTACAGCACAATTGGCAGGACAGGTGGCATCCGAAAATCCTTGCGCTCTCGCTCCTTTTTGGGCGTATTTGCAAATATATGCTTCATCAGCTCTACCATATATACCAGCAACCGGAACGGCATGGTGTAATCCACCTTAGATTGCAGCTCCAGCAACACATATACATAGTAACATTCTTTATCCCCACGGCTGATTTTATACACCAGATCTGCCTCTTTTTCCTGGTAATCTGTGGGAATAAACTCCTTGTTGATCAGTTCCAGATCTCTCTCCTCTACGCTTTCCAGCCATGAGTTGTTGAGAAATCTCTTCAGCAGCTGCAAGAACATTGCCTTTTAACTCAGTATTCTCTTGTATCCCTTGTCATGAATGTTCTCCGGCATCTCATTATCCCTCTATTTTTCCTTTTCCTCCATTTGCTTTAGCTTTAACAGATCAATATACTCCAGCAAACGCTTCCGATTTTCGTCATTTAGACTCAATATGTTTTCTATCATTTCAACCATGTAGATGCACTCTGCTTTATCTTCATAGTACTTCCCGCCCATGGCTTGTAAATTCAACTTTCTATTTCCTTGAGCCAACAGATAATCTATCGAGACATCAAAAAATTCTGCAATTTTTATTAACTGCTTTACTTCTGGATAGTGAGCATCATTCTCATAGCCAGAAATCGCACTTCTAGATACGTTTAGTATCTTTGCAAGTTCTTCTTGCTTTATGCCCTTTGCTATTCGTAAGTCGACTAATCTTTCACCAAAAGTCATTGGCACTTTTGTATTCCTTATCATGGATGCTCTCCGGCACCTTGTTATCCCTCTATTTTTCCTTCGATAAATCCATCCACTAAATACTCAACTACTTTTCTCTGCCTTTCATCTAATAGATGTATCTTGCGATCTAAAGTGTCCATTGGTAAAAGAGTATTTTTTCCATTAATGATGTAATCGAGAGGAACTTTTAAGGCATAGCTAATTGACGTATAAGTCTTTGTACTTACTGCATTTTTTCCTCTTTCAATACATGACATATATTTGCCATCTATATTTGCAAGCTCAGCTAAACGCACCTGTGTTAGCCCCTGTGATTTTCTTATTTTAGCAATTCTTTTTCCAATGGCAACGTAATCTATTTCCATATATGCCCCTATATATTCCTACTTTACCCCTCCAACCTCTCATTGTCCTTCTATTCTTCCATCAACTTTACTCTAAAATAGTTATTTTCTATTTTTCATATCCTTCAAACGTCTCTACGAGTGCCTTCACTTTTTGCTTATCCAAAAGGCTCATAATTTTTATAAATTTATCTACTTCTTCGTCTTCCAGTTCATTTAAAATGGAATCTAATTTACTGTATAATAGTTCTCTAGATTTTTTATATTCAAATTCTTCTTTAAAAAAGTCCGATAGAGTAATATCAAAATAGTCGCAGATATCCAGCAGAATTTCTAACTTGGGCATTCCTTTATTCTTGCCCATTCTAGATAAATAAGTTGAAACATGCCCTAACTCTTCGCTCATCTTGCGCTCAGATTTATCAAGTTTTATTCTCA
>ERZ780195.2625-NODE-2625-length-11898-cov-3.342565_pt1 | contig 11898 bp, 8 predicted proteins | sample MGYA00511017_ERZ780195 | MGnify/ENA primary metagenome ERZ780195 (study PRJEB29588, sample SAMEA2159974) | human gut metagenome | biome: human gut; feature: human-associated habitat; material: faeces | place: Denmark | collected 2008/2010 ...
ATAACTTCGCTTCCCGCATTTTTGAACAGAAGAGTTGCGGCAAGGCTCATAAGCGGACACATAAAGATAACTGAAATAACCGAGATACCGAGAACTATGAAAAACGGATTATCACGTTCAGGATCAATTATTTTAAAAGTCTTGTACTTTGCTATCCTGCCGACTAAAAAAATATCAAGCACGAAAGCAATAGGTCCCATTATCACAAGCTCCTTGAAAGCAAGTAAAAAGACTTCGTTTGTCATGCCTCCGATATTAAGTGCTATATTATAGCATATCATAGCGTACACCATAACAAACACCATCATAACGGTAAACACGATTTCCTGAAATAAGTTTTTGGGCATAAAAAATTCCTCCTGATAATAACAATTTGCACTTTATTGTGTTGTTCGTTATCATCCGGGGGATGTGCGTTTCCAATTAGACCAATATTCTTTTTACGTTATAGATTTTAACATATTCCGTACCCATAGTCAATTGTGAAGTGAAACGAAAAAAGCACCGCTTTGGCGGTGCCTTTTTGTATACATATCACTTTTCCTTTTTACACTTTTTCGCTTCTGAATCTTCCGACAACATTTGCATTCTTATCAATGTTGACCTCAAATCTCAGCGTGCACGGCGAATAGTGAACATTTTCGCCCTCCGCAATAACCTCATAGAAGAATGCCAGAGCGCCTCCGTCCTCCATACGTCTTACGGCGCACTTGCAGAAGCCTTCGGCGATTGCCCTCTTTACATAAGGTATATCACGGTCGTATGTACAGAAATTGTCCTCCGTAACGGGAATATTAACATCCCCGTCAGAACAGCTGTTTTCTCTCAGCATAGTTTCAAGCGGTGATACTTTCTTACGGCTGAATTCCGCAAACGGAGCTTTCTTGGCAATTTCGCCCTTTCTTGCAGGGTGTCCGTTTATTTTCCAGCACGGACGTGTAACAACGACCGTTTCTCCTATATGGAAATCATTGTTGAGATGCTCGCTCTGCGCCGAATAGAAATCAAGCGTATCCTTGTCTATCACGACCTCTTTTGCCTTATCACGCACTATTCCGACAAGTTCAAGCATAGAGAGCAGCTCGCCTGCCTTTTCCATGCACTTTTCATCGCTCCATATCTCATAATTGCGGAAGTTGTTTCTCCAGTACGTCTTTATCGACAGATCGCCTATAAGCGCCTGTATCCTCATTTCCCAGTCGAACAGTATACCGCTCTTACTGCGTATCTTGTTCTCCTTGATGGCATTGAGCGGTTCAAGCAGCTGTGCAAACGATGCGATATTATCCGCAATATCCTGCGCTATGTACTTTCTTGTATCGCTGGTCTTCTTTTTCTCGTTTTCTTCCTCAATCTTTTCATCGCTGTACTTATCGAAATCGTCCTGTCCACCGTCAGCCGTATCGAACAGTGAAAATACCTCTGAGGGATCGTTAAATGTTTTCTTTACCTCAGGCTCGTCATCCATAAGCAGATTTCCGAACAGATCCTCTACCTCGGCAACATTCTCATCGTGCTTTTCTTCGGTAAGCTGTACAGGCGTATATGCTTCGTCCGGCAGATCGAAGAAGTCCATAGTTCTCGGCTTTTCGTCAGCGTCAATCGGCTCGTCCGGAGTTTCGGACAGCTCATCGGATAATGTACTTTCCTCAAAAATACCGCTTGTCTGTTCAAGATCATCGTCCGAAATATCTTCGGAGCTTCCGGTGCTTCCGGTGCTGTCAGCGATTTCGGATATTCCTATAAAGTCGCCGAATTCTTTCAATGCGTCCTCTACAGACTCAGCTGTACGAACAGAAGAAACAGGCTCGCTTGCGGTTTCCTCTGCCATTATAGCGTGGAACTGTTCTTCAAGCGACTTTTCTTCGCTGTCGGCAGTTTCTTCCTGCTCGGCTATTTCTTCAAAAGCCTTTACTGCGTCCTCGACAGGCTCGCTTGCATAAAGATCGAAAATGCTCTCATCAACAGGCAGATTTACGTCTTCAATTTCTTCATTATCCTGTATAACAGACGGCATTTCTGCAAGCTCCTGAACCGCATTAGCTATCGGAGCGGATGTCATTATCCCCTTTTCAAGCAGCATCTGTTTCGGCATTTCGGCTTGCTCGTCAAAATTCTCCTCAACTGCCGTTACTGTTGCCGTTACTGCGGGTAAGGCTTCTTCGGCTTTATCCTCGGCTTTTTTGCCGCTTTCGCCTGCGTCCTCGCCTTCATTACCGACAGACGATTCAAGCCTGTTGAAATGGTCGAATACACGCTCAAAGCTGACCCCGGGATCGCCGTCATCTTCACTCTGAGTAAATGTAAAATTGACAGGCGCTATCTCAGGCTCGGTTTCGGTTTCGCCGCTATCCCTTTCGGACATAGGCTTATACCGGCGTACAGCCTCATCAATACGGCTGTTTATCGCATCGGTCTGTTCTTCCTCGCTTATAGGCTTTCTGATTATCTCCTTATGAGTTACCTCGCCGTTTTTCCATACGGTCAGGCTTTTCTTTCTGAGCGGAGTCTGCGTTTCCTCCAGCTTTTTCTTGGCGTATACAGCCGCACCTACAGCGGCAACAATCGCCTTACTTATCTTCATATATTATCAACCTCCCGGCTAACGCCGAAATATTATTCAACACTCTTGAGTGCCTCGACCATATTGACCTTCATAAGCCGTCTGTGCATAAACAGCATTACTATCACGGCAAAGCATATCGTTATAAGACCCGAGAATACAAAGCTCATCGGATGCACTGTTCTGCCGAACATAACCATATCAATTTCAGCCGTCTTTACAACAAAGTCAACAAGGAATCTTCCGAATATCATACCTGCCACTGTTCCTATAAGGGTAAGTATCACCGTTTCCCTGAACACATACATTGATACTTCCTTATCATAGAAGCCAAGCACCTTGAGCGATGCGATCTCCCTTATACGCTCGTTTATATTGATGTTCGTAAGATTATAAAGCACTATGAACGCAAGCGCACCTGCACTCACTATAAGAACCACTATTACAAAAAGCAGTGATTTGAGCATAGAACTGAATGTTCCCGCAACGCTTGTCTTGAAGCTTACTCCCATAACTCCGTCTATCTTCATAAGCTCCTGTGCAAGCTCGTCCCTGTCACTTTCGGTCATATCGTCGCCGTCTTCAGAGTTGAAGAAGAAGCAGTTATACGGCAGTCCTTCCTCGCCGCTAAGCTCCTTGTACAGCTTTTCCGTGATATACACATAGTGATGGGCGTAGTTTTCGCATATCTCGGTTACCGTAGCAGTAACTCGCTTCGTTTCCGACAAAGCTATCGTTACCGTATCGCCCTTCTTTATACCGCCGAGCAAAGATGCCAGCTTCTCGTTTATTATAACGCCGTCGTCGGTTACCGTGTACTGTTCGCCTGTCCGTCTGTCCTTTACCGTCACAAACTGTGCGATGGTTTCGTTGTCCGCTCCGCCGAATATATACGCTTCTGTACTTTTCTTGCCGTTATATACCGTTATCTGCTTTTGATATATCCTGTTGCCCTCGCAGTCATAACGTTCAAGCATCTTTTCTATCTTTGCCGTTTGTTCATCGGTCACTGTATTGTCATAAGCGGTAATACCGGTATAATTGCTTATCTCGCCGAACTGCTTTTGCAGAATATCGTTTACGCTGTCATACACGCCGAAGCCCGTCAGCACAAGCGCTGTACAGCCTGCAATGCCCACTATCGTCATAAGCATTCTTCTCTTGTAACGGAATATATTACGCATCGTTACCTTATAGCTGAACGAAAGCCTGTTCCATATAAAGCCTATACGTTCAAGCAGTATCTTCTTACCGCTCTTTGGTGTTTTCGGCCGCATAAGTGCCGCAGGGCAGTCGTGAAGTATGCCACCGCACGAGAAATAAACTGTAACAGCAGTAAGCAGTACAGATACCCCTGTGGTACATATCATAAGTATATAGTCATACGGCAGAAGAATATCGGGGATAACATACATCATTCCGTATGCGGTAATAATGATCGCCGGGAATATCTTCATTCCCACAAGCATACCCGATACAGCGCCAGCCGTTGCCGCTGTCAGTGCATAAAGCAGATATTTGAATATAATAGCGCCGTTTTTATAGCCAAGCGCCTTGAGCGTTCCTATCTGGGTACGCTGTTCCTCTACCATTCGTGTCATCGTGGTAAGACATACAAGCGCCGCCACCATTACAAAGAACAGGGGGAACACCATAGCTATATTGCCTATTCTTTCGGCATTCTGACCGTATTCACTGTAACCCGGGTTATCATCACGGGTAAACAGATACCACTCAGGTCTGCTCGTCTTTTCGAGCTTTTCCCTGCCGTCGTCTATCTTCTTCTGAGCATCGGCAAACTGCTTGTCCGCATCGGTTTTTGCCGTTTCAAGAGCCGTCTTGCCCTCGTTATACTCCTTCAGACCCTTTTCATAATCGGCATAATTCTTGTCATACTCCGCTTTACCGCTGTCATACTTTGCCTTGCCCGAAACATACTGTGCGTATCCTGCGTCATACTGTGCCTTTCCTGCGTCATACTGTGCCTTTGCGCTTTCATACTGTGCGAGTCCGCTTGTGTACTGAGAATATCCGTCCTCGTACTGCTTTTTTCCGTCCTCATATTTGGCATAACCGATTTCGTACTGCAGCTTTCCGTCATTATATTGCTTAAGCCCGTCATTATACTGTGCAAGTCCGCTTTCATACTGTTTCTTCTGCTTGTCAAGCTCCGCCTGCGAGCTGTCGAGCAGTTTTATGCCGGCATTATACGCCTCTTTGGTGATATTACCCTTCTTGTAGGAATCCTCCAGCGTTTCACGGCTCGTATTTATCATCGCCTGCTGACTTGTTATCTTTGCGTTTGCATCGTCAAGCTGAGCCTTGCTCGACTTTAGCTGTGAATCCGCATTCTCAAGCTGTATTTTAGCCGTAACAAGCTGTATATAGCTTTCGTCAAGCGTTTTCTTTCCGGCTTCAAGCTGCAGCTTCGTTTCGTCCAGTTTTTTCTTTGTGCTGTCAAGCACCGCTTTCGTCGCCGTCAGGGTAGCCCCGTTCGTGTCAAGCTCCTTTTTTGCCTCATCAAGCTGTTTTTTCGATTCATCAAGCGTTTTCTTGCCGCTTTCAAGCTGAGGCTTTGCTTCGTCAAGCTGTTTTTTTGCATCAGACAGCTTCTTTTCGTTTTTCTCTATTTCTGCGTATGCTTCGCTCTTCTTTTTATCAAGCTCTTTCTGCCCGTCGTCAAGTTCCTTCTTTGCATCGCCTGCTATTTCGTCAAAACGCTCTTCTTCTCTTACATCCGCTATTTTCTGTATCTTCTTTTCAAGAGCGTCACGGGCATCCTCATATTCATCGCTGTAACAGCTGTACTGCTTTAGCTCGTCCGAGTTTATCATAACCTGAGTATATACCTCTGTCTTGAAACAGCTTTCCGGTATGTAACAGATCATATAGACAGAACCGCTTCCTATGGTCGTGTTTCCACGCTCCGCATCAGATATATACATAGGTGATGCGAATTTTCCGACTATAGTAAATTCCTTGACCGACAAAGTTCCGTCTATATCCGTGTCTTCATCGCCACACAGCGTCAGCTTGTCCCCGACTTTATAATGAGCAAGCAGTTTACCGCTGTCGATAACGCACTCGTTTTCTTTTTCGGGAAGTCTGCCGTCAACTATCTGCAAAGAGCTGTACGGATTGTTTTCGCCCGTTTTGTCAAGAGAATATACCCTTGCGACCTTCTTTTCGCCCGAATCCGTGTTGACGTATGCGTCCGTGAAATATCCGGGATAAACATCAACATCCGGAAGCCCTTTTTTCAAAGCGTCTATATCGTTATCGTCAAATCCGTATGTAGATACCAGCCTGATATCCGACAGGGAAGTCCTGTCGTAATAATGATCCGACGATACCTTCATCGCAGGAGCGCTCTGCAGAAGTCCCGCAAAAAATCCTGTGCCGATAGCGATTATACCAAATATCGAAAGAAAACGGCTTTTCGTCTTCTTCATCTCGGCAAACGCATTTTTCAGCATTGCATTTTTCATATCCGTTTCCTTTCCCCGCTTACCACTCTATTTCTTCAACGGGTGTCGGATGCTCGTTTACGACTATTTCGCTCACCTTACTGCTTTTCATGTGTATAACCCTGTCAGCCATAGGACATATCGCCGTATTATGCGTTACGAGTATTACAGTCATATTTTCACTGCGGCAGGGGTCCTGAAGTAATTTCAGTATCATCTTGCCGGTGTTGTAATCAAGCGCACCCGTAGGTTCGTCGCACAGCAACAGCTTGGGCTTTTTCGCAAGTGCTCTCGCTATAGCCACTCTCTGCTGTTCACCGCCCGAAAGCTGAGCCGGGAAGTTGTTTATTCTGTCGGTAAGTCCGACCTTTTCCAGTATCTCTACAGCAGGGATATAGTCCTCCACCGTCTGAGTAGACAGCTCAATATTCTCCTTTGCCGTAAGGTTCGGGATGAGATTATAGAACTGGAATATAAAACCTATATCGTATCTTCTGTAGTCGATAAGCTCTTTTCTGCTGTAACCGCTTATCTTACTTCCGTCTACATAAAAGCTTCCCGATGTAGCGGTATCCATACCGCCCAGTATATTAAGCACCGTAGTCTTGCCCGAACCGCTCGGTCCTACGATTATTGCAAATTCGCCCTTTTCAATGTCAAAGCTGACCTTATCGTTTGCGTTGATTATTATATCGCCCATACGGTACTGCTTTGTAATATCGCTCAGCGTAACAAAACTCATTGTAATTCCTTGCACCCTTTCGTCCGTTGTTTCCTGAAATCGTTACTCTATTAAATTATACCATTTTTCACAGTACAATTCAACAGCCGTTCTATATTTATTTATAGTGTATTCCGACATTTTTAACTCCCTATAAATTTCAATGCCGTTAAAACAAAAATTATTCTCATTTTACTTGACAAACGCATTTGCTTATGCTACAATATCAATCGGAAAAATCCCTTATCAAGAGCGGTTTACATTTTCTGCATTAAAATGCAGATCGGGAGTCAGGCTCCGTAAACCCAGCAACCGTTTCGCTTGAGCTTTCTTTGCGAAAAATGGTGCTAATTCCTACGGCACGGCAAGGGCTGTGACCGAAAGATGAGGAGCAGGCAGTCAGCAAGCTCCGAAAGGGGCTTTTTTTAATGCAGTTTTACGCAGGTATATGCGTATGGGATACGGTTTAAAACCGCTATATGAAAGGAAAAATCAATGGCAAAATACTTATTCACTTCCGAAAGCGTAACAGAGGGTCACCCCGACAAGATCTGCGACAGGATCTCAGATGGTGTGCTTGATGCGATATTAGCACAGGACAAGAACGCCCGTGTAGCCTGCGAAACCTGCGCCACAACAGGTATGGTTCTGATAATGGGCGAGATCACGACAACAGCAAACGTTGACATTCCTGCAATAGCAAGAGATGTCATAAAGGAAACAGGCTACGATAACAGCGACTACGGCTTTGACTACAAGACCTGCGCTATCCTCACGACCCTTGACAAGCAGAGCCCCGATATAGCTATGGGCGTTGACAACGCTCTCGAGGGCAGAGATAACAATGAATTTGACACAGGTGCAGGCGATCAGGGTATGATGTTCGGCTATGCGTGTGATGAAACCGAGGAGCTTATGCCCCTTACGATTTCCCTTGCTCACGCACTTTCAAAGAAGCTCACAGCAGTAAGAAAGTCAGGCGAGATACCCTATCTTCTCCCCGACGGAAAGACGCAGGTAACAGTAGAATATAATGAGGACGGCACTCCATCAAGAATTGACACTGTCGTTGTTTCCTCACAGCACAAGGCTGACGTTACGCAGGAACAGCTCAGAGCCGATATTATCGAAAAGGTCATAAAGACTACCGTTCCCGATTCTCTGCTTGACGAGAACACAAAGATGCTGATAAATCCCACAGGACGCTTTGTAGTAGGCGGTCCTCAGGGCGACAGCGGTCTTACAGGCAGAAAGATAATAGTAGATACATACGGCGGTGTCGGCAGACACGGCGGCGGCGCATTCTCGGGAAAAGATCCCACAAAGGTTGACCGTTCAGCCGCTTATGCCGCAAGACACGTTGCTAAGAACATTGTAGCCGCAGGTATAGCGAAGCGTTGCGAGGTTGAGCTTGCATATGCTATCGGCGTTGCACAGCCCGTATCTGTCTTTGTTGATACATTCGGCACAGGCATAAAGCCCGACAGCGAAATTTCAGCCGCTGTAAGCAAGGTGTTCGACCTTCGCCCCAGTGCAATAATCAGCTCACTGAATTTAAGAAATACAAAGTACGGACCTCTTGCCGCTTACGGTCACATGGGACGCACAGACCTTGACGTTGCATGGGAAAAGACAGACAAGGTTGACGAGCTTAAATCAGCACTTGATATAAAGTAATCAGCATATAACACTAAAGCCGTTACGGAATACCGCAACGGCTTTAATCATAATCAAACGGAGAACAGAAATGACACATATACGCCCCGCAACCGAGTCCGATGCTTCACGCATCGCAGAAATAATCGTCACAAATTACAGGGTAAATTTCTACCCGTTTTTCAGAAATGACGCCTTTTATTTCGGTGAACTGAACGTCCTTGACACTGCCAAAGAATATTCAGCAGGCTCAGCCGCACTTAAAAACACATTTGTCTATGACGATGGTGTAATAAAAGGCATTATACGCATTTCGGGCAACGAGGTCGAAAAGCTGTATGTAGAGCCGCTTTTTCAGAATCAGGGCATAGGTGCAGTGCTTCTCGGTTACGCTATCAACAATTTTGCCGTCAATGAGCTGTGGGTGCTTGAATACAACAAGCGTGGAATAGATTTTTATCGCCGCAACGGATTCAGCCTTACCGGCGAAAAAATCACAGAAGATGAATTTGTGCCGCTATTAAAGATGAAAAGAGAATAAGCCGACATTATTTCTTAAGGACAGCATATTGTACAAGATGCTTTTTAATCCTCAATATCCATCTGCTTTTTGTATTATTATGTGACGAATTATCCGGCCGGTGAGCAGTTCATCGGCGGCTTTCGTATACGATTTTATGCGAACACGGTGAAATTTTCGTTTTCGGCGACGGGCTTTCCGTCGGGGGTGTCGCTGTACTCTATGCGGTAATCTATACCGTGCTCTCTCAGCATATCAAAAAGCGGAGCGTACATATCAAGAATACGTCCTGCGTTTTTTGCATTCAGCCATATACGGCTGTTTTCTTCGCATTCGGGCGGTGTCGGCAGTAAATCAAGCACGGGCATCATACGCTTTAATATCTTCTGCTCACGGTTTGTGAGAATACGCCTGTGGAATATCATCTTCATAAAGGCGACTATATCGTATTCACGTTCTTTATGAGGTACGAACACACGGATATATCTTGCGTAAGGCTCGCCGTTCACACGGTGGTCATACAGCATATCCGGACGTTTTCTGCGGGTAACCTCAAGGGCGGTTTCTTCCTGCCATTTTGCAACGGCATCGTGTGCGCCTGTCAGCAGAACAGCGGGAACGGCTCTGTCGTGCCATATCTCCGGACGGGTATACTGCGGATGCTCAAGCAGGCCGTTATAATGGCTCTCTATGCTGTAGGCATCGCTGTTGGGAAGCACTCCGTCCTGAAGCCTTGCTATCGCATCGGTCAGTATAAGCGCAGGAAGCTCTCCGCCGGTCAGAACGTAATCTCCTACCGAGATCTCCTCCGCATTCAGCTCGTCAAGCACTCTCTGGTCAACACCTTCATAATGTCCGCAAAGTATTATAAGGCTGTCCTCTGCGGCAAGCTCTTTCACAATATCCTGCGTCAGCACTCTGCCCTGCGGCGACATATATATCACACGGGGAGAAGTATCCGACTCCTGCTTTATTGCGGTTATGCAGTCATATATAGGCTGTGCCTGCATGACCATACCCGTGCCGCCGCCGTAAGCCTTGTCATCGACACGGTTGTGCTTATTTCCGGCATAGTCACGGATATTGTGACAATGTATATCTATATGACCTGCTTTTCTTCCTCTGCCGACTATGCTTTCCGACAGGTACGATTCGCACATATCGGGAAAGAGGGTAGCTATATCAATCCTTATCATAGGTTCTCCGTTTATTCTTCGTCAAACAAGCCGTCAAGCGGTCTTATAACAAGATAGCCGTCATCTATATTCTTTTCGAGCAGAACCTCAGGAATTGCAGGGAACATCAGTTCCTTGCCGTCGGGAGTCTTAAGCTCGTATACATCCGCCGCACCGTGCTGGTATATGTCGGTGACCTTGCCATAAACCTTGCCCGTATCTGCGTCACGGACTTCAAGGCCGATAAGATCCTGAATGAAGTTTACGCCCTCGGGCAGTTCTACATCGTCACGATCCATATACAGCATTTTGCCGACTATCGTCTTAGCCTCGTCAACATTATCTATACCGCCGAGTTTAAGCACGGCGAGAGTTTTATGGGGACGTGCCTTTTCGACCTCAAGCTCCTGCTTGTCCTTTCCCAAAAACAGCCTGTCAAAGCTGCATATAACATCGGCGCTGTCGCAGTAATACTGTACTCTGACTTCGCCGCCAAGTCCTTGCGTTGCTACTATCTTACCTATCTCAAGAAACTGTTTTCTCATACTGTCCTCACTTGCTTATTATTTCAAGAATGTCTGCGGGCTTACGGGCGATATACTTTGCACCGTTGTCACGAAGCTCCTTTTCGGTGCGAAAGCCCCACAAAACTCCGCAGGAGGTAAAGCCTGCATTTACGGCGGTTTGCATATCGACTCCGCTGTCGCCTATGTACAGCACCTCGCAGGGCTGTACACCCAGCTTTTCCGCTACATCAAGCGCACCATCCGGACAGGGCTTCGCCTTTATCCTGTCGTCAAGTCCTCTTATATAATCGAACACGCCGCCGCCTAAAAAATGCGGAACGACCTGCTGTGCTATATCGTGCGCCTTGTTGGTTATGACACCGAGCTTCATACCTTTTTCACGGGCGGAACGTAAAAGCTCGGGTATGCCGTCGTAGGCGGCGGTCTTATCCTCGCTGTGAGCGGAATAATACTCCATAAACATAGCGAGCGCCTGTTCCTTATACTCCTGTCTGTCGGGCGGTAAGCACCGCTCTATCAGCTTAGGTATGCCGTTTCCGACAAAATATTTGTATTCGTCTATCGTGTGGGTAGGAAATCCTAATTTGCACAAAATGTGATTTGCACTGTCGCCCAGATCGTCAATCGTATTCAAAAGCGTACCGTCAAGGTCAAAAATAAGTGCTTTATAACTCATAAAATACCTCTTTTCTATGCTGTTTTCTATAATATTATATAGCTTTACCCTGTTTGTGTCAACCGAGCCAACAAATTAAATTGCGTGAATTTGCACAAAAAGTTATTGATTAAATGCTGTTATTATGCTAAAATCGATACATACGGCAAGATGTGTCGTAAACAGGCTTTGCATAAAACATCAAGAAAGGAAAAAGCTATGAGCACAAAAATGTACATAAACGGCAGTGACAGAAAGGGGCATATAAACCCGGAGATCTACGGTCATTTTTCGGAGCATCTGGGCAGATGTATCTACAATGGTATCTATGTCGGGGAGGACAGCAGTATTCCGAACACGAAAGGCATCAGAAACGATATTGTCGAGGCGTTTAAGAATATTAAGATGCCTGTCCTGCGCTGGCCGGGCGGATGCTTTGCGGACGAGTATCACTGGAAGGACGGCATAGGCGAAAAGTCACAGCGCAAGAAGATGATAAATACCCACTGGGGCGGAGTGACGGAGGACAACAGCTTCGGCACGCACGAATTCTTCGATTTCTGCGAGATGGTAGGCTGTGAGCCGTATCTGTCGGGCAATCTCGGCTCGGGTAC
>ERZ780195.2631-NODE-2631-length-11879-cov-14.014800_pt1 | contig 11879 bp, 9 predicted proteins | sample MGYA00511017_ERZ780195 | MGnify/ENA primary metagenome ERZ780195 (study PRJEB29588, sample SAMEA2159974) | human gut metagenome | biome: human gut; feature: human-associated habitat; material: faeces | place: Denmark | collected 2008/2010 ...
TTTCTTACTTCGAAAGATCCAAATCCAACTAATTGAACTTTATCTCCTTTTGCTAATGTCTCTGATACAACATTTACAAATGCATTTAATGTTGCTTCAGCATCTTTTTTTGTTTCTCCTGTTTTAGCTGCAATAGCTGCAATCAATTCTGTTTTGTTCATTTTTATTACCTCCTATAAGATTTCAAATATGTAGACAATGCAATCTACTATTAACATTATTCGCCAAAGTTCCTTAAAATCCTTCTTTTTTTATGCCAAATTTTCCGAAAGTCTACATTTCACTAGCTTTACCAGTTTTTTCTTCTCAAAACTCCTCATTTTACTGCTTTTCAAGGTTTAGAATTTCAAGTATCTTTTTACCAAATGGAATCATTTTTATATTATCCTTGTCTAATATTTTAAAAACAATAATAAAAATTCCGTATATTAATATGGCAAAGCCAATTGCTAATATTATGCTTAATTTGTCGCTAAATATACTTAAACATTTATTATATGTGTATATTGCACCAATTATCATAATTGTTGTTGCCATTAATGGCTTAATCACAAAAGTTGATAATTCTAATTTTAATTTTATTGTTTTTCTTAATACTGCATAATCTATTATTACTGCAACCATATGACAAATTACTGTTGAAACAGTGGCTCCATTAATTCCACCTAATATAAATACGTTTGGATCTATTTTTATAAGTATTAAATTTAATATTAGTTTTATAACTACTCCAACTGTTAAAGCTATTGCTGGTACTATTACTTTACCTAATCCTTGCAAAACTCCACTAATTGTTTGTTCTAAAACTATAAATATAATTGAAACTGCACTTATTTGTAATACAATCGCACCATTGCTTTGATTTGGAAAAAGTAATTTTAAAATTGGTTCTCCAAAGAATATCAGTCCCGCCATACATGGCAGTCCCATTAATATTGTTAGTAAAATTGAAAATGATACTCTTTTTTTTATTGTTTCTGAATCTCCCATGGCTTTAGAATATGCTATTGTTGGTATCAAACTTGTTGTAAGTGCCACATTAAATGACATTGGTAACATTACAAGAGTATCTACCTTACCACTTAATATTCCATATTGGATTTTTGCTTCATTTTCACCTAAAAAGTTTTTTAATCCTCTAACTACTGTTATTGAGTCTATGCTTTTATTTAAAGACCCCAGTATAGAGGTTAGTGACATTGGTATAGATACTGTTAATACTTCTTTAATTGTGCTTAAAATTCTAGTGTATTTATATTTTTTTGTTTTGATTAGTTCTTTGGCTATTTCTTTTTTTATTGTTTTATAATAAATATATAAATACCAAAATCCCACAGAAGTTGCTAAGGTTGTAGCTAGATTTGCTCCTGCAGCCATTATTGTTGTATTTATTCCTGAGGTCATTGCTAATAATTCTACAACAATAATGGTAAATACCATTTTAAATAATTGTTCTATTGTTTGAGAATTTGCTGTTACTTTTACATTATTTCTGCCATTAAAGTACCCTCTAATTACACTAATTAATGTAACAAAAAATATTGATGGAGATAGTGCTACTAAGGAATATTCTGCTTCTGGAATTTGTAGCCATTTTTCTGCTATAATTTCTGCTCCTAAAAAAAGTATTAATGAACATGTAAACCCGATTAGTGCAAATGTTACAAACGCAATTTTAAATGTTTTATGTGCTCCTTTGTTATCTCCTATTGCCAATTTTTCTGACACTAATTTTGCTATGGCATTTGGTATTCCAACAGACGAAAATGTAAGCAATAAAGCATATATTTGAAATCCACTTGAATATATTGCATTTCCAGTGTCTCCAAATCCCTGTTTATTCGTTAAATATACTCTGTATATTAGTCCTAATATTTTAATTAGAATATGTGAAATCATTAGAACTAATACTCCACCCATAAAGCTTTCTTTTTTTAATTTCTTTTTATTTTTCATCAATTACCTCTTGCACAAATATATTCTGTTTTTTTTCTTTTATGAATTTTTAATTTCAAGTCTGACTAGTAAAATTTTGAGAGGATTTTTTTGTCAAAAGTCTTGTTTTTTTGCTGATTTTGTAGGATAATATATATGTAAGGTTAGATTTAATGAAAGTGGTGGAATAAGTGAAATTATTTGATAAGTTTTTAAAACTACTAAAGACAGATAGAAACACATTTATGACTTATATTTTAACAATAATATCTTTTTACATATTAGTAGACAGAGTAGTAGAAATGCTGTTTATTATTTTTACGGGAGTTTCTTATTCATATTGGGGACCTGTAAAATATACACTCGCCATAGCTTGTGTATCTTTTGCATTTTTCTTTTCTTCTGGTTCTAAATTCGCTAGAGCAGATATTAATAAGTTAAGAATATTTCATACATTTATAGTTAGCTTTTATATAGTATGTATTTCTGCATTAGTTCAATGGCTAAATGCAATTATATGGCTAGGCTTATTGTCTTTGCCTAATTTTGTTGAGCTTGTAACAGATTTTTCATATTTATTTAAGCCTGCATTCACTGCATTAGGAATATATATACCTCTTGTAACATTTTATAAAGTTATTAAATGGCTTATATTCTCTATTAATGATGTTAAAGACATTAGAGATTCTATATTTGATTATGGCGGTATTGATTTATCTGCAAAACCAGAAGGTGTTGGAAACTTTACATGTGAAGTAAAAGTTTGTATGAACACGGAAAGTGGTGAAGATGTAAAAATACCTGAAGCTAAACGTTTTGAATCTTTACTTGTTGTTGGTGTTTCCGGTTCTGGAAAAACAGCTACAATTTATGAACCAATGATAGCAAGAGATTTTGAAAAGAAATATTTCTTTAGAGAAGTTGCGAAAGAAATGGGATTTACTGCATTAAAAACAGGTATTGCTACATTAACATATCCATACTCAAATGATTATTTAAATAAAAACTTCTCATTATCTTTGTTAACGCCAAATCCTGACAAACTTGATATTTACAAAGCATATATGAAAAAAATGACAATTTCTTCTTCTGGAAGTCGATTTGTTTATAAAGATTTAGGATTAACGTATATGGCTCCTGACCCAGATACAATAGAAACTATGGCAGGAGTTGCAAAAAACTTTAGTTTACCAGTAAATATTATTGATCCTAATAACTCTGATTCTGTTGGATTAAATCCATTTATATATAAAGACCCTATAAAAACTGGTATTGCAATTTCCTCTGTATTAAAAGGATTATTTGCAACGAACAGACCTGATTTAAGTTTAGCATTTAGAGAAAATGCAGCAATACAAATATTAGAAAATCTTTCTATTTTATTAAAAGAGATGTATCCAAGATTGCATGAAGGTTCATTACCCAATTTAGAAGATTTACTAAATATGTTAAACGATTTTAGTCTAGTTGAAGAAATGACAGAGCAAATGAAACAAATACCAGAACTTGCAGATAAATATAAAATATTAATTAGATATATGGAAAACAATTTCTATGCAAATAGTACAGACTTAAATAATACAAAAACTTCTGTATTTACTGCTTCTGCAGAGTTAGACAATTTGTTAAGATATCCAGGTGTTAAAAATATATTGTGTAATAGAACAAACAATTTGGATTTTGACAAAGCATTAGAAAAAGGAGAAATTACTTTATTATGCACAAGAAGAGGAGATTTAGGACCTAATGCACATAAGGCTTTCGGTTTATTCTTTATATTATTAATGCAACAATCTATTTTATCACGTCCAGGAAATGACACTACTAGAATTCCACATTTCTTGTATATAGATACCTTCCCAGACTTTATATGTAAAGCAACAGAGCCAATATTCACAGTTTATAGAAAATACAAAGTTGCAACGGTATTAGATTCCCAAAATTTATCTCAATTAGAAGGTGAAGGGAATTCCTCAAATGGTCCTGGCAAACACTTTAGAGATACAATATTAGCTAACTGTGTTAATAAAATAATTTTTGGAAATGCTTTACCAGAAGACCTTCCATGGTGGGAACAAGAATTACAAACAAAAAGAGAATGGCAATGGAAAAAAAGCTATCAAATGGATCCATCAAAAAAGGATTATGGATATGATTCTAAAGCATCAGACATTGGCTTTAACTGGATACCTAACTTTAAAACAGGCAAGATAAAATCTTTAAAAAGTAATCAAATTATTTTTAAAGTTAAAAATCTAAAAGGTCAAAGCGTTGTAGATAAAGGTAAGGTTGAAAAGCTTGAATCTAAATATAAAGAACCTCATAAAGTAAAAGAATTTAATTTTGATAAATTTACCAGCGGAATATCTCAAGAAGCAAAAATTAAAGAAAAAGCTCGTAAAGCTATTAAAAAACGTTTAGACGATGATTATAATGATGATGACCCAATCAAAATAGACACTTCTGATTCTAGCTTCTTATTTGATAATGAAGATGCTATTATAGTAGATTTAAAAAAAGGAAATAGCAATTAATAGGAGAAAAGAAACCATATAGTAATTTATATGGCTTCTTTTTTTATGTATTTATTTAATTTTTCTTGCTTCTAAATAATATCTTTTATCATAGCTATGTCCCATTGAAAATGTTTTTCTTGGTAATGCTCCATCTAGTATAACAGTTTTAAATAATTCTGATTTATGCATATTTGGTAATAAAAATCCTATATTTCCTTCTTGTTCTCCTAATTTTTCTGTTGTCTCTTCTCCATGTATATAGTCTACTTTTCCTCCATTTTTCTTTAAATATTCGTCTATAAACATTTGTAGGCTACCTACTGCCAAATTAGATTTAGGATTTTTTATAACTATTTTTCCTTTTTTACCTTTATATACATATTGTATTACTTGTCCCTCTCCTTCTTCTGATGTTTCGTAGAATTTCTTTAATTCCTCCATCATGTGTTCTGGGTTAATTCCAAATACTACTCTATGTATTGGTTCAAAGTCAAGTGCATCACTATGTAAGTTAACAACCTCTACTAATGCATATCTTGCTGGATGGTTCTCGTATTCTTCCTTTGTCAATGTTTTCTTTAAATTTTCATAGCATGTTTTTGCTGTTGCTAATGAGTGGTTTCCATCTCCTACAGAGAATAATAGGACTCCTTTATCTTTTACATTGTATTTTTGCTCAAACTTTTCTTTATCTGCTAATTCCCCTATTCCTTCTAACACTTTTTCTATAAGTTCATCATTAAGCTTATATCCTTTAATATGTCCACCATTTTTCATTAGATCTGTATCATATACCTTATCTGCCTCACTTACTTTATCTGTTAGTCCTTCTATTATTTCTTTTTTATCATCATCAATTAATAACATTATATGAGGTAATTCTAATGGAGCATTTTCTCTAACTTTTACTCTTGGTGGTATTCTCTCTAATACAGTTCCTTCTGTTGCTCTTATCAATGTTTGAGAATCTTTAGCAAAAGAATAATCTTCTAAATCTACTTTTCCCATTAGCCCTTTTCTTATTCTGCCATCTGCTTGAGTTCTTTCTACATATATTAAACTATCTTTTAAAGTTCTAAAGAAATTATTATTAATTAATTTTTTCATTTCTTCATTAACTTCTGCTATTTTTTCTGCAACATTATCTTCTTCCAAGTATATTTCTGGTAATGTTACTTTTAGAGTTGATGGTTCGTCTCCAACAATTTTAGTTACATCCTCCCAGTATTCTGGCTCTGATGTGTATTGATCACATGCTATAACAGCCCATTTGCTCATATCTGCGTTTTCTGGCAATAATATGTCAGCTTTTGAAAATGGTATTTTCATTTCTTCACATTCCTTTCTTTAAAATATATAAATTGAAAAATTTTTCAATTATTAGCTTAATAATTTTATTTTTTCTGTAACCATTTGATACTTTTGTGTATCAGGGTCTAGTTTTATTGATACAAGTGTGTCTTCTAGTGTGTCTGAATTTTGCTTTAAGTCTGTTGTAAAATACAAATTTATTTTATCTATTTCTAATTTGTTTATAACTATATGTTTAAATGCTTCTGCTATATGTTTTTCGTCTTCACATACTATTATTAACTGTGGTAATGCCGTATATCCACAATCTCCCGGCACAAAGTTTTCATAGAAATCCTTGTACATTCTAATTTTATCTGTCAATTTGTTTTGCCAATCATCTTCTCTTCTTATTACTTCAAATAAAAATTGTATTGATTTTTCGCCTTTGGTTAATTTTATTCCTCCACCTGATGCTTTAAATACCTTGCCTAATGTTTTAGCTTTTAATGCTGGCTTTGGAGTATATGACTCATATGCCTTAACCTTATTTAAATATGCTATAATAACCTGATTTCCTGCTAGTCTTTTTTTTATCATGGCAACTGGTTTTGTATTATCTGTTGGTTGCCATTTACATTCTATTCCTCTTGAATCTAGCAAGTATTTTCCCATTTTTTCTAAGCAGTATATTCTATATATTCCCTTTCCATCTTGAGAGTCAAAATAATATCTGGTTAATATTTTTGACTTTACTAATTGTTCCAATTTATTATTCAATTTCTCTTGTGAACCTACATCTATTCCCTTTTTCTCTAGTATTTGTAATATTTGTCTAGAAGTAATAAATTCAAATTCGTTTACTATCTCTAAAATAGTAAAGTGTAATTCATTTATATGTCCTAAGTTTATCCTCTGTACTATTTGGCTCATTGATACATAACCATCTTTTCCATCAAATACTTTTATCTCTCCAGGTCTAATTGCAAATGGAGAAACTGTTGCTTTTATTTCATTGTCTCTAACCATATTACTACTCATTCCTCTCTTTATTAGATATAGCTATTTTATCACAAAATAGCACATTTGTCTACTTTATTAGCTCCTTTATTTGACCGCTTTTTAAATACTTCCATTCTCCTAATTTCAAGTCTTTTACATTAATGTTTCCTATTCTACTTCTATGTAGTGCCAATACTTTTTTTCCTATTGCATTACACATTTTTCTTACTTCTCTATTTTTTCCTTCATGTATTGTTATTTCTATTCTAGATATATCTTTTACCTCGTCTATTTTTAATATTTTTACTTTTGCTTTTCCTGATATATAGTCATCTATTTTTACTCCTTTTTCAAGCATTTCTATTTCTTCTTTTGTAATTTTTCCTTTTAGAGTAACATTATATGCTTTTTCTATTTCATATTTTGGGTGAGTTACTTTATATATAAATTCTCCATCATTGCTTAAAATTAGTGCTCCTGATGTATACATATCTAGTCTTCCTACAGGCACAATTTTTTCTTTGATTTTTATTAAATCTAGTACTGTATCTCTATTAAATTGATCTTTTACGGTTGTAACGTAACCTATTGGTTTATTTAATAAAATGTATACTTTTTCTTCTACTGTTGACACAGGTTTACCTTCAAAAGTAACCTTATCCTTTTCAATATCTATTTTTGTACCTAATTCTGTTACTGTTTTTCCGTTCACTTCAACTTTTCCCGCTAAAATATATTCCTCTGCCTTTCGTCTAGAGCATATACCACTATTAGCCAAAAATTTTTGTAATCTAATTTGTTCCATTTTTTTCCCTTCATTTTTATCTATAATTTTTTTAATATTTCTTCAAAATACTGTGGCAGTGGGACTGTTAATTCCATATGCTTATTTGTTATTGGATGCATAAATTCCAATTTATATGCATGAAGCATTTGTCCTTCTATACCAAACTCGTTTTTTCCATTTGAATATACTGCATCACCCACTACTGGATACCCTATTTCTGCCATATGTACTCTTATTTGGTGAGTTCTTCCTGTTTCTATTTTTATTTCTAACAGTGTATATTTAGAATATCTTTTTAAAACTTTAAAATGTGTTATAGCTTGTTTTCCATTTTTTGTTACTGCCATTTTTTTTCTATCTTTTGTACTTCTTCCTATTGGCATATTAATTGTAGCCTCTTCTTCCGGCACATTCCCTCTTACAAGTGCAATATATGTTTTTTTTACATTTCTTTCTTTTATCTGTTCGCTCATATTTATATGTGCTTTATCATTTTTTGCCACTATTATTAGCCCTGAAGTATCTTTATCTAATCTATGTACAATACCAGGTCTTAATTCTCCACCAATACCAGACAAACTGTTTTTGCATATCGATAAAATTGCATTTACTAATGTACCATCTGGATTTCCATTTGCAGGATGAACAACCATTCCTTTTGGCTTATTTACCACAATTATATCACTATCCTCATATATTATATCTAATGGTATTTCTTGCGCCTTTAATTTAGTTTCTTTTGCTTCTGGTACATCTATACTAATATTATCATTTGCTTGAACCTTATATGAAACTTTTTCTGATTTACCATTAACCAAAATATTGTTGCTTTCTATTAATTTTTTTATCATTGTTCTAGATAATTCGTTAAAATTCTCTGCTATATAAATGTCCAATCTTTTTCCCTTATCATTTTCATTTACTATTACATTTTTCATTTTATTTTAGTTCCTTTTTTAAGTTTTTTAATTCTCTTGTTGTATATATTGCCATATTTAATGCAAATGCTATCCATCCTATTACCACTAATATATCTGCTATATTAAAAGTTGGAAAATTAAATACTGGCGATATATCTATAAAGTCAATTACCCTTCCTCTAAATATTCTATCTATTAAATTTCCAAATCCTCCAGCTAAAATTAATGCTAACGAAATATTGGTAAATTTGTTTGTCATCTCTCTTTGTTTTACCATAAATCTGATAATTATTATAATTATAAATATGCTTATTATAATATTACTAATTCCTCCATTTGAATTAATCCCAAATGCCACACCTTTATTCTCTACATATGTAAAATTCAATATGTTCTGTATTACAGTTATTGAATTTTCTTTAATATTTGTTATTACTAACCATTTTGTTAATTGGTCAAATATTATTAATGTTAGTATTAATAATGTCAATAAAATTGCTCTTTTTTTCATTTATATAACCATTCCTTTATTTGCATCTTTCATAAACCACAAAATTATCGTCATTATACATTTCTAAAAATCCAGAGTCATTAGAAATAAATGTATTTAATTTTGATTTTTTCTTTAATATAATATGAGTTATATCATATTTTTCAAAAGTATTTTCATAATATCTCTCCATACTTGATGTTTTGATGAAATCTGTGAATATATCTCTACCGTCGTATTCTCCGTTTTCTGCACGTTTTCCATTAAATTCTGGTGCATATAAATCTGCCCTAGAATCTATAAATACAGGAACTCCTTTGTATAACAAATAGCTTCCATAATTATATTCATTAAACAACTTTATATTTTTTACATCAAGGTTTTGTAAAATCCATTCTGTTGCTTCTACAGGATAGTTCTTTTTACTTACAAAACTATTTCCTATTTTTCCACTATACATTCCCAAACTCATTATTATCACTAATAATATTACAATTGCATCAACTTTTTTATTATTTAATGCACTCAACAGTTCATTTTTTGCTTCTGGAGCATATTTTTCAAACATACTTGCAACAAGTTTTGAAAATATAAATGAGCCTATAAGCACCAATAAAGATGTTTGCCTTCTTGTCATAAATGCTAATAGTACCAATCCTGAAAGCATAAATAAATCTCTTAATTTAATTTTTGTATCTGTAAAAATTAATATAACTAGAAACATTACTAAAACAACCATAATTGGAATATTATTTATTAACGTTAATGGTAAGTGCTCGCTAATATTGTTAGTAGTATTCCCCTGCATTGTTTTTACTAAGTAGGTATATGGTGTTGTTCCAAGTGGTGTTAATAATCCCGTAAAAACAGATATAAATAATATAACAATTAAACCTTTTGTTGCTGTTTCTTTTTTTATTTTAATTTTATATGGATTTTTTCTTCTTTCTCTTTCTTTTTCTAATACTTTTAGATGATTTTCTTTTATCTTTTCTAACTGTACTTCAAGTTCAATAGCCTGATTTTCTTTTCCACTTTTATAAAACTTTTCAATTTTGCCTTTAAATCTCCTAACTTGCATTTTATAAAATAAGTCTGATTCTTTTATTGATGCCATAATGTATTCTGCTATATATGGCAAAAATAAAACAAAGTAAAATGGCCATACTGCAACATGTATGTTTGCTATAAGAGTAGAAATTGCTAGTAATACAAACAAAAATATTCTTTTATTTGTTTCTATATAATTTTCTATAAAAAAAATTGTTAAAGCAAACAATATAAATGTTACTAGTTGCGCTCTAGCTGCAATATAATTTTTTAATAAATATAGCACTCCAAGTGTTACTAAAAATGATATTATGTTGTTTTTGGATAATTTTGAATTGACTAAATATATCACTATGCCTAATATGACACTTAAAACAACCGTTGCTATATATACCGCCGTAAAACCTCCTATTCCTATGTTTTCTCCTAAGTTATATATTATATATGTTCCTGTATCATATGCCCAATGTGGATACGTGTATGGCAAGTTTTCATGCCAAGAAAATGGATCTTGCATATCTATTCCGTTTTCTAATATGTGCTTACCTATAGCAATTGTATAATATGTGTCATTTTGAAATGTAATTGGTGTAACTGAAAATGCAAATATAATTATTGATACAATAGCTATGACGTCAATTCTTTTTATTTTTTTCATGTATAACCTCCAGTTATATGTTAAACTCTGTATATATTGCACTATGGTCTGATGTTCCTTTGGCATCTATTGTTTCAAATTTTATTAATTCTATATTTCTTGAGTAAAAAATTGTGTCTATACAGCCTTGTCCGAGTTCAGAAAACCATGTGTCTTCTATATTGTTTATTTTATCCAATTTTCTATTTAATATTTCGTATTCTTCATAGCTCTCTTTTTCTTCAAATATATACTTTCCCTTGCCCAATCTCGTTACTCCTACGTTAAAGTCTCCGCCTACTATTATTATTTCACTTGGATCTATTTTGCTTATAATTCTGCACAATTCTTTTGCAGCTAATATTCTCTCGTCTTCATATGTTGATAAATGTACTGAAAATAAATTCAGTTTTGTAGTTCCTAATGATATTCTGTTATATAATATTCCTCTTTGTTCATGTTTTGTGTCTGTTAATGGCATTAAATAATTTGCCGAAAAAGATATTAGAAATTTGCTTATTATTCCGTCACCATAGTATCCATCCTCTAGTGTTATATTACTTTCCATTGAACAGTAATATAATCCAACTTTTTTTGCAAATTCTCTAATTTGGTTCATTTCTCCTGCCCTTTTTGTGTACATATCTACTTCTTGTAAAAATATTATATCTGGTTTGTATTCTTTTATTAAATTAGCCTGTCTTTCTATATCTACTTTATTATCTGTTCCTCTTCCGTGTGCAACATTAAATGTAATAATTTTTAATAACATTTAATCACCCTCTTTTTTATTTTTACTCTTCAATTATATCAAAGAAGGTAACACAATTACAATAAAAAAAGCATAAAAAAATACCCCATAAGAGGTATTTTTTTATATTAATTATTTATTTGCTTTGCAACTTCTTCTGCAAAGTTTTCTTCTCTTTTTTGTAAGCCTTCACCTTTTTCAAATCTTGCAAATCTAATTATTTTAGCATTGTTTTCTTCTGCTAGTTTAGATATTTTTATATCTGGATTTTTAACAAATTCTTGCTCTACTAAGCATATTTCTCCGTAGAATTTTCCAATTCTACCTTGAACCATTTTTTCTGCTATTTCTGCTGGTTTTCCTTCATTCATAGCTTGTGCTTTTAATATTTCCATTTCATGTGATACTACATCTTGAGGAACTTCTTCTCTGTTTAAATATTCTGGTTTTGCTGCTGCAATTTGCATACATACATCTTTTGCAACTTCTTCTGTTCCTTTT
>ERZ780195.2634-NODE-2634-length-11875-cov-2.760491_pt1 | contig 11875 bp, 15 predicted proteins | sample MGYA00511017_ERZ780195 | MGnify/ENA primary metagenome ERZ780195 (study PRJEB29588, sample SAMEA2159974) | human gut metagenome | biome: human gut; feature: human-associated habitat; material: faeces | place: Denmark | collected 2008/2010 ...
GCCGAGACGCTCGACAAGACGCTGATCATCAACCTGCCTGGCAGCCCCAAAGCGTGCAGGGAGTGTCTGGAAGTGGTGTTGCCCAATCTGCAACATGCGGTGGATATTTTAACCGGCGTTGGGGGAGAATGCGCCCGCTGACTTGTTTATATTCAAATTCATCCAAAATGATCAGCAGGCTTGATCGTTTTGGATGAATCTTTACGAAAAAAGAGCCTTGACGGCTCTCTTTTGCTTTTCCATTTTATAGCTGTTTTCCGGTAAAACTGTCTGCTTGGCATCTTTCTGCGCTTTCCCGCTTTTCGCCTGTTTTTCTAGTCTCTACTTTCTCCCCGTAGAGCCAAAGCCCCCTTCCTCTCTTTGCGTAGCGCTCAGCTCTTCTACTTCACAAAACTCACAAATCTCCACTGGCAAGATCACCATCTGAGCAATCCGCTCTTGTGGTTCGATGGTATACGCCTCATTTCCCTGATTGACTAGGCCCACCATCATCTCCCCTCGATAGTCGGCATCAATTACCCCCACACAGTTGGAGGGTACCACTCCATGTTTGATCCCCAAACCACTTCTGGCAAACAGAAAGGCCCCATATCCCGTAGGCACTTCTATGGCGAGACCGGTGGGGATGACCACTCGTTCCCCGGGCCTCAAGGTTAAGCTTTCCTGGAGACAGGCGTGCAGGTCGCTGCCAGCGCTGTCCTGCGTTCCCCTGGTAGGCAACATGGCCTCTGGCCTTACTTTTTTTATATTGACTTTCATAGCATTTCCCCCTTTTCCATTACTCTCGTGTTCTTGATTTTTATCATAGGGGACTGCGCCGGATTTGTAAAGGAGTTTTGTTTAATGAAAAAATTCTCCTCGCCTTTTTCTCCATTGGGTACCACCATGCCGGCATATCTCTCGCGCTCATACCGCGCCATCCTCCTCATCTGCTCTACGCTTATTTGATTCCCTCTCATCCCTCATCTGCTAATCCTCTCACGCCCCATGACAGCCAAGGCAAAAACGAATATAATGAAATTATATTTCAAGAGATTGGCAGGTAACGTGAAATGAAGATCAAAAAAATACCAGGAGAATTTTCCGTATGTAAGGTAAAAGACTTATCTGAAGTACATTTTCAAAGCGAGTTTTGTTTTGTGGGCAAGACGGATGAGGAGATCTCGCTGGTGTGCCTCACAGACCAAGCGCCCCAAAACACCTTGTGCCAGGAGAACGGCTGGAGGGCGTTTCGCATCCAGGGTGTGCTGGATTTCTCCCTCATCGGCATTTTATCTCGCATTACCACACTTTTGGCGGAAAACCACATTGGGGTATTTGCCCTCTCCACCTATCAAACCGACTACGTCTTGACGAAAGCTCAACATTTTGCTAAGGCCATGGAAGTGCTCTCCCAGGCGGGATATGAAATTCTCACCTAGCCCGGTCATTTTTTATAAGAGTCATTTCATTATAGCCAATAGAAAATTCATCTCACTTTTCCCCATTTTTTGTGAAAATATGATCGAATTCCCCTTAGAATCTTCGGAATCGTATTTACAGATCGGCAAAATTAAAATATAATAGTAAAGTAGAGTTTTTTATGGCTCGCGCATGGAAAACAACCAATTGATTTTATCATACAGAGGGGGCGTCCTCTGTGTTTGCTGTTCTTAAAAACGGCATTTCTAAAAGAAATTGGTGACAATACAATATTTTATAGTAATTTGGAGGAATATCAAATTGGAAAGAGTGTATAATTTTTCTGCAGGCCCTGCTTGCCTGCCATTGGAAGTTTTGGAAAAGGCACAAAGTGAACTGGTTTGCTATGGAGATAGCGGCATGTCCGTCATGGAGATGAGCCATCGCTCCAAGGTCTATGACGATATCATCAAACGGACAGAGGCCTCTTTGAGAAAACTGATGAACATCTCCGATCAGTACCAAGTGCTCTTCCTACAGGGTGGTGCTTCTCTGCAGTTTTGCATGGTGCCTTTCAACCTGATGACCAAGTACAAAAAGGCCCATTACGTAAACACCGGCGCCTGGTCTAAAAAGGCCATCAAAGAGGCAAAGCGCTTTGGCGAGGTCAATGTAGTGGCCAGCTCAGAGGAAGATACTTTTTCCTATATTCCCAAACTGACCAAAGAGATGTTCACAACTGATGCGGATTATGTGCACATTACCAGCAATAATACCATCTACGGCACAAGGTACACCTCTCTTCCCGACACCAATGGCCTGCCCATTGTAACGGATATGTCCTCCTATATTTTATCCGAGGAGATTGATGTAAACGACTACGGCCTAATCTATGCGGGAGCCCAAAAGAACATCGGCCCTGCCGGCCTCACCATCGTCATCATTCGCAACGATCTCATCGGCAAGGCAGAAAATGTGCCTACCATGCTGGATTATAAGACGCATGCGGATAACCAATCCCTGTTTAACACTCCTCCCACATACGCCATCTACATGGCAGGCCTGGTATTTGACTGGCTGCTAGCCAAGGGCGGCGTGAGCGAGATTCAAAAGGTCAACGAATACAAAGCCGGCCTGCTGTACGACTTTATCGACAGCTCTAGCCTATACAAGGGCACTGTAGCTAAGGAAGACCGCTCCCTCATGAACGTTCCATTCGTAACCGGAGATGCTGAACTAGACGCTGAATTCATCAAGGGGGCGACGGCAAAGGGACTCACTAACCTGAAAGGGCATCGCTCTGTTGGCGGTATGCGTGCCAGCATCTACAATGCAATGCCGGTAGAGGGCGTAAAAGCGCTGATCGATTACATGAAGGAATTTGAACTGGCTCACAAATAAGGAGGAACGGGCAAATGTACAACATTAAAAAGCTAAATCCCATTTCTAAAGTCGTATATGACTATTTAAAAAAAGAGAATTACACTGTCTCTTCCCATATCGAGGAAGAAGATGTAGACGCATATTTGGTGCGCAGTGCCAACTGCCATGAGATGGATTTCTCCGACCGGGTGCTGGCCATTGCCAGAGCGGGCGCAGGCGTCAACAACATCCCCATCGACAAATGCACCGAAAAGGGCATTGTGGTGTTTAACACCCCTGGCGCCAATGCAAACGGCGTAAAGGAGCTGGTGCTATGCGGTATGCTCATCGCCTCCAGAAACGTACTGGACGCTGCTGCTTGGTGCAAAACCTTAAAGGGCAAAGGCGATGAGGTTACCAAACTGGTGGAAAAGGGCAAAGGCCAATTCGTAGGCCCAGAGCTCAAAGGTAAGCCCATCGGCGTGATCGGCCTAGGGGCCATCGGCGTCATGGTGGCCAACACAGCTGCCGCCATCGGCATGAACGTGATCGGATACGACCCATTTGTGTCGGTAGACGCGGCTTGGCATCTATCTCGCGCTACGACCCGGGCCATGACATTGGATGAGCTGCTCAAAGAGTCGGATTACATCACCATCCACATTCCGCTGAACGATAAGACAAAGCATTTTATCAGCTCTCCTGAGTTCTCCAAGATGAAAAGCGGCGTCATTCTGCTCAACTTCGCCAGAAATGGCATTGTGAAGAACACTTCTCTGTTTGAGGCAATCGAAAGCGGCATTGTGGCCAAATACGTAACCGACTTCCCAGAAGACGAGATCATCGATCACCCCAATGTGATCGCCATCCCCCACTTGGGCGCTTCTACCCCAGAATCCGAGGAAAACTGCGCCATGATGGCTGCCGATCAAATTCGGGATTACATCGAGACGGGAAGTATTGTGAACTCCATCAACCTTCCTGAAGTAGTGGTTGCTCCCACAAACGATATGCGCATTTGCGTCATCCACAAAAATCTGCCCAATATGGTGAGCTCCATCTCCAGCGTCATCGCCAGCGCAAACCACAATATTGCTGAGATGACCAACAAGTCCAAAAAGGATGTGGCATACACTGTGCTCACTATGGATGCTCCAGTGGAGGATAGTACAGTGCAGATGATTTCTGAGATCGACGGCGTGATCAAAGTCCGCCTCATCAATCCTGCTAAATAGCAGCTTAACTCTCTAGCCCATTCATTGGGTATAGTACTTAAAAATGGATATCAAAAAAAGCTGGCAGATTGCCAGCTTTTTTATATTTACTTTCTATCGCTTTATAGGTTTTACTCGTGTTTATGCGTATGATCCAAATTATGAGCAGTATCTGGGTTGATGTGCACGACAGCACTATAGACGTCCTCGTTTTCCATGAGTCTCAGTTCGATTTGCTTGGCGATCTGGTGGCTTTTGAGCACCGTCATGTTCCTATCTACCGATACTTTGGCAATGATCAAGTACTGGCCTCCACCCACTGGCTTAGAGCGGATGCTGTCCACATGGTTGATCTCTCCAATCTCCATAATCTGCTTTTCAAACTCTTTGGTGATCTCCGACGGCAGTGAGGCGTCCATCAGCTCGGATGAGGCCGACATCATGATCTTGATTCCCGTCCAGGCGATCACCAGCGCAATGGCACATCCTGCCACCCCATCTGCAAAAGTGATCCCCACTAAGCTGAGTAAAATACTGGCCAATGTGCCCAGAGTTACAAATACGTCATTTCTATGGTCTACAGCGTTAGAGAGGATGATCAAGCTGTTGAGGGCTTTGCCTTTTTTGGTACAGTAAATATATAAAATGCCCTTCATTACAATGGTAGCTCCCGCGGCAATCACCAGACTATAGGAAAAAGTTGCGCTCTCTCCCTCTAAGAGAGAGGTAAGCGAGTTAGTAAACGTGGTAAATGCCACAATCATCATAGAAAAGGCGATGATCATCGAGGCAATATACTCCGCTTTGCGATGCCCCCAAGTGTGCTTTTCATCTCTAGGCCTAGCTGCATAAAAGCTGGCAATCAGCGTCACGAGGGAGGCAAACACATCTCCTGCGCTGTTAAAGCCGTCGGCAATCATCGCTTGACTTCCCGCGCTGTAACCAATAATCAACTTAATTGCCAATAAAAAAACATTGGCCAAAATTCCAATCACCGCAATCCGCTTTGCCACAGCAAACCGGTTGGAACTCACCTGTTTATCTTCCATTCATCCTTCACCTGATTTGTTTTCTATTTTTATTAGCATATCCATGAGAGCAGATGGATAACTCTCAAGTCCCCAAAAGATCTTCAAAGACAATTTACTCTGTTATAATTTACTTAAAATAACACATTTTTGCTCAAAATGCAACTGGATTTTGCCTTACATATCTATGCTCTCTCAAAACAAAACAGACCGAAAAACGGTCTGTTTTGCCATTCTTTTGATACATTGCTTAAAAGATAACATATTTTAAAGGTCTAACCAAATAGGTCAGGATCTATTTTAGAGCAATCAGAAGCGGAAATCCCGTTCGTTTTTCTCCAGCTTGGAGAGGTAATCCTTAGTCATAGATTTCACCTTGTCACTGGGGATCTTTTCTACTTCATTTTGGATAAGAGTCTCTGCCAGTTCCTTGGTCTTCTCTGTCCCATAGTCCTCGGCGAACTCTTTTAGGGTCAAAATGGCGTTTGCCTGACAGAAGTTGGCGATTTGCCCTGTCTTGGCAAACTGCATAAACCGATCTCCCGTTCTCCCCTGGCGATAACAAGCCGTACAGAAACTGGGGATATAGCCGATCTCCATCAGCCAATCTACCACTTCTCCCAGCGTTCTTCTATCGCTGATGTCAAACTGCGCAGAGTTCTCCTCTTCCGGTTCTGGCTCCACATAGCCACCTACGCTGGTGCGTGAACCGCCGCTAATCTGGGAAATCCCCAGCTGTAATACCCGCTCTCTCATCTTCTTAGACTCTCTAGTAGAGACGATCATCCCTGTATACGGCACAGCGATGCGGATCAGTGCCACAATCTTCTCAAAAATGTCATCCGGTACTGCGTTGGAGAAGTTTTTAGGATCAATATCATCTGCTGGGCAGATTCTGGGGACGCTGATGGTGTGAGGTCCCACCCCCATGGCTGCCTCCAAGTGCTCTGCGTGCATCAAGATGCCCACAAAGTCATAGCGGTACATGTTGAGGCCGAACAGCACGCCCAAGCCTACGTCGTCTATGCCACCCTCCATGGCTCGATCCATAGCCTCTGTATGGTAGGCGTAGTCGCTCTTGGGGCCGGTAGGATGGAGCTCTTCATAGCTCTTTTTGTGATACGTCTCTTGAAATAGGATATACGTTCCGATCTCCGCCTCTTTGAGTTTGCGGTAGTTCTCCACAGTGGTGGCGGCGATGTTCACATTTACCCGGCGAATAGCACCATTTTTGTGCTTGATGCTGTAGATGGTCTTAATGCTCTCAAGGATGTACTCGATGGGATTCCGTACCGGATCTTCCCCAGCCTCCAGTGCCAAACGCTTATGGCCCATATCCTGCAAAGCGATTACTTCCTGTTTGATTTCCTCCTGTGTCAGTTTTTTTCTGGCGATGTGCTTGTTCTTGCCGTGGTATGGGCAATAGGTACAGCCGTTGATACAGTAGTTAGATAGGTAGAGGGGGGCAAACATCACAATTCGGTTGCCGTAGATCTTCTGTTTGATCTCCCGGGCCAGTTTGTACATCTTCTCCACTTCATCCTCTAAGTCACACTCCAGCAACACTGCTGCTTCCCGGTGTGTAATCCCCTTCATGAGGCTGGCCTTTTCCAAAATGCTGTCTACCAATTCCCGATTGTCTTTGTTCTTTTTTGCGTATTCCAGCGTGTCTAAAATCTCCTCATCGCTGATAAACTCTTCTGCCTTTTTTGACTTCACATCATACATACTTCATTTTCCTTTCTATCTTCCCGTCATTGCCATACTTTGTAAATATTCTTTGATCTGTTTTAATTGCCGTGCAAGGTCAATCTCTTGATGTTCCCTGCCCGGATAGATGTCGTAATACTTGGCGTACTTCTGTGGTGTGGCCTTTTGCATAATAACGCTGGCACCGCAGTGCAGTGCGTTTTGCAGACCACCTTTCAAATTGAGAGCCGTAGTAGAGGGCAGCCAAACCCGCTGATTCACCAGTCGCGCCGCCGCCAGCACCCGTAGCGTCAAAAAACTGCTGCCATGTGGGCTTCCCTTCAGTGGCGTCTCGTCATGGGAGATGTACGGCCCGATCCCTGCCATATCCACTTTCATTTCTCTGAGCAGTAAAATGTCTTTTGCCAAAGTCTCCTCTGTCTGCCCGGGGAGCCCTACCATAAATCCACTTCCCAGAGTATATCCCAATTCTTTGAGTTGTCTTTGACATTCCAGCCTTCTCTGAAATGTACTGTGGGGATGGAGGGAATTATATAGCGCCTCGTCAGCTGTCTCGTGTTTGATCAGATATCGATCCGCCCCTGCCTCTTTCCAGCAGGCATATTCCTCTAGACTTCGCTCGCCCACACTTAAGGTAATTTGTATGGGACAGTACCCCTTAATCTGCCGGATGATCTGGGCCAAAATGTCCTTGGTATATGCGAGATCCTCCCCACTTTGCAAAATAACGGTATGGTATCCTGCATCCCAAACCTGTTTGGCCCGCTCTACGATCTCTTCTGGTGTCATCCGATAGCGGTGGAGGGTTCTATTCTCCGCCCGCAGCCCACAGTAAAGGCAGCTACACCGACAGTAGTTGGAAAATTCAATAATCCCCCGAATATCCACAAAATTTCCAAAGTACTTTTGTTTTACCCGATCAGCACTGGCGAACAAGTGCTGCACCACCTGGTCCTCCCTTTGGGCTAAAAGCCCTGCCAGTTGGTCTACAGAAGGGACATATCCTTTTTCCATTCGGTCTATCAACTGTAACCAGCTTTTCTTGTCCAATATGCCCCCTCCTCTCTTCTAGCGTTTTTTCTGGATATAAAAAACCCCTCTGCCATATGGGCAAAAGGGTAGTATTCTCTCTTCGTCTCTTCCCTTCTGCTCAGATCGCTCCTCACAGTCAGATTTATCATATCCCATCCTCTCCCAGCGTAAATACCCTGTGGATTAGATTATCTACTATATATTTAACCACAAAATCTATCCATTATCAATCTTTTACATATTTCTGACTTTTTTGTTGCTACTCCAATTTTCTCCTGCCTTCCAACGCCTTGAGCAGCGTGATTTCGTCCGTATACTCCAGTTCCGATCCAATGGGCACACCGTGGGCAATTCGCGTAATTTCCACGCCCAGTGGCTCTAGCAGCTTCCTGATATACACCGCCGTGGCCTCTCCTTGTACGTCTGGGTTAGTGGCCAAAATCACTTCTTTTACATTTCCCTGAGACACCCGCTGCACCAGCTCTTTGACGCGAATATCGTCTGGGCCAATTCCCTCCAGCGGCGAGATCACCCCATTGAGTACATGGTACACCCCGCGGTACTCTCGAATTCGCTCAAATGCCATCACGTCTTTGGCGTCCTTCACCACACAGATCACGCTCTTATCCCGCTCTTCATCTGCACAGACGCTGCAGATCTCCTGGTCGGTCAGGTTGCCACAGATCTTACAGTACCGCACACTGAGCCTCGCTCGGTACATGTCCTGGGCAAATTGGCGCACTTCTTCTTCTGGCATGTCGATCACATAAAATGCCAGTCGCTGCGCCGTCTTGGGGCCGATGCCCGGCAGAGAGGCAAACCGCTCCTGCAATTTTGCCAAGGATTCGATAGCCATAGATTACAGCAGACCTCCCAGGTTCATTCCACCAGTTACCTTTCCCATCTCCTGCTGTACCATTTCTTCCGCTTTGCCGATCGCCTCATTGACAGCAGCCATAATCACGTCTTCCAGCATCTCAATGTCATCTGGGTCTACAATTTCAGGGGAGATGGAAATGCTCTTGATCACCTTTGCGCCGGTGGCAACTACTTTTACCATACCGCCTCCTGCTGAAACTTCCACTTCTCTCTGCTCCAGCTCTTCCTGCATTTTCTGCATATCCTGCTGCATTTTTTGCGCCTGTCTTATCATATTCTGCATGTTCATGCCGCCTGCTGGCCCCGGGAATCCACCTCTTCTTGCCATATCAGTACCTCCTATATACTCCTTGTAAAAATTTGTCATGCTATTGTCATTTCACACTGGTCTATTATAGCATAATTTTTTCGTCTAATCTATAATCTCCACATCGTCCAAGCCCAGCAGCGTATTCATGGATTCCTGCTGCAATTTGCTGGTTCCACTAGCCCGTTTAAGTAGCTGAATGCGCATGGGTTTACCTGTAATCTCCTGCAGCGCCTTCTCCACTACCTGTCGGTTTTCCTCCTGCATCACCATCTCCCCTGAAATGCTGTTTTGAGGGGCTTTGAGGTGAATGATGTGGTCAGCCATTTTTACAGGGGTGAGCAGCCCTACGTGGAGAGCTAAGTGGCGCTCGTTTTGCTTCATATACTGCACTACCTGTTCCCAGATCTGCCTGAGCTCTCCCTTTCCAGTACTCTCTCCCGCTGGCTGCATTTCCTCCTGCTGTTTGGCAACAGAAGTACTTGGGATTTGGACCTCCTGTGCTGCCACGGTCTTGGTGTGGCCTCCTATCTGGCCTGTATTCTGCGGTACCGAAATCCCCTGGGCCTTTTGAGATAATATAGCGAGTTCTCTTTCCACCTGCTCTAGTTTCTTCTCCAGTGCAAACAGCTTCGCCTGCTGGTCCTCATTATTCTCATCGGTGTAGGGCAGCACCATCTTCACCAGCGTCATCTCCAGCAATACTTGCCCGTCGTCAGAGAATTTCATCTGATACGCCGCCTGGGATAGCAGCTCAATATCCCGGACAATCGCCTTGCTTCCCAGGGTTTTTGCCACTTTTTCCAGAGCCTCTTCCCCTGTGCCTCCCAAGCTGAAAAGCAACATTTGTTTGAGTAGCCCCATCAGATCCTTTGTGATAGAAGCAGCGTCTAGCCCCCGGTAAAACATCTGTTCCACCGCTTCCAGTGCAGCCTTGGAATCACCCTGGGCGATCTTTTCAAATAGTCCTATCATCTGCACTCGATCTGCACTGCCCAGCGCCTCCAGTACTCCATCTTTGGTAATGGACTTCTGCCCCGCACACACTTTATCTAAAATGCTCAGCGCGTCTCTCATGGCGCCCCCACTCAGTGCTGCAATTTCCCTCAAAGCCTCTTGCTCGAAGGGAATCTGCTTCTCTTCCAAAATGCGCCCTAAATTTTCCACAATGACCTGACTGCTCATTCGCTTAAAGTCATACCGCTGGCAGCGAGATAAAATCGTCGCCGGCAATCGGCGCACTTCTGTAGTCGCCAGGATAAAAATCACATGAGCAGGCGGCTCTTCCAGAGTTTTCAGAAGTGCGTTAAACGCGCCTGTAGAGAGCATGTGCACTTCGTCAATAATGTATACCTTATACTGGCTGTTGGCAGGCAACAGATTTACTTTTTCCCGAATATCTCGAATATTATCCACGCTGTTGTTGGATGCTGCGTCGATCTCAATAATGTCTACCGCGCTATCGTTTGCCGCTTCTATGCAGTTTTTACATTGCAAGCATGGGTTTCCATCTTCTGTAGGGCACAGGCAGTTGACCGCTTTAGCCAGTATTTTTGCCGTGCTGGTCTTTCCCGTGCCTCTCGGCCCACAAAATAGATACGCGTGGGAGGGCTGCTTTTCCTTTACTTGGTTTTTCAAAATATGGATGATGGCATCCTGCCCTTTTACCTCATCAAAGGTCTGGGGGCGGTATTGCCGGTATAATGCTAAATAAGACATATTTGTTTCCATCCTTTACTTTCACTGCTATTTTATTATCATACCATATTTACGAAAAGATTGTCCATGTAAAAGCCTTCCTCGTCCTCTCCATTATGTGGACTTTGGCCTTTTATCTCTGTTCTTCAGCCCCACAATTTTATTTTGCAGTCGAATCACCTTTATTAGAATCTCATCCACCTTATAATTTTGTTCCAAAAGCTCCTTATTTTCCACCAGCGATTCCCCCTTTTGATTGAGCTGGATTACTATATGGTTGAGAGTAGCGCGTTCTCTTTCCAACTTCACTTTTAATCTTTCATATCGATATCCCAAAATTTTATTACATATGCCTCTCACAGATTCCCCTCCCACTTTCCGTAATTTTATAAAATTATTACTTTATCATATAATTAACGCTATACCATTAATATATTTTATCAATTCTTGTTACTCTATTAATGAGTTTTTGGTAAAGGAGTATGGTATGAATATTTCTCAAGCAGTTCGCGAAAGGATATCCGAACTCAGGCAGCAACAGGGCCTTACTATCAACCGGTTGAGTGATATTTCTGGCGTTACCCAATCCACTGTCAACGATATTGTCAAAGGGAAATCCTATAATACCGGTATCGCTACGATCAAGAAATTATGTGACGGCCTTGGGATCAGCATTCGCGATTTTTTTAACTCAGATCTATTTGACGATATTGAACAAGAGGTAAAATAACAGGGAATTTTTAACGTTCCATAATCTTTTACATATCTGTTTGTCATTCCGCCCAATTGGAAATTTCTCATTTATATTTAATTTTTTGGCGAATTTTGTCGTGTAAACCCACCTAAAATCTCATGTTAATTATATGCTAAATATTTCCTATTTGCAATCATAAATCACAACCTTTTGGCTGAGTTTCCATCTAGTGGGCTATCTTTCAAAAGGCGAGTTGCCCCATTTCATCACGCTATTTTGATATGAAATGAATCGCGTAATAACCTTTCGTTCTGGTTTCAGGTTTTCTCTTTTTTATCTTGGAGTTTTTTCTGTTCTTTTTTTAAATATACGATTTGATATGAAATTTCAATTAAGTTATCTATCAATAACTGTTGTTTTCGATTCAGATTCTTATACATATTTATTATCTCATAAATATTAATTTCCATTTTGTACCTTCTATAATATTTTTGTGTACATAAATATATTATAGAATAACTATAAACATAGTAAAAAGTTATTGTCAATA
>ERZ780195.2635-NODE-2635-length-11874-cov-5.248583_pt1 | contig 11874 bp, 20 predicted proteins | sample MGYA00511017_ERZ780195 | MGnify/ENA primary metagenome ERZ780195 (study PRJEB29588, sample SAMEA2159974) | human gut metagenome | biome: human gut; feature: human-associated habitat; material: faeces | place: Denmark | collected 2008/2010 ...
TGCCAGACCGCATCCCTACTATAACAGTGGGAGTTTTATTTTTCCTCATCGGCAATAGCCTCTTTTGTACCACTCGCCCAGCGAGTGGTTTTCGATATACAAAAAAGGAGACGAGAAAAATCTCGTCTCCCTGAAGTACAGACCTTACCATATATAAGCTGGTATGCCCTTTCGGGCAGGCGCTGATTCAAATATATCGCGCAAACCTCGATTGTCCGTCTGGATCACTTCTTGTTATTATAATACCTCAATTTTTGTTATTTGTCAAGTTTTTCAAGAGAAAATTTTTAATTCTTGTGTAAATATTACAAAATTATTAAATTCTTTTTCCGCAATAGCATTTTAAGACAGTTGTCAGGTTTTCCTTTCAACTTTTTCATTTTTTCGACATAATTTTATGGTATTTTTAAAGCATCAAGCTTTTGGGGTGTTGCTATGCGGTATCAGCGGTATCAAAGGTCAAAAAGCCCGGTAAGGATGTTTTTGTGCAAACCGGACAACAGGAAATGGCTGATTGCCACAGGCGGGCTTCTTGCAGTTATCATCACCCTGTCTGTCATTTTGGCGGTCACTCTGTCCGGCAGGGCTTCTGGCGCATCCGGCGCGCGGGATCCAGCCAATCTGCGGCAGACGGTTGACAGCATCGACGGTATCCCTTTGTTTACCGCTTACATTCCGGAGGACTCTCCCGGACGGCCTGGGGTTTTGCGGACGGTCGAAAGCATTACTATTCACGAAACCGCCAACACCAGCGAGGGAGCCGACGCGGAGGCCCACAGCGACTATCTGAGCACCACCTCCGACGAGGTATCCTGGCACTACACGGTGGACGATCACCAAATTTACCAACATCTGCCCGACAATGAGGAGGCCTGGCATTCCGGCGACCGGGAGGGGAACCATTCAAGTATCGGCATCGAGCTTTGCGTCAACGCTGACGGAAATTTCGATCAAACCATGGAAAACGCCGCCAAGCTGACAGCGTTTCTCCTAAAAGAATATGATCTCACTATTGATAACGTAAAACAGCATTATGATTTTAACGGAAAAGATTGTCCCCTGATTATCCGCCAAGAGGGGCGTTGGGACGAATTTCTAGGGATGGTTCAGCAAAATCTATAACGTAAAGGAAGTAAATTTTCTGCCTCCTTCCGCAACGATTCAAACGGTAATCCGCTCAATCCCTTTCCGCATCATTAAGAATGGGAAAATCAAAAAAAGCAATCGGAAAGCGGTGCTGCCGCCAATGGCTGGTCGTCGGGCGGAACAGCACCGGTGTGTGGTAACGCTCCGAATAGGCAAACGCCTCCTGAATCATGTCATAGGCAATGCTAACTCGGCATCATGGACTGCTTTTCTATTTTTGACGGTTTTTTCACTCCGCTTTCCCATTTATAGGAAAGCTGTTAAAGTAAAAAGAGGCCTGGAACAGCTCCGAAGCCTAAACTAAACAGCCCAAAGGTTCTGATAAACAATTAAAAATGGCCAAAAGCCGCCTAAATAATTTAAATCGGGACTTAAAACAAAACCAACCGAGCGTAATCTAGAGCGGCAGCCTGAAGTGATTGAAAGCAAGTATAAAAGCAATATGCAAAGAAGGCCTTGGGAAAAATCCCAGGCCTTCTTTTTTATCGAAGCTTCTATCAAAGCTTTATCACAGCAGCGGCCGCAAATTACAGCAGCTCGATGATTGCCATTTCTGCGGCGTCACCGCGACGGGGTCCCAGCTTAGTGATTCTGGTGTAACCGCCGTTTTTCTCCGCGTATTTCGGGGCGATCTCATCAAACAGCTTCTTGGTTACGCCCTCCTTGGTGATGAAGGCCATAGCCATTCTCTTATGATGCAGATCATTTACCTTTGCGATGGTGATCATTTTCTCGGTCAAGGAACGTACTTCCTTGGCGCGAGTGACTGTGGTTTCGATTTTACCGTTTTCCAACAGAAAGGTTACCATCGCCCTCAGCATAGCGGTTCTATGAGCAGTGTCTCTTCCGAGCTTTCTTGTTCCGGGCATCGAAAATTCACTCCTTTACCTTGGTTTATCCGGACGGCTTATTCGTCGTCCTTGCGAAGACTGAATCCGAGGGAGTTGAGCTTATACACAACTTCCTCCAGGGACTTGCGTCCCAGGTTGCGAACCTTCATCATATCGTCCTCAGACTTATTGATCAGGTCCTCCACTGTGTTAATGCCGGCGCGCTTCAGGCAGTTGAAGGAGCGGACGGAAAGATCCAACTCTTCAATCGTCATTTCCAAAACCTTTTCCTTGCCCTTGTCGTCCTTTTCCACCATAATCTCTGTATTATAGCCCTTATCAGAAAGGTCTACAAACAGGTTCAGGTGCTCGGTCAGGACCTTAGCGGCTAGGGAAACCGCCTCCTGCGCGTTGATGACCCCGTTGGTCCAAACCTCCAGCGTCAGCTTGTCATAGTCGGTGATCTGACCCACGCGGGTGTTTTCCACACCGAAATTGACCTTCAACACAGGTGTATAAATAGAATCGATAGGCAGAATGCCGATCACATTGTTCTGCATATTGGCTTTATTTCTTTCAGCAGAAATATAGCCTCTGCCTTTATCCAGGGTAATTTCCATATAGAGCCTGGCCCCGTCACCGAGGGTTGCAATGTGCATTTCGGGGTTGAGAATCTCAACCTCGCTGTCGCATTTGATGGAATCCGCGGTAACCTCGCAAGGACCCTCCGCACTGATTTCCACGGTTTTAGCACCGTCGCAGTGCAGCTTTGCCGTTAAGCCCTTCATGTTGAGGACGATCTCAGTCACATCCTCTTTCACGCCTGGTATCGTGGAAAACTCATGGAGAACTCCGTCAATCTTGATGGAGGTTACGGCAACGCCCGGCAGAGAGGAGAGCAATACCCTTCTCAAGCTGTTTCCCAGCGTTGTGCCAAAGCCGCGCTCCAGCGGCTCCACCACAAACTTGCCGTAAGTTCCGTCGGCAGATAATACTTCGGTATCAATTCTAGGCTTTTCTATCTCGATCATTAGCGACCCTCCTTGACCTTAGGCACACAGTTGTATTGGTAAGTGATGCCAACGCGTATTGAAATCAACCGCATGGGCATTATTTGGAGTACAACTCGACGATCAAGTGCTCTTCGACAGGGAGATCGATATCTTCACGAGCAGGCATTGCAGCGACAACACCCTTCAAAGAACTCTTTTCACGCTCCAGCCAACGAGGCACGGTTACCATCGGCGCATCTTCGCCGGTCAGCTTGCTGAACTTGACGGAAGAACGGCTGGTTTCCGCCACTTCGATCACGTCGCCGGGCTTTACCAAATAGGAAGGAATATTGACTCTCTTGCCGTTGACGGTAAAATGGCCATGGTTCACCAGCTGTCTGGCGTCGCGGCGGGTGCTAGCAAAGCCTAAACGGTATACCACGTTGTCCAGGCGGCGCTCCACCAGGATCAGCAGGTTTTCACCGGCCTTACCAGGCATACGGGTGGCCTTCTCATAGTAAGAACGGAACTGGCGCTCCAGAATGCCGTAAACGAACTTTACCTTCTGCTTTTCAGCCAGCTGGAGGGCATATTCGCCCTTTTTCTTTCTCATCTGGCCGCCGGGATTGCGGTTGGTAGTTTTCTTGCTATATCCCATGACCGTAGGAGAAATTCCCAGGGCATGGCAACGCTTTGCAATCGGCTGCATGTTTTTAGCCATAACTTATTCTCTCCTTTCGATTAGACACGTCTTCTCTTGGGAGGACGGCATCCATTGTGAGGAATCGGGGTCACGTCTTTGATCATGCTGACCTCGAGCCCTGCGGCCTGCAATGCGCGGATCGCGGCTTCACGGCCTGAGCCAGGTCCCTTTACAAAGACCTCGACAGACTTCATGCCGTGTTCCATAGCAACCTTAGCTGCGGTTTCCGCGGCGGTCTGCGCCGCGAAAGGAGTACTCTTTCTGGAGCCTCTGAAACCCAATTCACCGGCGCTCGCCCAAGAAACAGCGTTGCCCTGGGTGTCGGTGATGGTCACGATGGTATTGTTAAAGGTGCTCTGGATGTGAGCAGCACCGGCGCTGATATTCTTGCGCTCTTTTTTCTTAGTGCGGGTTTTTGCCGCAGTAGCTTTGTTAGCAGCCATGTCTCAGTTCCTCCTTACTTCTTTTTGTTAGCGACAGTGCGCTTGGGACCTTTGCAGGTACGCGCATTGGTCTTAGTGCGCTGGCCGCGGCAGGGAAGACCCTTGCGATGGCGCACACCACGGTAGCACTGGATCTCGGTCAGACGCTTGATGTCAAGCGCGACGTTACGGCGCAGGTCGCCTTCCACCATGATGTTGTTTTTGTCGATGTAGTCACGGATCTTGGCCTCTTCATCAGCGGTCAGGTCCTTGACGCGGGTATCAGGGTTAATTCCGGTACCGGCGAGAATCTCGTCGGCAGTGGACTGACCAATACCATAAACATAAGTCAGACCAACCTCGATCCGCTTCTCGCGAGGCAGATCAACACCAGCAATACGTGCCATAAAGCACCTCCATTAGTAACATCCCATGTCCTGGTCGGGGCCTGCGCCGGGAATCTACGCACTTGGCCCCCAAGCGTTTTGGGTACGGTTTCCGCGGAATGCTCCGCGGACCTTTAGCCCTGACGCTGCTTATGCTTCGGATTGGCGCAGATGATCATCACGCGGCCTTTGCGCTTGATGACCTTGCACTTCTCGCAAATGGGTTTCACGGAAGGTTTTACCTTCATGATGTTAACCTCCTTTATAACACAAGGCGCTTCTTACTTGGAACGCCAGGTGATCCGGGCTTTGGTCAGGTCGTAGGGAGACATTTCCATCGTGACCTTGTCGCCGGGCAGGATGCGGATGAAGTTGGTCCGCAGCTTGCCGGAAATGTGAGCCATAACCACATGGCCGTTGGGCTTACCCTCTTTGTTGAGGAGTTCAACCTTGAACACAGTGTTGGGCATGGCCTCCCGAACGATACCTTCTACTTCGATGACATCTTCTTTAGACAAGCTGATTGCCTCCTTGAAGGGTTCCGTCAGTTCTGCACCGCGTCATAGGCGCGGATCGCATCCCTGAGTTGTTGATCGCTTTTCAGAAGCTCGTTCTCAAGAACGGTGGTCGTAGGTGCAACGTGCTGCTTCTTTTTGCGCTTGGGGTTGTCCAGCTTGCGCAGGTCCCCGTCCGCGAGCAGAAGCATCTGTTCCTCCACAGCCAGAACAGCCAGTGTGCGGGTCTTATCCCGCCCGGCTTTCGAGCGGACCAGTTGGCCTTTTACAAAGTCCATCCGGGTTCCTCCCAGCCGTGGGTCAGGACCTCGGCGCCAGCCGTGGTGATGGCCATGGTGTGCTCAAAGTGAGCCGCCAGGCCGCCGTCACACGTCTTGACCGTCCAGCCGTCCTTCAGCGTCTTTACCGCGTACTTGTACTGGCATACCATCGGCTCAACGGCAATGCACATGCCCGGCACCAGACGCGGACCGCGTCCGGCATTGCCGAAGTTCGGGACCTCCGGGTCCTCGTGCAGCTCCTTGCCGACACCGTGGCCGACGAAGGTACGCACGACGGAGAAACCGTTCTCCTCGACATAGGACTGTACAGCGTGACCGATATCCCCTACCCGATTGCCGCCGCACGCCATCTCAATGCCGCGATGCAGGCTTTCTTTGGTAACATCCAGCAGCCGCTGGGCCTCGAGGTCGATCTTGCCGCACGCATAGGTGCAGGCATTGTCGCCGTTGAAGCCGTCGATCTTGCAGCCGGTGTCGATCGAGACGATGTCGCCGGGGCGGATCTGCTGCTGTTTGTTGGGGATGCCGTGAATGACCGTGTCATTCACGCTGATGCACGCCGTGGCCGGGAAGCCGTACAGGTGCAGGAAATTGGGTCTTGCACCGTGGCGCACGATAAAGTCATAGATGATTTTGTCGATCTCTGCGGTAGTGATACCGGGTTCAATCGCTTCGCCGCCAGCCTTCAAGGCAGCAGCGCTGATCGCGCATGCCTTGCGCATTTTCTGCAGCTCGGCAGCGTTTTTGATTTGGATCATGGATGATTAAGCCTCCAAAAGCTTGAGAAGGAACGCAGTCGTGGCCTCGATGGAACCCTGGTCGGGTACCTCCACAAGCTTGCCGCGCTGGCGATAGAACTCGACCAGCGGCTCGGTCTGCTCGTGGTAAGCCTTCAGGCGATCCAGTACGGTGGCAGGCTCATCATCCTTGCGGATGGCAAGCTCACCGCCGCAGCGGTCACAAACGCCCTCTTTGGCACTGGGTTTGTTGACGATGTGGTAGCTGGCACCGCATTTTGCGCAAACGCGGCGGCCGGACATGCGGCGGGTGATGGCCTCGTCGGGAACGATCAGGTTCACGACCTTGTCGATCTCCACGCCCATCTGCTCCAGGGCCTCGCCCTGGGCAATCGTGCGCGGCATACCGTCGAGGATAAAGCCCTTCGCGCAGTCAGGCTCGGCCAGGCGCTCCTTCACGATGCCGACGATCACGTCGTCAGGCACCAGAGCACCGGCGTCCATAAAGCCTTTTGCCTTTTTGCCCATCGGGGTGCCGTCCTTGACGGCGGCACGCAGAATGTTGCCGGTGGAAATGGTCGGGATGCCCAGCTTATCGCAGAGGATCTCTGCCTGGGTACCCTTGCCGGCGCCGGGGGCGCCCAAAAGGATCAGTTTCATCGCACATTCCCTTTCTCTTATTCCAAGAACCCTTTGTGATGGCGGGCAGTCATATAGCCTTCCAGGGAACGACCGGTCTCCAGGGCAACGCCGACCACGATAAGCAGGCTCGTACCACCCAGCTGGATGGACGTGCCGGTGATGTTACCGAGGATGATGGGCAGGCCTGCGACGATCGCCAGGAAGATGGCGCCGATCAGAGTGATCTTGGACAGCGTCTTGGTGATGAAATCGCTGGTGGGCTTGCCCGGACGGATGCCGGGGATGGTGCCGTTGTTCTTGCGGAGCTGGTTGGCAATGTCCACGGGGTTGTACTGGATCGCAACGTAGAAGTAGTTGAACGCAACGATCAGCAGCACGTAAACGATGAGGTAAAGAGCGCTGTTGTAATTGAACACGCTGAAGAAAGCGTACAGCGCCGGATGCGAGGAAGCATCCAGATTGATGAACCGGAAGATCAGACCGGGCAGGCTGCACAGCGTCGAGGCAAAGATGATGGGCATAACGCCGGTCATGTTGACCTTGATGGGGATGTAGCTGGCCTGACCGCCGTACATCTTGCGGCCCATAACGCGCTTGGCATACTGGACCGGAATGCGGCGCTCCGCGTTCGTCAGGATGACGACGAAGAGCACAGCGACCAGAGCCAGGACGACCAGCAGGGGCAGCATGATGTAGAAGAACGGCTCACCGTTCTGGGCGCGGGCCAGGATGTTGGTCGTAGCAGTGTAGATGCTGGACCAGCGGGCCACGATGCCTGCGAAGATCATCAGCGAGAGACCGTTGCCGATACCCTTGGAGTCGATCTGGTTGCCCATCCAGGTGCAGAGCTGAGAGCCCGCCGTGAAGGACAGCACGATAACGACTGCGCTGAAGATGCCCGCAAAGCCCTCCGTGTAGGACAGAGCGCCCATATTGCGGATGATGAAGTAGTAGCCGATGGACAGCATCAGACCGATGCCCGCGCCAACATAGTTGGTGATGCGGCGCATCTTGCGCTGGCCCTCCTCACCTTCCTTGGCGAGGTTTTCCAGATACGGAATGGCTACCGCCAGCAGCTGCATAATGATGGAGGCATTGATGGCGGGCTGCACACCCAGGGCGAACAACGTGCATTCGCTCAGAGCGCCGCCGCTCATCATGTTCAGGTACTCCAGCATATCGCCGTTGCCGCCGGCGAACATCGAGGTAAGTGCGCCTGCGCTGATGTACGGCACAGGGAGCGCACAGCCGAGACGGAACAGAACGAGGATCAGAAGGGTGAACAGAAGACGCTTGCGCAGATCTTCAATCTTCCATGCGTTACGGAAGGTTTCCAGCACCTTACATCACCTCAGCCTTCCCGCCTGCTTTCTCGATTTTTTCCTTGGCGGAGGCTGTATAGGCAGCGACCTTGACATTCAGAGCCTTGGTCAGCTCGCCATTGCCCAGCACCTTGACGCCGTCCAGCGTCTTGGAGATGATGCCGGCCTTCAGCAGTGCCTCGGTATCAACGGTAGCACCGGCCTCGAACTTCTCGAGGTCAGACACCTTGATGGTAACATACTTGGTTGCGAAAATGTTGTTGAAACCGCGCTTCGGCAGACGACGCTGCAGAGGCATCTGGCCGCCTTCGAAGCCAGCCTTCTTGACGCCGCTGCGGGCCTTCTGGCCCTTGTGGCCGAAGCCAGCGGTCTTGCCGTTGCCGGAACCAGCACCGCGGCCCTTGCGGGTCACGGCCTTACGGGCGCCGGCGGAAGCTTTCAGTTCGTGAAGTTTCATGCTTGCACCTCCTTGCATTAGCCCTTGGTCACGACGACCAGGTGAGCGATCTTGGCGATCTTGCCCTGGGTAGCCGCGTTGTCGGGCTGCTCGGTAACCTCACCGGGGCGGTTCAGGCCCAGGGAGTGCGCAACGGCGATCTGCTCTTTGCCGCGGCCGATCAGGCTCTTGGCGAGACGAATGGTAACTTTCTCCATTGTGGTACCCTCCTTAGCCCAAGATCTCGGCAACGGTCTTGCCGCGCTTAGCAGCGACGCTCTCGGCGTCGGTCAGGCCGCACAGGCCTGCGAAGGTAGCAGCAGTGACGTTGATGGGGTTGTTGGAACGCAGGCTCTTGGCGCGGATGTCCTTGATGCCGGCGCACTCGAGCACGGCACGGACGGGGCCGCCGGCCAGAACGCCGGTACCGGGGGCAGCGGGACGCATCAGGACGCGGCCTGCGCCGTACTCGCCGACGATCTCGTGAGGAATGGTGGTGCCCTTCAGGCAGACCTTGCGCATGTTCTTCTTGGCAGCGCCCTCACCCTTGCGGATAGCCTCGGGAACCTCGCCGGACTTGCCGACGCCGTAGCCGATGTTGCCCTTGCCGTCGCCCACAACGATCAGAGCAGCGAACTTCATAACGCGGCCGCCCTTGACAGTCTTGGAAACGCGGTTGATGGAGACGACCTTGGTGATCATGCCGTCATCTTCTTGTCTTCTCTGCATGGCCATTGTATCTTCTCCCTCCTTACAGTTTCAGGCCGGCTTCACGGGCACCTTCAGCAAGTGCCTTAACACGGCCGTGGTATACGAAACCGCCGCGGTCATAGACCACTTCGGTAATGCCTTTTTCAAGGCACTTCTTGGCGATGTTCTCGCCAACCTTCTTAGCAGCTTCGACGTTGCCGCCGTAAGCGTTGAAATCTTTGTCCATGCTGGAAGCGCTGGCCAGGGTCACGCCCTGCTCATCATCGATGACCTGAGCGTAGATGTGCTTGGCAGAGCGGAAAACATCCAGACGGGGACGCTCGGCAGTGCCGCTGATCTTGCCGCGGACGCGGCGGTGACGGCGAAGACGAGCTTCGTTCTTATCAGCCTTATTGACCATAATGTTTCTCCTCTCCTATTATTTACCCTTGCCGGCTTTGCCTTCCTTGCGGATGACATACTCGCCAACATAGCGGATGCCCTTGCCCTTGTACGGCTCGGGCGGGCGGACACCGCGGACCTCGGCAGCGAACTGGCCGACCTCCTGCTTGTCGATACCGGTGATGCTGAAATGCAGAGCATCCTTCAGCTCGATCTTGATGGTATCGGTGTCCTCAAACTCAACGGGATGAGAGAAGCCCAGGGTCAGGGTCAGCTTGCTGCCCTGCTTGGCGGCACGATAGCCGACGCCCTGAATTTCCAGATCCTTGCGGAAGCCCTCGGTAACACCGACGACCATGTTATGGATCAGGGTGCGGGTCAGGCCATGGAGGCTGCGTGCCTCCTTCTCGTCATTGGGGCGGGTAACCAAAATCTCATTGCCCTCGACAGCAACAGTCATCAGAGGATGAAACTTGGAATGCAGGGTACCCTTGGGGCCCTTAACGGTGATAGCGTGCTCGGCCGCATCGACCTTCACTTCCACACCGGCGGGAATGACGATGGGTTTTCTTCCAATTCTCGACATTGTCTATACCCCTTTCTTACCACACAAAGGCGAGAACTTCACCGCCGACGTGAGCAGCGCGGGCTGCCTTGTCGGTCATGACGCCTTTAGAGGTGGAGATGATTGCGGTGCCCAGGCCCTTCATGACCTTGGGCATATCCTCGCAGTTGGTGTAAATACGCAGGCCCGGCTTAGAAACGCGCTTCAGGCCGGCGATGACCGGAGTACCGTTCTCCTGGTACTTCAGGGTCAGGGTGATGGTCCCCTGCTTATTGTCCTCGGTCACTTTCATACCCTTGATGTAGCCCTCGTCAACCAGAATCTGGCAGATCGCCTTCTTCAGGTTAGATGCGGGGATATCCACGGAAGGGTGTTTGGCAGTGCTAGCATTGCGGATGCGGGTCAGCAGGTCCGCGATAGGATCGGTGATTTGCATGCCACTAACCTCCTTAGGTTGTGTTTAAGAGTGTTGTTAATTCGTTCAGACAGAAGCAATCAAGGGCTTACCAGGAAGCCTTCTTGACGCCGGGGATCTCGCCCTTGTAAGCCAGCTCACGGAAGCAGATACGGCAGACACCGTACTTGCGCAGGTAAGCGTGGGGACGACCGCAGATCTTGCAGCGGTTGTAAGCGCGGGTCGAGAACTTGGCGGGACGCTGCTGCTTGAGCTTCATAGAAGTTTTTGCCATGTGAGTTCCCTCCCTTAGTTAGCGAACGGAGCGCCCAGAGCCTTCAGCAGCTCCTTGGCTTCCTCGTCGGTCTTAGCGGTGGTGACGAAGCAGATGTCCATGCCGCGGATCGCATCGACCTTGTCGAAGTCGATCTCGGGGAAGATGATCTGCTCCTTCAGGCCGAAGGCGTAGTTGCCGCGGCCATCGAAGGAGTTGCCGTTGATGCCGCGGAAGTCGCGAACGCGGGGCAGCGCGACATTGAAGAGGCGGTCAACGAACTCGTACATACGCTCACCACGCAGGGTGACCTTTGCGCCGATGGGCATGCCCTCGCGCAGCTTGAAGTTTGCAACGCTCTTGCGGGCCTTGCAGACGATAGCCTTCTGGCCGGTGATCTGGCCCAGGTCGGCGACGATGGCGTCGATGACCTTGGCGTTCTCCTTGGCCTCACCAGCGGCAACGTTGATGATGACCTTATCCAGCTTGGGGATCTGCATAACGCTCTTGTAGCCGAACTTCTTGTTCAGGGCCGGAGCGATCTCGTTGACATACTGTTCTTGCAAACGTGCCATTGTGTACTCCTCCCTTACAGTTCAGCGCCGCACTTGCGGCAAACGCGGACGGTCTTGCCGTCCTTGACAGAATGGCCCACGCGGGTGGCCTTGCCACACTTGGGGCAGACGGGCATGACCTTGCAGGCGTAGATAGCGCCCTCGGCCTTGACGATGCCGCCCTGCTCGCCCTGACGGCGAGGCTTGACGTGCTTCGTGACCATGTTCAGGCCCTCGACAATGACCTTGCCCTCTTTCGGGGAGGTCTGCAGGACCTTGCCGGTCTTGCCCTTGCACTTGCCGGAGATGACCATGACGTTGTCGCCGGTTTTAACATGAAGATTGTTCATTTAATTAAAACCTCCTTACAGCGATTCCGGAGCCAGGCTCAGGATCTTGGTGAAGCCGGCGTCGCGCAGCTCGCGAGCGACGGGTCCAAAGATACGAGTGCCCTTGGGGCTCTTGTCGGCCATGACGATAACGGCGGCGTTCTCATCGAAACGGATGTAGGAGCCGTCGTCGCGGCGGACGCCATGCTTGCTGCGCACGATGACAGCCTTGACGACGTCGCCCTTCTTAACGG
>ERZ780195.2637-NODE-2637-length-11873-cov-3.650787_pt1 | contig 11873 bp, 10 predicted proteins | sample MGYA00511017_ERZ780195 | MGnify/ENA primary metagenome ERZ780195 (study PRJEB29588, sample SAMEA2159974) | human gut metagenome | biome: human gut; feature: human-associated habitat; material: faeces | place: Denmark | collected 2008/2010 ...
TATCAATTTTCTGCTCTTTTTTTGCCCTGTCAAGAATATTTTCAATCGCACTTTTCCATTTATTTATAATATTCATCAATGCAAAACTATATTGTTTGATGCCCCCTAATTCTGTAATGAATTTATTTAATGGACAGCCCAGTTCTTTTTCTTTTCTTGTGAATAAATTTAATCGTTCAGAGAAAGTGTTGCACAAAATCAAAATCGGGTCACCCTCAGTATATAAAGGTAATATCAATGCATCGCAAATTCTATTATGAACCTTTGAATGTATCACAGCCAAGATAAGTTCCTTTTTATTTTTGAAGTGATGGTAAAAAGCACCACGAGATAAGTTGATTTTAGAGGTAATCGAATCAATACTTGTTCGCTGTAACCCGTTTGTATAAAACAGGTTATATGCAGTATCAATTATCAATTGACGAGTTGCTTCTGACTTTTCCTGTTGCTTCATAATGCAAATATAGCCAAAACATACAAATATGTATGTTTTAGAAGGAAATTTTTTCTCTTTTTGCAAAAGAGTTATTTGAAACAATGGAAAATCACAGCAGACTAAAGAAGTACGCTCATGCCTATATCATTACCCATTGTTTTTATATTTTACATAAACACCTATTAATCAGTAGACAAAATAAAATCCTCTACTATTTAGAGGCTAAACTCAAAGAATACATTTTCCCCGAAACGGATTAATAACATTAACTCTATCAGTGTAGCATCCAGTCTGTGCAAGTCTTAAGCTAAAAATACAACCCGAAGCGTAGCGTAGGTGTGGAGATTTTCAGCTTAACCCTTTAGGGCTTGGACTTGAACGGACTGGATGCGGAGCTTACCTTTGTTAATGTTTTAGTCTGATTTGGAAAAGACAATTAAACTATCCCCTCTTTATCTTCTGGAAATATTTCATTTATTTTCTTCCAGTGAGGAAATTTCTTGTGTGCTACTTCGGAAGTAATATCACTTTCAGTAACTTGGTACTTACCACTTACTTTGGTAAATAACTGTTTCATATCCTCATTTACTTTCTGATTAGTGATTTGTAGGCTCGGCTGTCGGCGCCATGCCACCTTACGGTGGTAGGTTTCCGACAGCCTGCCTCCGAACCGTACGTACACGTCTCCATGTATACGGCTCTCCGTCCATAACGGCATTTTAGCTATTCTCCGCATGAATCATGTTATGACATTCTGCACAGACGATTAAAGATTTTCTATGCATTTTGAGCATTTTACGTTCCCATTCGGTTTTGCCTCTTAATTCTGAGAGTTTCCTGACGTGGTGTGACACAACATTTCCTTCTTTTCCGCACAACTCACACTTATTTGCAGTCAGTCTTTCGACCAGACTCATAGATGGAGTGTTGAACAGGTAGGGCAAGTTATCACATTTTTGAGTTCCCAAGTCGGTAATACGCTTGAAGCCCTCATTGTAAAACACCCTTGGTTTGCGTTCGCCTTTCTTGTCCGTATACCACACCACAAATTTATCATCTTCACGATACTTGTCTGTTATGGTTCTGACGGAACTGTTAAGTTTTTGCGCAAATGTCTTTAGCATACTGAACCTCATGATACATCCAAATGAACGTCCAAGTGCCGATGCATTGTTTGCAATGGAGTAGTAGTTGTAGAATCCTCTGATTTCTGTGTTGAAACGTGCTACTATATCTTGTGGCTCATTGTCTATCAGGTATGTTCTACCTTTAGAACTCCACACTTCTTTGCCATTTCGTGTTTTCACATTCATGGCTTCAAGACTCAGTAGCTTCTTCTTTATTACTTCTCGTGATACGTGTAGTATCACATTACCATTACGATGTCTACGAGTTTCTCCTCTTGCATTTTTCTGCGTTGTGTAATCTTTACGGACTGATATTTCATAGCCGAGAAATTTTGCACTGTCTTGTGCGTTGGTTATCAAGGTCTTTTCTTGCGACATCTCCAACTTTAGCTTTTCTTGCATAAATTGTGTGACATCCGCCTTGATTTTCTCGCACTCTGCTTTATTTCCAATGACCCCTATAAGGAAATCATCAGCGTAGCGTACATAATTCAATCTACGGAAATTCTCATCCATATCGTTACCGCTCGGCATAGTCAGTATTTGCTGTTGCTTATTACGAACTTCCTCCCGCATTGCTTCCAATTTATCAACGTCCGTCACCTCCTTCATTCTCTTCTTTAGATAGTGAACTCGATTGTTCAGTCTGCCGATATCCTTGTTGCGGTGTCTAACTTTACCCTTATGGAAATCTTGTGCATACTTCTTCATATACTTATCGAACTTGTCCAAGTAGATATTAGCCAGTATTGGACTGATAATTCCACCTTGAGGCGTACCCGAATAAGTTCTATTGAAGTGCCATTCTTCCAAATATCCAGCGTTGAGAAATTTACGTATTAACCGAAGGAAACGTTCGTCAGATATGCGTTCCCTCAGAATTTCTATCATCACGCCATGGTTGATATTGTCAAAGAAACCTTTTATGTCTCCCTCAATGAACCACTTTGTTCCGTTGAAATTATTCTGTAGACTCTTAAGTGCCGTGTGGCAGCTTTTGTGTGGTCTGAAACCATGTGAAGTCCGTTCAAAATATCCTTCGTATATGGCTTCGAGAACCATTCTCACTACCTCTTGCACTAATTTATCTGCAAACGTAGGGATACCGAGCGGACGTAACTTTCCGCTCTTCTTCGGTATGTAAACCCTCTTTGCCGGTTTAGGCCTATAGACTTCGCTTTTGAGACTGTCTATTAATGCGTGTATCTTGTCAATGCTCATGCCGTCCTCCGTCTGTCCATCAGTACCGGGTGTCATATTGCCTGGTTTTGCATGAATGCGCTGATATGCGACTAAGAACATCTGCTCATTGAACAGAATACGATAGAGTCGTTCGTATTTGTAACCTGACTCGTTGCTGTGTTCAGCTAAAATGTTTAATACTTGCTCGGGATTTCTCATACGTCTCTCACGTTTTCCTTTGTTTGTACTAAAGTTATGGACTGTTCCCCTTCGCCATGTACAAGCCGTTAACTTGCTCGGACTACTATGGGAACTCCGTTGCCATATCAGATATTCAGAGACCAGCTCTCATAGCCTTTGAGGCGTTCTGACTTAGGCAATCCCCAGTTAGTTTCACTTGATAACTATTAGCGTGACATATTGTCGGATGCGACTTTCGTTCTTGTCCGCTTATTGCGGCTGTGTCATAGTCGGTTCTTAATGCTCTGAACTAACGCACAAAATAGCCAGAGTACTATGAAATAGCGTATATAAAAGCCTTCCGCTATTGCAAGATGTGGTACCACCGAACTATCGTTCAACCAATCAAGGCTTCATCCTTGTATATGTCGTTTCGTCTTGCCCTTCAGTCGCTACTTGGCTATTAGTAGACTCAGGGCTTTAATCAGCATGCTACACTCCCCGTTAGGTTTCCCCGTCGGATAAGCTGATTGACGATAGGATTATATTGAACCCAATCCTAACTTCTTGCTACAGAAGTATTTATCAAGCGACCAGTCTGGGCGCACTTGCGTATATCTGTGTTGTTTGAATAGACCTGTGTCCCATTAATTTACAAACGGTTTCTATTGGTACGCCTTGCGAAACTCCTATTAGAGTTCCGTAAGTATGACGGCTCATATGGTAGGTTAAATCTCGCTCGATTCCGCATATCTTAGCAAGTCCTTTCATATTTACAGCAAGGCTGGGACGGTTAATCATATTGAATACTTTATCACTTTTTCGTTCTTTCTCATACTTATTTATAATCTGGAAAGGAATACTTAACAGTTTAATGCTGCATACTGTACCTGTTTTCTGACGGGGGATTTTTATCCATGTACTACCGTCTTGTTCCTCTATTAAGTTATTGATAGATAAAGCGCACATATCCGCATAAGATAAACCTGTGAACGCTGAAAAAACGAACCAATCTCTTGTGCGGCTATATCTATAGGATGCTATCGGAGTGGTGAGTATCTTTTGAAATTCCTCTTCCGTCAAATGTCTATGCAGTCTTATCGGTGTTTCTGCTACAAAATTGATAAACGGGTTACGCTTTAGAGTACCCTGATTAATAGATCGCCTTATCATTTTCTTCAAAATAATAATATGATTCAAGACTGTATGTGCTGACATTTTTCTTTCAACTCTTAGATAAAAGTCATAATCATTGATGAACTTGTGATTTAGACTGATTAAAGGTAAATCCTCTGTTTGATAGCGAGATAGAATAAAATTAGAAAGATGTTTATATACAGATAAATAGAGGCAATAAGTAGAATAAACACGGTTCACACCGACACGCTTTTCAAATTCTTCGTTATGTTCCTGAAAGAGTTGTAACAACTTTGTTGCTTTAGTTCCTATGCCGTATAAGGCATTTTTTACCCTTTCGGCTGTTACATATCCTTCTATTTCTACAATTTTGGAATAATGCGTTTTTACTTGTTCTTCCAAACGGTCAAGTGTCTTATTTATCTGTACAAGTTCTTTTCTTTCTTTTTTCGCCCGTCCTTTCTTTGTGTCCCAATCAGAGGGAGAAAGATTTGTCTTTGTACTGAATTGTACGGATTTAGAGTCTATCGTAATACGCCCTACAATCGGACAAGTCCCGTCTTTACGGGGCTTTGATGTATTGATATAAAATAGTACAGCAAATGTGCTTCGTTTGATTGATGTCTTTGTTCCCATAATGATAACTGTATTTAATGATGTTTTTATTGTTCTATACCTGTCAATCTGAATTTACCTTTTATCCGTTTCTCCAGTTTGTCGGTATCTTCCGATATTTTATTGTTGTTGATTTTTGCATAAACCTGTGTTGAGCGTAAATCACGATGCCCTAACATACGACTGACTGTTTCTATTGGCACTCCTTGCGAGAGGCAAATTTCGGTCGAGAAAGTATGTCGTCCGGCATGAAAAATTAGTTTACGTTTTATATCACATATTTCAGCAATAATTTTTAGATTCTTATTTAATCTGCCACAACTAAGCATGGGTAATAATTTACTGTCAGGGGCTAATCCTTTGTATTTCTCAATAATTTGCAGTGGGATTTCCATCAGGGGAATTTGACATGGCGTTCCTGTTTTTTGTCGTGTAGTTTCTATCCACAGAATACCGTCCGAAGCTATTACTATATTTTTCTCTGTAAGATTACAAATGTCCCTGTACGCTAGACCTGTAAAAACTGAAAACAGAAACATATCACGGGTTAGATACCTGCACGGGTGATCTAACGGGGTGTTTATTATCTTGTTTAGTTCATCACGAGTTAGATATTTTTGCGTGAGTTTTGGTTTTTCGGGAGAATACCCTTCAAATGGATCATGGGTTATGATACCTTCTCCAATGGCGTATTTTACCATCTTACGCAAATGGGCTGTTATGCCTAAGATAGTATTAGGTTTTCTTTGTAGTTCTATCCGCAAATAATAGTCATATTTCTCTATGAAAGAAAAATCGAGCTGGGTAAACGGTATATCTGACAGTTTATATTTCAGTGTCATAAACCGTTTGAGGTGCTGCAAGGAGATTTCATGTTGTTGGTAGGTGGATAATTCACGATTTACCCCAACTCGCTTCTTAAATTCTTCATTATGATGCGTGAAGAACTTGATTAGTGTTTCCTGTTCGGATGCGATGCCTTGAAAAGTATTTTTCAAATTGATAGCGGTTACACTGGTTCTACTCTCCTGTAGTTTTCGGTAAGTAGTGCTAATTGACACAGTCATTTTATCAAGAGTGCTATTTACTTCGGTAGAGTGTTTGCTCTTACCCTTTACTCTACCTGAAACAATATCCCAAAGTGATGCTTTAGCGGTAATCTTTGCACTGAACTGTGCTACATCCCTGCCAATAGTAATTTTCCCAATAACGGGACACTCACCGTTTTTCTTTTCATCGGTCTTTCTTAAGTAAAAATGCACTTTTAAGTCTGCTTTCATATCTCTGTTTTTTTAAGTTGATAAAGTTACTTGTAACAGAGTTATTTGAAATGGTGCATATCACTGTCAAACAGACCGTTTAATGGTCTTATAAGGACAGCGAAAAGAGAAAAATGATTCTATGAATAGAGTTCTGCTTTAATTCATTATTTTTCTGCTTGTTGCCTACCTCTAAAAAGGGTAATGGATAAGCAACGGAACTACTACTTAGAAATGCTCTTTTCTTCTTTTTCAAAGGTAGACAACTAAAGACTGTAAGCGACAGATAGATTTGATAATCTGCTATTTACGTCTGATTGCTATTAATTACCTTTTTCGTTTATACTTATGCGGCGTGGTTTCGTCCATGTGGAGTACCGCCGAAACGATATTTTCGGTTCCGAATGTTTTGTGAAGTCAGTCGAGATTATCGGCACACCAACGGTCGAGTTGTCCGGCAGTTTCGATCCGTTTCATATCCTCGCGGCTTCCGGTCAATAGCCCGCGAATGGCCCGGACTTGGTTCGTCCCGATTTTGCGTTTTAGTCCGGCATGGTCGAGCCGGTGTTGGATCGCCTGCGTTCGGTTCGTGATGCCTTTCGGGAATTCGATCAATTCCCGGTTCAGGTAGGTACGGGACGGATCGGCGTTTTTCGGAGAAATTCTCCGCTCGATATGGGCAGACATGGCGGTATCTGTCCCACGCGCTTTATCGAGGTGCATGACTGCAAATCCCATGATTGTGATTTTTCAGGTTGTTTGGTTGCTGTTGTTTCGCCCGTAGAGGGCGTATTATTTTCGCGGCGTAGAGCCGCGCCGAGGGGTTTCCAAAGGGGCGCAGCCCCTTGGCTTATTGGGGCATTTTTAGCGACGGGAGTACCGTCGCGTTAAGAAAATGCCCTAATAAGCTATGGCTTTTTTAAAAGCCATGCGGGTGGTGCGGGTGGATTTGTTTTCGGGGCGGTGGTCGGCGGTCGGATATGGGGTGGCGGTGTTTTTTCGTGGAAGGTTGGTGCTCCCTGTCCGGAGAGATCCCCAATAATCTCGCAGGACAGGGGGCCTCCAACCTCTTTCCGGTTATGGGGACACCGCCCCGCCTGCTCCAGACCGACTAATTTTTGCCAAAAGAATTTACCGCGTAGTTCGCGGCTTGCTGAGTTCGTTCGGCGGCGGTTTGGATTCGGTTCTGCAGGAGTCAGCTTTCCAGTTCGGAACGATTGAAAAAGATGTTTTTCCCGTTCGGCTTGTAATGCGGTATGCGGCATCCGCATGTTAGTTTGTACATGTACGACCGGGAAATGCCCGTAAACAGGCAAGCCTCGTCGAAAGTCAGGACGTTTTTTTGTCCCAAGAGCAATTGCTCGATTCTACCTAAGCGTTGCTCGATACTAATTTCGTTTTGCATGAAAAAGGTTTTAGGTTAAACATGATTAGCATCGGCAAATATATAATCGTTTAAAACTTTCTGTCCAAATATTCTCACTCATTATCACTCTTTTGAGCAATCTACAAGTAGCTGACGAAAGAAAACGGCTTTAAAAATTACTTGACATTTTTAAGAATCTGTATGTAAGCCTGAATAATCGACCTGTTCTGCACAGTGTCGAATTTGACAGCGCAATACTTCGCACTTGAAAGAGTATTGCGTGTAATGGGATTCCCTTTTATCGAAACAAAACATTTATTTTGATCTGCAACGGTTTGCCAGATAGACGTAACTAATAATTGCTCGCTCAGTTCATTCATAATGAAACCTAACAGCCGGGCATTGCGCACGATTAATGGGGCTTTCAGTCTGCAGGAAAACAAATCAGCCATTGTTTTAGCCTCTACTTCCGGTTGGAACACCCGACTATTGTTAAACAACTCAGCAAGTGCTTGAAATTGTTTTAACGAAAAATGACTCTGAAAATTCATTTTTATCATTTGACTCAAAATTACATATCAAGACTATATAAAAATGTGTCGATAAACTGCCACTTACAATCGGAAAATCCGAACATACCGGGTCTGCCATTTTCCCCTTCGCAAATGAAACGTAGCGTTATATCTTTATTTTTTAATTCTGTTTCACACTCAAACTCTACATTAAGAGTTACTTCGGAAATGGCTGGGGCTTTGTCTTCAATCTTTTTCAAAGAATAATCATGCAATATTTTGTTACTTAAAATTTCGCGCATTCTTTTAGCTTCAGTAGGAATCTGTTCCTTATTCTTTGAGAATTGATGAATTTGTCGTGCAATATTTCCGTAATTCTTTTTTTGCCAATATATTGCAAATCTGATAGCTTCAATCTCGGGTGTAGAATCTTCATAATCAGATTCATTCCCTTTAAATGGAATATCTACCCCTATGACAATATTACGAGGTTTCCAAGCTTCAACTCTTCTAGAAATATCTTCATTTCGTTTATGGTTCTCTGATGCTTTAATTAAAGTTTCTCTAAAAGAGACCCTTTCTTTTGCTGACGGCGGCGCCTTTCTCTTTTCCTGTATTGCTTTTGCCCAATCATGAATAGCAATTAAGGTTGCCCAACATTTTGCCGTAACTTCTTTATTAGCATAGTTGATATCACGCCCATGCAAGATGCCGTTTCGGTAAGGTAAAGAAATAGGATCTGTATTCGTTTTGTTACGTTTCGCATTAAAAACATTTCGGATGACACTTAAACCGCTACTGTGTGCAGCGATGGAATCCCATGCTGTAAGATCTGTCGATGGAGTAAAGAATCCTTTGTTCTTATCAATATCATTGACTCCGCCATCAATAATCATTAACAAAAGGGGTACGGCTGAATAGTATCTCTCATTCAACGAATCTTTGTAGGCTAATAGAATAAGATCATATCGTTTTTCGAATGCAGGGATATGCTTTAACCATGTTATCGGCCATTTAATTTCTTCGGAACAATAATGATTAATCAATAAATTATTCCCTTCTTCGAACTTGTCTTTTTCAGCCAGTGTTACTGCTCGTTCCATCAATTCAGAATTCATCGATTCATGGGCAATCCAACCAAAGGCTGAAAATATTTTGTTAAATCTGTCTGGAGCCGAAGTAAGTTCTTCCCATTGTTTTTGCATGGCTGGAACTTGATCCAAGATTTTATTTAATTCTTTATTTTTAATCCCGGCAAAAGAAAGAACTTTTAATGCCTTTCTAAAGGCATTCGCTCCTTTCAGTTGCTCCCGGATTGCTGAATAGGAAGGATTATCTTTAATTTTGTCCATCATTTACACCAAATTTACTAAATTTCTAACTCCGGTAAAGCATTAACGGCCTTTTCTTTCAGGGCATCGACGGCGCGGGTATATTTTTCGGTGTGCTTGAGGCCGCTGTGACCCAACAAGGATGCGACGGTCTTGATATCCGTGTGACACTCGCCGAGCAAATTGACCGCAAAGCTGTGCCGGGCGCAATGCCAAGTGATATGCTTGTCGATCCCGGCACGGGCTACCCATATCCGCAAAGCCTTGAGGCATCCGGTATGGCTCGGTAGCGTAAAGATGGGAGCATTTTTGAGAGGCTTCTCGCCGATCAGTTTTAAAAGCGTATTGCTTAACGGAATAATAACGACAGACTGTTTTGAATGGCCCGTTGTTTTATTCTGATCGAAGCGGATGATCTTATTGGCATAGTCCACATTGCTGTATTTCAGATCGACCACATCACAATATCTCAAACCCGCGTAAAGGCTGAACAGGAACGCCCGGCGGACTTCGGTATTCTGATACGGGGTGTCTGCCAGCATTTTGATTTCATCGAGGCTTAAAACGTCTTTTTTCAATGAAGTATCATCGACAACACACCGAACACCCGTGCACGGATTCTTTAAAATAATATCTTGATCGACGGCATATTTAACGACCTTCTTAAAACGTTGAAAATAGCCTAATGCCCCTTCTCCTTTAGAATGTACCTGAAGATACTCGACGAATTTTGTCATCATCTCTTTGGTAATTTGTTCAGGCTTTAGGTTCGTTTGCATATTCGGGTAGGATTCGGCAAGAAAACTCCGGAAACGTCCCAGTGCACCCTCGATCATTCGTATATCTTTTTTCGTATAGGCTTTGATATACGCTTCGTAAAAATTCAAAAAGTTGATTTTTTGTTTGACCGGGGCGGCCTTGTCGTATTTACGGGCGATCAATATTTTCTCTTTGTCCATGCGGATTTCGGCGGCAAGGGCCAATGTTTCTTTGTTCTGTTGCCGTTCTTCGGGTGTCCGGGGATTCGGCAACAAGTACAGGCCCAGAAACTCTTTCGACCGGATATGCTTGATATGTTCCCGGCCTGTATTTTCGTCGAATACTTTGTTGTAGCCCATGTAGTATTCCAGATACAAACTTTGCCGACCGTCGGCCAGCGTTTTTTGCATCAATTTTGGATTTTCTTTGGTTTTTGTTTGCAATTTTGCCATAACAACCGATTTTACTACATTTGTATAGTCCTGATTATATGGCGTAAAGATATAAAATAATTTCCGATTTCAGGGTGTAAAAAAGGTGTAAAAAATAACGGAAAATGCGTAAAATAAGAGAAAACAACCAATGCACTAAAACACTTAAATAGCTAATAATTAACAGTATATATTCTTTTAACTGGATGATATTAGACAGGTTTTGTATCGGCTCCGGGTACTTTTAAGGCTTCGAATAATTGAATATCAATTATTCGAAGCCTTAATTTCATCTTACACATTCGCAACTTCGCCCGTTTTTTTGTAAAGTTGATAATTGTTCCGGCAATTATGCGCTGTTCCTTCCGTTTATACCTATGTTACGAGTCCTTTTCTCTGCAGATAAAGAAAACGCGGAACCGGAACAGATGCAGAATACCACATTGCGAAAAATAAAAGCCATGAAATCACATTCGATTCATGGCTTTTATATTGAAACAGCGGCAAAAATAAGGATTTTTCGCTCTTTCAGATTCCGTTCATGTTATTTCCGCCGGATCATCGTCACCCGCGAAATACTCTCGTCGCAACCGGACACGGAAACGTTCGTCGTAATTTTCCCATCGTTGGCGGGAGTAATCCTGATGTCGATGCGACATCCGCTTTCGGCATGTTCGTTGCACAAAAAAACATTGCAGTTCGGAGCCCAAACGGCCGTCGTATCCGGCCTGCGACATCTGATTCCCAGCTGGTTTCCTCCTTCGTGAGGACAACCCGGAATAATACATTTTTCCATAATATATTCTATTTTGGTTAGTGTGAATTAAATTGCACCGATTCTTCCGGCCGGACCCGTCTCCTACCGGAGTCCGGTTACAAACTTTTTGTTACAAATTTATGAATTATATTGTTATTAGATTCCAAAAATATTCGTTTTTTCGACCGTTTCGACTCCGGTACAATATTCTCGTTGAAGGATATACGCACGGAATCGTCCCGCAATCCAACCGATACGGGATGATTCGATCTTTCAAATACGGATTCAGGATATTTCGGAACTTCTCATTCGTTTTCGAAGTCCGACTGTCCGCACTTTAATTCAGTGTATTCGTTCCGGATTCAATGCGCCGCGATTCACTCTTTAACCTCCACGTCCAACCGTTCGCTCACCATCTCGCAATATTCCGGAATAATTTCGATTCCGATCGCATTCCGGTTCATTCTTTTGGCAACAAGAAGCGTCGTACCGGAACCCATGAACGGATCCAGCACGCAATCGCCCTCCCGAGTAAACAGCTTAATGAACCACTCGGGCAGTTCTTCGGGAAAGGCCGCGCTGTGATTTTTGTTATTGCACTCGGTGGCCAGATGCAGCACGTTGGTCGGATAGGCTTTGTCCCGGTTGATCCAGTTGGATATGTTTTTACCGAAGCCGCTGCCCACTTTCGAATTATCCCTGCTTTTGTCGATTTCGGAAAGGTTCTTGAGCCTCGATTTCGCCCAATCGCCCATCGGCACCATCACCTCCTCCTGGTACA
>ERZ780195.2645-NODE-2645-length-11851-cov-2.261275_pt1 | contig 11851 bp, 8 predicted proteins | sample MGYA00511017_ERZ780195 | MGnify/ENA primary metagenome ERZ780195 (study PRJEB29588, sample SAMEA2159974) | human gut metagenome | biome: human gut; feature: human-associated habitat; material: faeces | place: Denmark | collected 2008/2010 ...
GTTGCGAGAAATGGCATCCCCCTAAAGCGCGCCCGCAAGACTATCGCGCTGGTGGTGGCGGCGATTGGCATTTTGTCCTTTGTAGTGATGAGATATTCTGCGATAGGAAAAAATAATTTGGCAATATTGGATGTAAAAGAGAATATAAATGAGATAGAACGGAATGTAGAGGACTTGGATTTAGCGGTAGCCATGAAGGATAATCTGGAAGACATTCAAACGGTGGCAAGTGAGCAGCTCCATATGAGCAAGCCGCAGAGTTCTCAAATGGTCTATGTAAATGTGGAGAAAAAGGAGAAGCAGGAGACGACACAGGAAGAAACCACACAGGAAGAGGGGTTTAACCTAGGAAAATTCTTCTCCGATCTGTTTAGCTTTTTGGAGTAATTGTGGGTGAGGGATTCAAAATAAGATTGAAAAGGTGATGAAATGGCGCTTCCTAGCATATCGAATAAAAAAAGGGCAGTCGTAATTGTCGGTGTAATTGCCCTCGTTTTTGTGTTCTTAGTGGGTAAATTAGTGTCTCTGATGTTTGTGCAGGGACAGTGGTTACAGGAAAAAGCAGAAGACAATTGGACAAAGGATTTGTATGTGAGCGCTAAAAGGGGCTCTTTTTTGGATCGAAACGGCAACGTACTGGCCATGAGCGCCAACGCGGATACGGTGGTGCTGAGGCCAAAGGAAATTGCAGCAGCGGATAAAGAGTTAAAAGAAGGGGAGCAAAAGACGGCGGTGACCGTTGCGCAAAAATTAGCTCCCATTTTGGAGATGGAAGAGTCTGAGATTCAGAAAAAAGCGGAGGACACCTCTAAGTCTGAAGTATGGCTCAAAAGGCAAATCAGCAGCGAACAATCCGACGCCATTCAGGCGCTAGATCTACCGGGCGTGTACTTTACCATAGATGTAAAACGCTATTACCCCAACAAGGACTTTCTCACCCAGGTGCTGGGCTTTACCTCTGTGGATGGAGAGGGCCTAGAGGGGCTGGAGAAAAAATACGATAAATACCTCTCTGGGCAAGCGGGTAGAATCGTGAGCCAATCCGATGCCAGAGGCAGAATACTGGAGAGTGGCGGCGAGGTATATGTAGAGCCCCAAGATGGATATGACGTAGTGCTGACCATCGACGAGGTGATCCAAAGTTATTTAGAGAAAGCGCTGGAAGAGGCGCTGATAGCCAACGAGGCCAAATCCGTACAGGGAATTGTGATGGATCCTAACACAGGTGAGATCTTGGCCATGTCCTGCTTGCCAGATGCGGACCTCAACGATCTTCCCAGAGATGATATTGAGACACTACAGGAGGTCACGAGAAATAAACTGGTGGTAGACGCCTACGAGCCAGGTTCTACTTTTAAAGTCATTACCACAGCGGCGGCGCTGGACAGCGGTACAGTCACCACAGATACTACATTTAACTGCCCGGGATACCGGATGGTAGATGGGGAAAAGATCAAGTGTTGGCGCACAGGACGGCCCCATGGGACACAAAAGCTAGAGCAGGCAGTACAGAATTCCTGCAACCCCTGCTTTATGGATATGGCGTTGGATATGGGGGTAGATACCTTTTATGAGTACATCTACAACTTCGGCTTTGGCCAGAACACAGGCATTGACTACTCGGCGGATGGTGCAGGCATTGTAAGGCATAAGAAATACGTAAAAAATGTAGATCTTGCCCGTATTGGCTTTGGCCAGAGCATTGCGGTTACGCCCTTACAGCTCATCAGCGCCATCAGCGCCACCGTGAATGGGGGAACGCTGTACCAACCGAAGTTAGTCAAGGAATTTCAAGACAGTGAAGGCAATACAGTGGAGACCTTTGAGCCTGTGGCAGTGCGTCAGGTGATCTCAGAAGAGACCTCTGCTACCATGCGCCAGATTTTAGAGAGCGTGGTCTCTCAAGGGGGCGGAGGTAATGCGAAGATTGAGGGATATAAAGTAGGCGGGAAAACGGGAACGGCCCAAAAGTACGATGAAAATGGCCAAATTCTCCAAAACAAGCACATTTCCTCGTTTATCGGCTTTGCGCCGGCGGACGATCCCCAATACATTGTGCTGATCATCATCGATGAGGCAGGGGTGGCAGTGGACTATGGCGGTGTGATTGCAGCGCCTTATGCAAAAGACGTGTTGCAGGAATGCCTGGAGTATGGAAATATCCCACCTACAGAGCCTGTGAAAACAGATGAAGAGGGCAATCCTGTGGAGGTAGAGCAAGTAGAAGTGCCAGACTTATCGGGCGTCACTTTAGAAGATGCAAAAGCGCGGTTGGAAAAACTGGGGCTCACCTATACGGCAGATGGGGAAGGGTTGGTGGATACCCAATTGCCAGAGGCCGGAACGATGCTCGACAAGGGAGAATCTGTGGCGCTGGGGATGACACAAAAATACGGCGTGGATATTGCTACGCCCATGGTTGAAGTGCCAGATCTCTCTGGTAAGACCATTATGGAAGCCATGGAACTGCTGCGGGAAAATGGCCTGAACATTCAAATTGAAGGCAATGGGACGGTGTATGAACAGTCCCCAGTAGCGGGCCAACAGGTGGAGCGAGATAGCACGGTAACAGTGAAGCTGAAAGAAAAAGAAGATACAGAGGATTGAGCCGGTTTTGTGGATTGGCTTATGAAAAACAGATCAGGCAGGGTGTGAGGGGCTGACTCTCAAAGCCCTGCTTCTTGATGATATACAGGCGATTGGGAAGGACATTTTTTGTGAGAAACATCGCCATTTGGCAGAACATATGGTATCATTATAATAATATAGTCTGAGTGAAAGGGGGAAGTACGATGCAATTAAGAGATTTACTTATGGATATAACCTGTGAAGTTCGGGGCGACTTGGGCATCGAAATTCAGGGGATTCAATACGATTCTAGAAAGATCCAGCCGGGGGATCTGTTCTTTTGCATTTCAGGGTTTCAGGTGGACGGACACCGGTTTGCGGCAAGTGCTGTAGAAAAGGGCGCGGTGGCAGTGGTGGTCAACCGGTGGCTGCCAGAGCTTCAAGCGGTACAAATACTGGTGGAGAATACCAGGATTGGGATGGCGCAGATATCGTCAAATTATTACGATAACCCCTCCCGAAAGATGAAGGTCATTGGCGTTACCGGAACCAACGGCAAAACGACTACTACCTATATGATCAAAAAGATCTGTGAGCATAGCGGCCTTAAGGTGGGCCTAATGGGGACGATTGTCAATCTCATCGGCGACGAGGAGATCCATACCGAGCGCACCACGCCTGAGTCCATGGATTTACAGAGGTTATTGTGGGAGATGCAATCCAAGTGCTGCGATATCGTTGTGATGGAGGTATCCTCTCACTCATTGGCGCTGCATCGGGTATATGGTGTGGATTTTGACGTGGCCGTGTTTACCAACCTTACGCAAGACCATCTGGACTTTCACGGCACGCTGGAAAACTATAGGGACGCCAAGGCAAAGCTGTTTGCCATGAGCAAAGTGAGCGTGATCAATGAAGATGATGGGGCGGCTCAGACGATGGTAGATGCATCGGCAGGCCGTGTATTGACCTATGGAATGGGAGAAAACGCGGACTTGAGGGCGGTTAAAGTCAATCTCAGTGCCAAAGGGACGGAGTTTTGCACCACGATCCAGGGAAAAGAAATTTGCTTTGCCACAAAAATTCCAGGGGCGTTTACGGTGTATAACAGCTTAGCGGCAGTAGGCGCTGCATTGGCTGTGGATATTCCCATTGCAGATATTCAGCAGGGATTGAGGCAGCTGGGCGGCGTACAGGGCAGATGTGAGGTGTTGAACACCAAGGGAAAGGAATACCGCATTATCTTAGATTATGCCCATACGCCAGATGGATTGGAAAACATCATCAAGGCTGTGCGAGGATTCGCCAAGGGCAGGGTGATCACTGTGTTTGGTTGCGGCGGCAATCGAGATAGTGAGAAACGCCCAATTATGGGAAAGATCGCCGTGGAGCTCTCGGATTATGTGATCATCACATCGGATAATCCCCGCTTTGAAAGACCGGAGGATATCATTGGGGATATTGAGGAAGGCGCCAAAGACCATCCGGGGAAATATGAAATCGTGGTGGACCGCATTGCGGCCATTCGCAGGGCAATGGCAATTGCCAGAAAGGGAGATGTGATCTTGCTGGCGGGGAAGGGACACGAGACGTACCAGGAGATCAAAGGAGTAAAACACCATTTTGACGAAAAAGAGATTGTAGAAAAACTGCTTCGCGAGTTTTAGAATGAGTCATTTCAGGCAGGGTGGGATGAAAAAGCTTGTTTTTGACCAAAATGAATCTAAGTGATAGATATCGCTGCAAAATAGAGGATCTGAATACATACAGATGATAATTGGGGTTACAGGAGTGAAAGAGAAAACATGCAACAGGTAATATTTACGATTCTAGTTTCGTTTATTGTCGCACTGGCACTGGGAAAGGTGATCATACCATTGCTTCGCAGGTTAAAGGCGGGGCAGCAGATTCGAGAGGATGGCCCCCAGAGCCACCTTTCCAAAGCGGGGACACCTACTATGGGAGGGATTATTTTTATCATTGCCCTCATTATTGGGTGCCTGATATTCAGCCGGGGGGCGCTAGATTACACCATCTTTGCCCTGGCAATAACCGTGGGATTTACGCTGATCGGGTTTATCGACGACTTGATCATCGTGGTCAAAAAGAGGTCCTTGGGGCTCAAAGCCTACCAAAAGATCATCGCCCAACTGGTTTTGGCGGTCATTGTGGCGCTATTTGCCTATACCCGCCCGGAGCTGGGATCGGAGATATACATTCCCTTTGCCAATATATATGTGGATTTGGGATGGTGGTACATTCCCTTTACGGTGTTTGTAGTGCTGGCGGTGGTAAACAGTGTGAACCTGACAGATGGCCTAGATGGATTGGCCTCAGGGGTTTCCATCATCGATTTTGCCACATTTACGCTGATCTTTATCGGATTATTTTCAGTGGCAAAAGACGCAGGAGACCTGCTGGGAGAAGCCCACATGTACAATATGATGATCTTCTGTGGAGCAATTACCGGCGGCGTGCTGGGATTTTTGCGGTTTAACACCTACCCGGCCAAGGTTTTCATGGGGGATACGGGCGCTTTTGGATTGGGCGCTGCCCTGTGTGTGATGGCAATCACCTCTAAGATGCACTTGATGCTGCCCATCATTGGCTTTATGTTCATGCTGTCCAGCATCTCTGTCATTTTGCAGGTGGGATCGTACAAACTGCGCAAGAAGAGGATCTTCAAGATGGCCCCGATTCATCACCACTTTGAGCTCAAAGGCGTGCCGGAGACCAAGATCGTGGCCATGTATATGATTATTACTGTGATACTCTGCCTCATAGGGCTGCTCATTTTGAACTAATAAGGATGTATGGTGAATCAAATGGATTTTAAAGATAAAAATACGCTGGTAATTGGCATGGCGAAGAGCGGGGTCTCCAGCGCCCTGCTGCTCAACAAATTAGGAGCCCATGTGGCGATTTACGACGCAAAGAGTGAAGGGCAGCTGAAGGAGGCCCTTGCGCCTTTAGATGGCTTGGAGCTTGAGAAATTCTTGGGAGAGGAACCTGGGGAAGCGTGGATTGCTGGGCTGGATCTAGCTGTGATTAGTCCAGGAGTGCCTCTGGATATTCCGCTGGTGAAGCTGATCCACAAACATCACGTGAAGCTGATTGCGGAAATTGAGCTGGGATTTTTGACCTCTAAGGCCCAGTTTGTGACCATATCGGGAACCAATGGGAAGACCACGACGACCGCTCTGACAGGGGAGATGTTCCAAAACGCGGGATACCACACCTATGTCCTGGGGAATATCGGCGTTCCCATCACCAGTGTGTCCCTAGAGACCAAGGAGGGGGATATTGTAGTGGCGGAGACGGCGGCATTGCAGCTGGATACCATTGACACCTATCATCCCAAGGCAGCGCTGTTGCTCAATATTACAGAGGATCATCTGAACCGGTATAAGACGATGGAGAATTACATCAACGCCAAGGCGAGGATGTTTGAAAACCAAAATGAGGATGACTACTGTATTTTAAATTACGACAATCAGGCCACGAGAGAACTTGCTCCTAGGATGAAGGGAAAACTGCTGTGGATTTCCCTCACCCAAGAAGTGGAAAATGGAGCATATGTAGATGGCCAGAATATTATAATTAAAATAGATGGGAAAAGGGAAATACTGATGGATAAGCGGGAAATACGCATTCCAGGAGAGCACAATGTGGAAAATGCCCTAGGGGCGATCCTGCTGGCCCACGTGATGGGAATTGCCAATCAAGTGATCGTGGATACCCTAAAGACCTTCCCTGGGGTGGAACACCGAATTGAGTTTGTCAGAGAAGTGAACGGGATTCGATACATCAACGACTCTAAGGGCACCAACCCAGATGCCACCATCAAGGCCATTGCGGCGATGGAGCGGCCAACCATTCTCATCCTAGGTGGTTCGGAGAAAAATAGCGATTTTCTGCCCATGTTTGAGGCGTTTACAGAGAACATTCGCGGAATTGTGGTGCTGGGGGAGACCAAAGACAGCATCCTGGCGGCGGCCAGAAAGGCTGGATTTGCGGAATATAAAGTGGCGAAAGACCTAAAAGAGGCGGTGGATATGTCTACGGCTATGGCATCTGAGGGATATAACGTACTATTATCTCCGGCATGTGCCAGCTTTGATATGTTTGAGAATTTTGAACACAGAGGAGAGGTATTTAAAGAAATTGTAAACAGCTTAAGGTAGGAGGAGTTTTATGACGGAATTGCGGGAGCTGGGAGAGAAAAAGGAAAAGAGAATCAGGAGAATTAAATTTGTCAAGTTTGACTTTCCTCTATTCATTACATTGCTGATCTTGGTGGGGTTTGGGCTTGTAATGATCTTCAGCGCCAGCTATTACAGTGCGGAAAACTCGAAGTATGCAGATGGTCTCTACTACTTCAAAAAGCAGCTGATCGGCATTGTGCTGGGTATGGCTGCGATGATCTTTCTGATGTTTTTTGACTATAAAAGGCTGCTCAAACTCCGGTGGATTATCCTAGGGGTGGCGCTACTCATGCTAGTGGCAGTGCTCATACCGGGCATAGGGCAAAACCTAAACGGCTCACGGCGCTGGATCAACGTGGGAATCAGCATACAGCCCTCTGAGGTGATGAAATTTGCCCTGATCATTTTCATCGCAGGGGGAATTGCCACCAGTAAGCACGATATTAGGAATTTCTTCACAGGGCTTTTGCCCTATTTGGTTTTACTGGGAGTTATTTGTGTCCTCATCTACCTCCAGCCAAACTTCAGCGCCATTATCTGTCTGGCGACCCTTACGTTTATCATGCTGTTTGCAGGAGGTGCCCACATCGGCCAGATGGCTGTGCTGTGCGGCTTAGCCGTTGTAGCAGCTTGTGTATTTGTGTTTGGAGAGGATTATCGGGTAGACCGGCTGATGGCCTTTCAGGATCCGTGGAAATACACGGGAGACGAATCCTACCAGCTCATCCAATCCCTATATGCCATAGGTTCTGGCGGCATTTTCGGAATGGGGCTGGGCAATGGAATGCAAAAGCTGCTGTTTTTGCCCTACAGTGAATCCGACTTTATCTTCTCCATTGTGGCAGAAGAACTGGGGTTTGTTGGGGCGGTGCTGCTCATTGCACTGTTTGCGATTTTCATCTGGCGGGGCATTCGCATTGCCATGAAAGCGCCAGATATGTTTGGCTTTTTGATTGCCGTGGGGGTGGTATCCATCATCGGCATTCAGGTGATGATCAACATAGGGGTGGTGACAGGCGCCATTCCCGCTACAGGTGTGGCACTGCCCTTTATCAGCGCGGGAAGCTCATCGCTCATGATATTTATGGCGATGACGGGAGTTTTGCTGAATATTTCCAGACAGTCTAACAAGGCCTAGGGACACTTGAAAGACAGCTTGCATACTATATTATGATATTAACTTACGATGGGCGGGGTGTCTTATATGTCTCAAATTATCGTTCACGGTGGCAAAAGGCTGGATGGAGAGATTGTGATCAAGGGCGCAAAAAATGCTGCATTGCCCATTATTTCGGCGAGCATTTTGACGGATGAGCCAGTTGTAATACATAACTGCCCAAAAATCATAGATGTGTTTTATATGATAGAAATCCTAAGGGCAGTGGGCTGTAAAGCCAGTTGGGAAGACAATAACCTTTTCATTGAGTGCAAAGAGGCAAACAATCATATTATGCCTCCGAACTTGTCCAAGAAAATACGCTCTTCGATCTTTATGTTGGGATCCATGGTGGGGAGGGTTCACAAGGCTGTCTTCACGTTTCCAGGAGGATGTGAGATTGGTGCAAGGCCTATCGATCTACACCTAAAAGCGCTGCGGCAATTGGGAATAGAAATAGAAGAAGACCAGGGGATGATCTCCTGTCAGTGTGGCAGAATGCAGGGGAGCGCCATTCATCTGGATTACCCCAGTGTGGGGGCCACAGAGAACATCATGCTGGCTGCCGTCAAGGCCAAGGGAACGACGGTAATCACCAATGCAGCGAGAGAGCCGGAGATTGTGGACCTAGAAAATTTTGTCAATCAAATGGGTGGCAAAATATCCGGCGCTGGCTCCAGCACGATTGTCATCGAGGGGGTAGAGGAGCTCCACGGCTGTGAATACTCCTGCATACCGGACAGGATCATTGCAGGTACATATATGGTAGGAGCGGCAGTGACTCGAGGAGAATTGCTGCTAAAAGGGGTGCAGTACGAGCACGTGAGCGCATTTTCAGATATTTTATCCCGGGCTGGCGCGGAGATTGTCTCTGTGGACAATGGACTGAAAATAAAGGTGAGGGATCAGTTAAAAGAACTAGATATTGTGGAAACGGCTCCGTATCCAGGGTTTCCAACAGATATGCAGCCCCAGATGTGCATCGCTGCTTGCTTTGCAAAAGGAACTAGTGTTATAATTGAAAACGTATTTGAAAGCCGTTTTCGCCACATTGGGGAGCTCATGAAAATGGGCGGAAATATCAAAGTAAAGTCCAATATGGCGATCATCAAGGGTGTTCCCAAGCTAGTGGGCTGTGATGTCGCGGCATATGATTTGCGAGGTGGCGCTGCGCTTTGTCTAGCGGGATTGGGAGCACAAGGGGATACCGTAATTCACAATGCAGATGTGATATACCGGGGCTATGAGGATATTGTGAAGGATTTGCAGAGCGTAGGCGCGCAAATTGTACGAATAGAAGAGCAATAAATGGCCAGCTGAGCCATAGATGCTAGCCACAAAAGCAGCTGTTTTAGGACGGACGGAGGTATGGATGAGAAAAGGCAAAAAGTGGCTCATAACCTTTTTGATATTGATCATACTATTAGGTGCAGGATATTTTTTGAGCAGCGAATTTCTACAAGTGGAAGAGATCAAGGTATCCGGCAATAGGGAAATGGACGCCCAAAAGATCATTCAATTATCGGGAGTGGAAAAGGGCCAAAATGCGCTTTTGCTCAATCGGGGAAAAGTTAGGGAAAATTTAGAGAGCAACCCCTATCTCAAGGTGGTAGATGTCAAGTACGTCTTTCCCACTACCATTGAATTGGTGGTGGAAGAGAGGGAAGAGTATGTCAATATCCTATTTACAGATACCTTTATCACGATTGATGCGGAAAAACACATTCTAGCTGTTACCAAACAAAAGAGCCAAATTCAGGTTCCCTGCGTCATTGGGCTCACGCCTAACAGTTTTGATGTGGGCAAAGAGATGGTATGTGAAGATACCGTGCGGCTGGATTTGATGACGGAGATATTGGATGAATTAGAGCTTTATGGGATGAAAGGAAATATTTCTGAGATCAATTTAGAGAGCATTAGCAATATTACCATGCTGACCTATGAGGGAATGACTATTAAAATGGGAAATGGAGAGATGATTGAGGATAAAATCGCTTGGATCAATGAAGTTTTGCCATTTTTATTGGAAAAAGGCTATGAAAAGGGTATACTAGATGTATCGACAGGAAAAGATGCCACCTATCGGCAAGAGGCATCTTAAAATGTTTATGATTTGATATAGTTGTGTTATGATTATAGAGATAACTATTTTTAGAAGCGCAACACCTAGGGAGGAGCTCAAATCGTGGAGAATACGCAGGCGATATTGGAGATTGGGACATCCAAAATCATTTGTCTGATTGGTAAAAAAAATGAGAATGGCAATATCGGTATTCTGGCATGTGAGAGCATCTTTGAACCTCTGTTAAAAAACGGAAAGTGGGTTGCGAAAAAAAACGTCCCAGATATGATTTATGAGGTGGTTAAAAAAGCAGGGAGAAAATGCGGCAAGAGAGTCAATAACGTATCGGTTACGCTGCAAGGGTCTTTTTACGATGTGGTGGTAAAAGAGGCAAAACTCCCGGTGAAAGATAGCAATGGATTGATACACCAGCAAGACATCAATCGGGTAATTGGCAAGGCGGGAAATTTTCAATGCCCAGAAGGGGTTGAAATTCTAGGCCATTTGCCTGTATACTTTATATTAGATGATAAAAAGGTGTACATCCATCCAGCAGGGAGAAGGAGCCAGTCCATCTACGGGAAAGTGGCATTTGTGGCTGCCAGGAGCGCTTATTTAAACGACATTGAAAAGACGCTGGCAGGGTTTAAGATCAAGGTAAATGGTTTTATTCCAGATGCGGTGGCGCAAGGCCTATATTACATCCCTAGCAAATATCGGGACAACCTATCCATTTTATTGGATATTGGCTATTTTGAGACCAGCGTTACCTATCTGTTTGGCGATTCTGTGTTATTTCACAGTGTGATACCCGTGGGTGGGGCGCAGATCTCCATGGACTTAGCCAAGATATTGCAAATAGACATAGCGTTGGCGGAAAACCTAAAGAGGAAGTACTACTTTGGGATCAACATCGGGGATAGACAAGCCAAGGAGTATGTGAAGGATCAAGAGGGAAAAATGCATCAATTCTCCTACGACCTGGTGAGCGATATCATTGAGGCGAGGATGGAGCATTTGATCTTACTCATAAAACAGACGATGAAAAAGAGCAAAATGCCCTTAAAGAAAGAATCTGCTATCTTTTTGGCAGGTGCTGGTGTGGGCATGATGGCAGGAGTAGAGAGCTTTATTGCACGGCGGATCGGCGTGCCAGTAAAGAGAATTGTAAACACCAAGCAATACCAGTTATACAGCGCAGTTTATTGCGGTGCAATTGCGACGTTGCAGTATGTGTTTCAGATATAAAGAGATCGAAGTGATACTTAAAGGGGGATATAGCATGCCACTTGAATTGGATTTAAACAATGGAAATTTTGCAAAAATTAAGGTCATTGGCGTCGGCGGTGGTGGAAACAATGCGGTAAACCGCATGGTCGAGAGCGGCGTGCAGGGCGTTGAATTTATTTCGGTAAACACGGATATGCAGGCGCTGAACTTCTCTCAGGCCGGCACCAAGATCCAGATCGGCGAGAAGCTGACCAAGGGTCAGGGCGCAGGCGCGAACCCGGAGATCGGCCGCAAGGCTGCCGAGGAGAGCAAGGAGCAGATCGCAGCAGCGCTCGCAGGCACCAACATGGTATTCATCACCGCCGGCATGGGCGGCGGCACCGGCACCGGCGCAGCTCCGGTCGTTGCACAGATCGCCCGCGAGATGGGCATCCTGACCGTCGGCGTAGTTACCCGTCCGTTCGCATTCGAGGGCAAGAAGCGCCTCGAGCAGGCTCTGGCCGGCATCGACGAGCTCAACAAGAACGTTGACTCTCTCGTTATCATTCCGAACGAGCGTCTGAAGTACGTCTCCGAGCAGAAGATCACCTTCAAGAACGCCTTCGAGATCGCAGACGGCGTTCTGCGTCA
>ERZ780195.2657-NODE-2657-length-11790-cov-3.394802_pt1 | contig 11790 bp, 8 predicted proteins | sample MGYA00511017_ERZ780195 | MGnify/ENA primary metagenome ERZ780195 (study PRJEB29588, sample SAMEA2159974) | human gut metagenome | biome: human gut; feature: human-associated habitat; material: faeces | place: Denmark | collected 2008/2010 ...
CATATACCACCACGCAGGTCAAGTCTGTCACGAACTCCTACGGCGGCAAGACTGCTAACTTCAACTACACCTACGACGCCAACGGAAATATACTCTCCGTCTCCGGTGCTCAGACCGTAACATATGAGTATGACGATCTCGGCCAGCTGGTATGGGAAAAGAATGCGACGGCGGGAAAAGCGTGGAATTACACCTACGACAACGGCGGCAATATCCTCAGCCGCACAGAGTACGCCTGCTCTGGCAACGGTACGGTCAGCGGCAGCGGAACGACCACTTCCTATACCTACGGTGACGCGGAATGGGGAGACCTGCTCACCGCGTACAATGGCGAGGAGATAACATACGACGGTATAGGTAACCCGCTTAGCTACCGCGGCTGGACGATGAACTGGCAGGGCGGCAGACAGCTGGCAAGCATGACCAAGGGCAGCGACACACTGAGCTTTGCCTATAACGAGTCCGGCCTGCGCACAAGCAAGACTGTTAACGGCGTATCCCATAGCTACGTCTGGAAGGGTTCGAAGCTTGCCGCGGACATTACCGACGCGTACGCCCTTTACTTCCACTATGATTCCTCCGGTGAGGTCATAGGCTTCACCCGAACCGCGAACGGCGCTGACACAGAATACTTCTACGTCAAGAACCTTCAGGGTGATATTCTCAAGGTCATAACCGCAACTGGCACCGAAGCTGCCACATACACTTATGACGCGTGGGGTAAACTGCTTACTTCGTCGGGCGACCTCGCGGATGTAAACCCGTTGCGGTACAGGGGATATTACTACGACGTCGAGACGGGGCTGTACTATCTCCAGAGCAGGTACTATGACCCGGAAACCTGCCGGTTCATAAATCCCGACGCATTTGCCACTACAGACGCCGACGGTGTTCTCTCCGCCAATATGTTCGCATATTGCGAGAATAACCCAATCAGGAATACTGATTATGTCGGAGCTATTGGCATAGATACGCTGATATCCGCAGGAATTGGCGCTGCTACAGGCGCAATAACCAGTCTTATTAGCGGAATTGCGGCTGGTGATACGGGCACAAAACTGCTCACAGATGTTGCGATAGGCGCTGCAGCAGGTGCCTTTAGCGGTCCAATAACCTCGGCGGCTGTTGCCGTGTACGATGCCTATAAGTGCTATAAAGAAGGCGTGTCTATAGAAGGCTGTGTAATTGTTTTTGCAAGTGAGTTTGCTGCTTCTTTCGTATCTGGCGGGATGTTTAAGAAAGGCTTTTTCGGGAAGGGTGTGTGGCATGACTTGGGAAAGGCGGCTTTTGATCTGTCAATCGGCTTCGCCGTTAATTTCACCGCTTCGCAAGTTTCAACCAACGTTGCAGAGAACTTCTACATGACAGAGTCGTCACCGGTAGACAAGTCCTTCAATCAGCCCGCAGGGAATCTTGCATATATTGAACCGTTGCAGGTAATGCACTATGGCGGCGGAACTTGGAGGATGGTGACACGATGACTGAGAATCAGAGACACCGGTCAAACCGAATTTTGCCAAAATCGGTTGATGTAATAATGCTTCCTGCTCTAATGTTGGCATTAATAGCCACTCGTGTATTTCTTTATGAGGAAGTTGGCTTCGCAATATACATTCCTCTTGGATATTGTCTTATCTGTATGGTCACAGGCTGGGGGCAGCGGGCATCCATGGATTCTTGCGAATTGAAATATTATATTCTTGGAGTAATACCTGTGAATGTATATTGGGAAGATGTGTCACAAATTGGCATTATCCATGTTTATAGAGGCTCTGGTCATAGATTGTTAGGTGAGATGTTCGTTATAGTCCTGAAACCCTGTAAAAAATACAAAGAAGGCTTTGGGGAATTTCGATGGTGGAATATCCGCCCTAAGTTGAGACATCCGTTCCTCGTGAAAAATATTTACTGCGAAACGGGCAAATATAAGGAAATTATTGAAGAATGTTCGCGTAAAAAAATCAGTTTTGAAAGAGAATATAGCTGATATTTGATTTAGTCGCGACCTAAAGAACTATGTCTGGGGCAATCTGCTCACCGTGTACAACGGCGAGGAGATAACTTACGACGGCATAGGCAACCCGCTTAGCTACCGGGGATGGACTATGAGTTGGCAGGGCGGCAGGCAACTGTCCTCCATGGCCAAAGGCAGCGACACGCTGAACTTTGCCTATAACGAATCCGGCCTGCGCACAAGCAAGACGGTCAACGGCGTGGCGCATAGCTACGTCTGGCAAGGCAGCAAATTAGCCGCGGACATCACTGACGCATATGCCCTTTACTTCCATTATGATTCCTCCGGAGAGGTCATAGGCTTCACCCGAACTGCGAACGGCGCGGACACCGAATACTTCTACGTCAAGAACCTTCAGGGTGACATTCTCAAGGTCATAACCGCAACCGGCACTGAAGCTGCTACATACACTTACGACGCATGGGGCAAACTGCTTACTTCGACGGGTGATATGGCAGATGTAAACCCGATGCGGTATAGGGGCTACTTCTACGATACCGAGACCAGTTTGTACTACCTCAAATCTCGGTACTACGATCCGGAAGTAGGCAGGTTTATAAACCCAGACGCATATGCAAGCACCGGTCAAGGCATCCTTGGTGCAAATATGTTTGCATACTGCAACAATAGCCCCGTGGTGCTGACGGATGCTACGGGTTCTCTTTCAGAACTCGGCTCCAAGATACTGGGTGTTGCGTTTGGTGTGTTTTGCGGAGCTGTAGCCGCTGCTGTTGTGATTTCCGTTGCCCCCGCCGCGGTATGCGCGCTATCGGTAGGCTTGGCTAGCTGGGGGGTAAGCTCGGCAGCTGCCGCAACGATTGCCGAGGTAGCCATATTTGTAGTTGGCGCAAATGCCGCTGTTTATGGTGCGGATTCGGGATATTCTGCTGTTACTGGTGAAAGCCCAATGCTGGAAGCCTTTGGCGGCAACGAAGACGTATACGAAACATGGCAAATTGCCTCGGCGACATCCATATACGGCGTGGGTGCATTGGGACAGTATGGAGCGCAGACGGGAGTATGTTTCATAGCTGGAACACTCATTGCCACGGCAGACGGGCAAACACCGATTGAGGATATTGAACCCGGCGATCTCGTTTGGGCATGGGATGAAGAAACAGAAGACGTTTCGCTGAAACCAGTCGTTGAGACATATGTCAACGAGACAGACGAATTGATACATTTGACCGTAAATGGCGAAGAGATAGTTTCTACCCCAAATCATCCATTCTACAGCCCAGTCAAAGGTTGGACAGCTGCCTGTAAGCTCCGAGCCGGTGACATACTAGTACTCGTCAACGGAGATTATGTTGTACTTGAAAAAGTTCAGCATGAACTGCTCGAAAGTCCCATAAGGGTATATAATTTCCATGTTGCTGACTACCACACTTACTTTGTGGGTGAGGACTGTGTTCTCGTTCATAATAGTTGCACAACACAACGTCACCACATGTTTTCATATATAAACAAAAAGTATACACCTCAGTTTGAAAGAATTCTTTCCAGCTACGGATTGAATACAAAAGGCTCGTGGAATATAGTAGCTATGACTGACCACTTAGGTAGACATACATATGCTTACCACGAATTCATGCTTCAGCAATTGCAGCGTATTGATCGCATTGCTGGCGGTGATATAACCAAGTTCATGCAATTATATGGAAGCTTGGTTGATTATGTGAGAAGTAACCCCGGTATACTGTATCAAAAATAAAAGGAGTCAAGACTATGAAAAATTTGCAGAAAGAATTTACAGCATGGCTAGACACTGCACTGAATACAGCTCCACTGGATCAGATTGTTGCAGTCAACTTTAACTTGTATGAAGCAGACGAGGACTATGTGTTCCATGTTCAGGTCGTAGGAACTGCTAGTTTCGACGAAGAAAACGAAGATTGGGCTTGCGACGAAGTCTTTACATCGGGAGAGAACATCTTTTTCCTGTACGCGAAGGATTGGGAAGATTGTCTCAATAGTTGCGCATTGCTCGTGAAAAAATATCTGATTGAGGGCAAATACGGGAATGAATTAAAGATGGCGAGGGCGGTTGCTATAGGCTTTGTTGATGGAGATTTAGAAATAATTTGCGAGAACGAATCTTTCCACACTGCCTAATCTGGAACTAAAACTGAAATATACACTGGACAACATATGCTTTCAACTGTGTCAAAGCCCCACACATGCAAGAGAACGGGGCTCAGCCAGATTATGGAGGTATCATAATGAATTTTTTCTTACAAAAGTATACGTCGAAATGCACTATTGAGCAAATAAAAGCAAAGCTGTATACACAACAATTATTTCTGACGGTAAGTTTCTTATCCCTACTGTATTTTATGAATATGAGGTAAGCTACAAAAACGAAGGAAATGGAATATTAAAATACAGCTACACAAAAACGCCAACAGAAGAACTTCTGGCAATTAAAGCCGCAATTGGTGCTGCTGGTGCAGCACTTGAAAGTGCTGCACAGGCGATATTGGGGTGGCGCAGTAAAGCAAAACGCGGAATATATTTTCCGGAACCGGCCTAAAGGAGAGAGTCGTTATGCTTGATAATGCAACATTTGAGGCGCTATGCGTCCTCATGGAGGCGCATCACTTTACACGTCGAGGGAACGCTTTTTTTCGAGCATACAATGGGGTGATCGAAGTTATTAAGTTTTGTTACGAACCGCATGGGGCACGCTATGATCTCTTGGTTGGAATGCATTCAATGTACTCTGAGTTAAAAGCGCAGTGGTTCACGTCACGCGGATGTATTCCCAGCTTTTCCGTTATGAAGTTTATAGATGTTTATGATACATCAATAAGTGTTCCAGAAGGCTTTCAGGTTTCTCCGCCAGTATCCCCTGATGTGCAGTTAGCCATTCTCAGATACCACGGGATGCCTTGGCTTGACACCATTACGTCACAGCTTCGGTTTGCAAACGGATGGACATATTTATCTCTGATGGGCTGCCGGCACATAAAAACGCTCCCCAGTACTCAGCTTTTGCCACTCTATGCGCCATATCTAAAGTGTAAAGAATACGGCGCCGCTGAGGTTATCATTGACCGTAAGATAGAGCAGAGCCGTAATGCATTACAGCAGCGATTAAAGGACGGTTCCATAAGTAATAAGATGGTGTATTCTAACAGCGAACGTTGGCAGAATTTGAAAGAACTCGCCGCTTCACATGATGAAGAAAGGATAAATGCATATCTTACGAGAAATTATAATCAAAACTATGAATACGTTAAGTTTTGCATAAGGGACTTTATATAATATAGTCTCATCCTTAGCCTGCTGGATAAGTCATGACGGCTTCCGTCACCGCGGGCGACCGGAACACCGTCACCTACACGAACGACACGGATCGTTCCATAGTGACCGCCGTAACAGACGCCAAAAACGCCGTAACGAGCTACAGCTACGATTCGATGCGGCGGCAGACGGGCGTTACCGGTGCGGACGGCAGCAGCGTTTCGAGCGTGTATGCGGATGACTACCTGACCTCGCTCTCGCACTCGGGCGGAGATTCCTCCACAACGTACAACTTCTCGTATGGCGTTGCCGGACTTTCCACGGCGGTAAAGATAGGCGAGACATGGACGCTGGTATCCAATTCGTACAACACCGGCGCGTGGACGCTGGCGCAGCAGCTTTACGGCAACGGCCTCTGGTGGAAATACGACTACGACGCGCAGACGGACGATCTGCTCCGGCGGTACACGAACCTCTCCGATAACACCGGCACGGGATACGCCTATACCTACGACTCCCGCGGGCAGATAAGTAAGATAGAGAAGAAGTCACTCACGCTGGAGAACGGCGCGATAACGGGCGAAACGCTCGTGACTGCCGAATACTACGGCTATGACGCGATGGACCGCCTGACGCGCATCGTCGTGACGGACGGGACGAACCTCATCTCGGATATCGCGTGGACGTACGACGCCGACCAGAACGTCACGGCGATAACCACGCGCGTAAACAACAACGGCACGCTGCGGACGGATACCTATGCCTACTCGTATGACGATGACCATCGTCCGACCAATACGGCCTATGGCTCCGTTTCGGAATCCATAACGTATGACGGCTATAGCCGCATTACCGGCAAGACCGTCCAGAACAGCGGAAATACCGTTCTCTCCACGTCCTATGCCTACCGCGACATAGATGCCGAGCACACTACGACGCAGGTCTCGTCACTGACAAGCACCTTTGGCGGGAACACGGTCTCGCATTCGTATACTTACGACGCAAACGGCAATATTCTAAGCGACGGCACAACGACCTACTCCTACGACAGCCTGAACCAGCTCGTCTGGGAGCACAATACCGCGGCGGGCAAGGCGTGGAACTATGCCTACGACCTCGGCGGAAATATTCTTTCCAAGACGGAGTACGACTACGCCGATGGGCAAACCACAAATCCCGTCACGGTCTCGTACACCTATGGGGATGCCACATGGCGCGATCTCCTGACGGCGTATAACGGCGAAGCCATAACCTACGACGGAATCGGGAACCCGACGTCGTACCGCGGCTGGGGCATGACGTGGCAGGGCGGGCGGCAGCTCTCGTCCATGCAGAAGGACGGCACGACGCTCTCCTTCTCGTACAACGACGCCGGTCTCCGTACCGAAAAGACGGTGAACGGCGCCACGCGCCGCTACATCTGGAACAGCAGCCAACTCATGGCGGACGTGGGCGCGAACGATGCATTTTACTTCCACTACAGCTCCGGCGGCGAACTGATAGGCTACACCTACAAAACAGCGGACGCCGAAACGGAATGCATCCTCGTAAAGAACCAGCAGGGCGACGTGGAGCGCGTGATCTCCGCCGACGGTACAGTCCTCGCCGCCTACACCTACGACGCCTGGGGCAACGTTCTGACATCCGAAGGCTCCCTCGCAGCATCCAACCCTATCCGCTACAGAGGTTACTACTTCGACACGGAGACAAGCCTCTACTATCTCCAAAGCCGTTACTATGATTCCGCCGTTGGCAGATTCATTAACGCGGATGATTATGTTTCTACAGGACAAGGCATTTGCGGGTGCAATATGTTTGCATATTGTCTTAACAACCCTGTGAATTATATAGATAAAAATGGCATAAATGCTGAAGCGCTTCAGTGGTGGATAGCAGGAATGGGATGGCTACCTTTTGTTGATTTAGCACTTCCAATTGGCGATATTCTCTACGCAGGAGGCATTCTTTTCCTTGGCGCTATTATGCTGCTTGGCCCACAAGAAGATGTTCCTCAAATAGCTTATGATGAGACTGATGCTGCATATGGGGCTCCGCCTCCTAATGGTGATGACGATGATGGCGATGATGACGATGACGAATATTACTACGGTCGTCAGAAAATTGGAAAGCCCAAAGGGAAAACCCCAGGAAACAATCGGGCACAAAATAAACAATTCAGAGATGCAACGAAAGGCTTGAATAAAGATCAACAGCGCGCGGTACACAATGAGATATCTGGTTCAGGACTGGGCTTTCATGATATTGTGGATGCTGCGAAGCATATACTGTTCCTTTTTGTACTTCGCTTCAAAGAAGATTCATAAACGCGTTAGGGAAGAGAAAATGGAAAAAATAGTAAATCGACAGGAGGCAGAAGAATTTCTGCGGCCTCTTATTGGACAAGCTTTGCGCTATGCATTAAAATCGCCGGATACGGAACTGTATGATTTCGGGTTCGGAAAACTGGTGGAAGTGACTCGCCTCGGCATACGAAGGAGAATCGGCACCTATTCGATACATGCCCTGTGCAGATTCAGAATACTGTGGAAAAATGGTGAATGCGGAGCGGAGGAATACTGTGAAAATACGCCCAGTGAAGAATTTTCCGTGAAGATCCGGCGCTTGATCGGTCGGGAAATAATGGAATTAGGGCTAAGCGAAAAGAACGATTTATGGCTGGACATGGGCGCCTGCCGGATCGTATGGACAACAGTTGAAAACGGTGAGGAATCATGGAGATTCCTCGCTGCCGACACGAATGTTCCCCATCTGGTCGTGTCCAATTCCTGGATGGAACTGAATTAAAGCGGCATTAATAGTCCTCCGGCATACGGGGCCGTCTTCGATGCGGAAAGCCGCGCTGATCCGCGCTTCTGCAAAAAACTTAACGGATAGGGATAACTGCATGGTAAACATCGACTACATAATGGGCCTTCTGGATTGGAACAATCCCGAGAGTATGCAGGAGGAAAGTCGGGCTCTCGCGCGGGAGGTTTCCTGCATCAACGTGTTTATCCAGCCGTGCGACAGAAAATACAACAAAAATGTCTGGGATAATTGTGCGTTGATTTTATCGGAACGCTCTGATGAGGAGCTTCGCCCATATCTGGATCAGCTGTTTCATTGGCTGGAAGATATGAACTGGCCGGGAGCGGAATGCATTTACCGGCGGCTGAAACGGTATCACGAAGATAGAATGTTTCGGTCTATGCTGAATGAGTGCATTCGTGAAGCGACCGCGTTGGAAAAGGAAATATGGCTTCAGGTCCTGCGCGAGTTTGAATAAGCGCCGCGGCGCGGTGAAACCCCACGGCATCAAACGCCGTTATGTGCGTGCGGCCCTCTTATGAAGAATTGGTGACTAAAGGGATCGTCGATGTATTCATTTCCGTTTCCCTCGATGAAAACGCGCTGCTGATTTGTATGAATAAATCCCTGGTTCCCCTTCGGGATGTGTACCCAAAAATAAAAGCGCTGCATATTCACTGACGTATTATCCTAGGCAATGGTGATGTTCCGGTTTCCTGTCTCTGCTCCTTTTCTGCTTTTTCTGGAGCAGAGACAGAAAAAGCTCTTGTCTCTGCAAATGCAGGGACAAGAGCTTGGATAAACTCCTGCGGTACCACCCGGCTTGACGCTTTCGCGCCCACTTAAACGCACACTTCATGCGCCGGCCTTAGGATAACGGACAGCCAACTCCGTCGCCCATACTCGGGATACGCTCCCTTTCTGTTTGCCCTCGCAAGGCCATTCGCCCGCGGAAACTTCTTACCGCATTCACACCATCGGCGGCTCTCTGAAAGACGTCTCATTGGCGGGCTGCTTATCTTGCTCTTCGGTTTGATGGCCAAACTTTAGCACCTGAAGGCGATAAAGTCAACACCCGTTTTGAAAAATTTTTCAATCCAGCGTGATGCCGTTGATCTCCTCCGTCAGCGCGGCGATCTCGTCGATGATACCGGAGATGTAGGCGATCGTGTGCTCAAGCGCGTCCGGCGTGGAGAGGTCGATGCCCGCAAGGGCGGCGAGACCGAGCGGATCGCGCGTGCTGCCGGCTTCGAGCATCGCGCGCCAGCGCGCCACGGCGCTCTCACCCTCGGCGGCGATGTTGAGCGCGGCCTGCGTTGCGAGCGTGAGACCGGCGCTGTAGGTGTAGGAATAGAGCCCCATGTAATAGTGCGGCTGGCGCATCCAGGTGAGCTCGCAGCCCTCGGTCAGCTCCACGGCATCGCCCCAGAACGTTTCGAGATTCTTGCGGAAAATGCCGGAGAGCGTTTCGGCGTTCACCGCGCCGCCCTGCTCGATGATGTTCATAGCCTCGCGCTGGTACCATGCCTCGCGCAGGTGCGTGACGAAGTTGTGGTAGTAGGTATGCCCGATGAGCGAGGAGAGCACCCAGCGGCGGAAGCGCTTGTCGGTGTTCTTGCGCAGGAGATCCTGCGCGAGCAGCAGCTCGTTCATCGTGGAGGGCGCTTCAATGAGATAGCCGGAGACGTTCGTATCGAAGAGCGACTGCGCGCCGTTGCACAGCCGGAAGTGTCCGGCATGGCCGAGCTCGTGCGCAATCGTGAACACGTCTGCCATGCGGTTGTTCCAGCTGAGCAGAATGTAGGAATTGCAGCCGTAGGGCGAGGAGCAGAAGCCGCCCGTCTCCTTGCCGACGTTGCGGGCAAAGTCGATCCAGCGCTTATCGTACGCCTCGTCCACCATGTCGGCGTAGTCCTGTCCGAGAACGGAGAGCGCGCTGCGGACGTATTCGCGCGATTCCCCGATCGTGACGCGCGGGTCAAACTCCGCGTCGAGCGGCAGCTTGAGATCGGCGAAGGTCACGCGGTCGAGCTTGTTCATCTTCCCGACGAGGCGGGCGTACTTGCGCATCGCGGGCGCGAGCTTTTCGGTGATGAGGTCGATCTGCCGGTCGTACATCTCGCGCGTGACGTGGTCGGTGAAGAGGTCGGCTTCAAACATGTCGGCAAAGCCGCGCTGCTTGGCCATAATGCGCTGCTGCGTGAGATAGGTGTTGTAGGTGGCGGCGGTCGTGTTCTCGTATTCCCGGAGCTTATCGGAGAACGCGCGGAACGCCGCGCGGCGCACGTCCGTGTCGGCCTCGTATTCATACTCGTCCTCGAAGAGGGAGTAGCCGAGCGGGTATTCCCTGCCGTTCACGGTGAAGGAGCCGAACTTCATATCGGCGAGCTTCGTCATGTGGTAAATGTCGTAGGGCGCGTTGAATACCGGACGGAGTGCGGCGAGGACCTTTTCGGTCTCAGCGCTGAGACGGTGCGGCTTCTCGCGGAGGATCTCCGCAAGATAATGCTTCGCGCGCCCGGTCTTGTCCATGGCGGCGCGGATGAGCTCTTCGGGCGCGTCGGCGATCTCGCTCTCGATGAACGAGAGGCGGCTTCCGATCTCGGCGGCGAGCGCGGTCATCTTCGCGTCCTTCTTCTGCGCCTCGGTATCGGTATAGTCTACGGAAACGGCGAGACTCGTGTAGCTCGTCGTCTGGTAGAGCAGGATCTCCAGCTCCTCATAGAGCGCAAGGCATTCGGCGATGCTCTCCGGCGTGGTGAGAGCGTTTTTGTACGTTTTCTCCAGCGTGTCGGCAAGCGCCTTTGCTTTTTCGACCGCCGCCTCAAAATCGGCTTCCGCTGCGAAAATCAGGGAGAGATCCCATGTCTCGTTGACCGGTACGTCTTTTCTGGCGTTGAGCTTCAAGTGCGTGTCCTCCTTACGGCTTTTTAAATTCAAATCCACTCTATGCCCTGCGGCGGGTTTTGTCAACGCACATTTTTGCGGCCGGATTTGTTTACAAACGACGAAAACGGCGCTATACTTTTTGCAAAAGCACTTCCAAAGGATGTGATCGGCTCATGGGTGCGCTGCGCGAGGACGCGAAGTATATCTATACCCGCGCGATCGAAGCCGTGCTGCCGGATGAAGCCGTCCGGCGCGCGCTCGACGGGGCAGACTTTCCGGGGCGCGTGATCCTCATCGCTGCGGGAAAGGCGGCGTGGCGCATGGCGTCGGCGGCGGTGTCGGCGCTCGGCGAGCGGATCGATACCGGCATCGTCATCACGAAATACGGCCATGCGCAGGGGACGATCCCCGGCGTTGTCTGCCGCGAGGCGGGCCACCCCGTGCCGGACGAAAACTCGTTCTCCGCCGCGCGCGAGGCGATCGCGCTCACCGAAAATCTCACGGCGGACGACACGGTGCTCTTTCTTCTCTCCGGCGGGGGCAGCGCGCTTTTTGAAAGCCCGCTCGTTCCGGGCGCGGAATTGCAGGACATCACCGCGCAGCTTCTCGCCTGCGGCGCGGATATCGTGGAGATTAACACGATCCGCAAACGCCTCTCGGCGGTGAAGGGCGGCCGGTTCGCGCGTCATTGCGCTCCGGCGCATGTGTTTGCCGTGATATTGAGCGACATCGTCGGCGACCCGGTGGATATGATCGCCTCGGGTCCGGTATCGCCGGACTCGTCCACGTGCGCGGATGCGCTCGCCGCTGCGGAAAAGTACGCTCTCCGGCTG
>ERZ780195.2664-NODE-2664-length-11780-cov-3.179616_pt1 | contig 11780 bp, 8 predicted proteins | sample MGYA00511017_ERZ780195 | MGnify/ENA primary metagenome ERZ780195 (study PRJEB29588, sample SAMEA2159974) | human gut metagenome | biome: human gut; feature: human-associated habitat; material: faeces | place: Denmark | collected 2008/2010 ...
GGATCGCTTGTTCCGCTGGTCGAAAAGGGGCACGACTGCGCGAAAATGCAGGGGCTGGCCCTGAAAAACGTTGCGGTCAGGCTCATAAATGCCAAGGAAAAGACTGTCTACGAGGACTTTGGAGAATTGCTGTTTACCCATTTCGGCCTCTCTGGCCCCGTCATTCTCTCTGCCAGCGCCCACATGGCGCGTGGCGAAGCTGGTTATACGGTCAAGATCGATCTCAAGCCCGCACTGGATGAAAAAACATTGGACGCGCGTATTCTGCGTGATTTTTCTGCTGCGCAGAACCGCGATTTTGAAAACAGCCTTTCGGCACTGCTGCCGAAATCTATGATCCCGGTCGTCATTGCCCGCAGCGGCATCGACCCCACGCAGAAGGTCAACTCCATCACGAAGCAGCAGCGAAGAGCACTGCTCGAGACGATTAAATGCTTTTCCATTCCCATTGCCTGCAAGGCACCCGTCGAGGACGCAATCGTCACCTCCGGCGGCGTGAAAGTCTCTGAAGTGAACGCAAAAACGATGGAGTCAAAGTTGATACAGGGCTTGTATTTTGCAGGCGAACTTCTGGATGTTGATGCCTATACGGGCGGCTTTAATCTCCAGATCGCATGGGCGACGGGCCGCTTGGCGGGATTGTCTGCTGCGGCGAAAGAATTTCGATCACCGGAGGACGCAACATGAGCAAATTTGTTTCCATCGCCATCGATGGCCCGGCAGGAGCCGGAAAAAGCACTATGGCCAGAGCCTGCGCGAAGGAACTGGGCTATCTGTACGTCGATACCGGTGCAATTTACCGCACCGTCGGCTATTATATGCGTCTCATGGGCGTTGGTCCGAAGGATAAGGACGGCATTGCGCGCCTGATTGACGAGGTCAATATCGATATTCGCTATGAAGACGGTGTGCAGCATATGATTCTCAACGGCGCGGACGTGACAGGGGAGATCCGCACGCCCGAAATGTCCATGTACGCCTCCGGCGTGTCCGCGCAGCCGTGCGTGCGTGCATTTCTGCTCGATATGCAGCGACAGCTTGCTCGGACGCATAACGTCGTCATGGACGGCCGCGATATCGGAACTGCCGTTCTGCCGAACGCACCGTTGAAAGTCTATCTGACAGCAAGTGCCCATGTCCGCGCACTGCGCCGCTGGAAAGAGCTGACCGAAAAGGGACAGACAGCCGATCTTGCGAAAATCGAGGAAGATATCAATGAGCGTGATTATCAGGACATGCACAGAGAGCATTCCCCGCTGGTACAGGCAGAAGACGCCGTACTCGTTGACAGCTCTGAAATGACGATCGATGAGGTTGTGGAAAAGATCTTAAGCCTTGCCCGCGAGCGCATGTAAACGCGGCAGAGAAAAGAGGAGAAGAAAAACAGATGGAAGTAACTGTTGCAAAAAGTGCAGGCTTCTGCTTCGGCGTCAAACGGGCGGTCGATACGGTATACCGTGAAATTGAGAGCGGTGAAAAGCCGGTCTACACCTTCGGGCCGATTATTCACAACGAACAGGTTGTGGAGGATCTCGAAAACCGCGGCGTGCAGGTGATCCATTCGGAAGATGAACTAGAGGGGCTTTCCGGCGGAACCGTTGTGATCAGGTCGCATGGCGTGTCGCGGGATGTCTGTGAAAAGATCAAAGCGCGCGGCATGAAGATTGTAGATGCGACGTGCCCGTTTGTCAAGAAGATCCACCGGATTGTGGACGAGGAGGGCAGAAAAGGCCGCCACGTCGTCATCATCGGAAGCGCGGATCATCCGGAGGTGCAGGGCATCATGGGATGGGCGAGCGGCCCGGTTACCGTGGTGCATACCGCCGAAGAAGCGGAAAGTTTTGTGCCCGAAAATGGAAAACCAATATCTATTGTGGCACAGACGACATTTAATTACAACAAATTTAAAGATTTAGTTGAAATTTTTTTGAAAAAGAGTTATGATAGTACTGTTTTAAAGACTATCTGCAACGCTACCGAGGAAAGACAGACGGAAGCGAGAGCAATTGCCAGGAAGGTTGATGCCATGTTTGTCGTGGGAGGCAGACATAGTTCAAACACGCAAAAGCTGTATGAGATATGTAAAGAAGAATGTAAAAATACTTACTTTATAGAGACACTCGTTGATTTGGAATCTAAGCCTTTTCAATCATTTGGTCGCGTAGGTATTACAGCTGGGGCATCCACCCCGAATAAAATAATTGAGGAGGTTCAAAAAATGTCAGAAATGAGTTTTGAACAAATGCTGGATGAATCATTTAAAACAATCAGAAACGGAGAAGTCGTTGAGGGTACTGTAATCGATGTCAAAGACGATCAGATTATCCTGAATATCGGATACAAAGCCGATGGTATTCTTACCAAAAACGAATATTCCAACGATTCTTCCATCGATCTTCACACCGTTGCACAGCCAGGTGACAAAATGGAAGTCAAAGTTCTGAAAGTAAATGATGGAGAGGGACAGGTCCTTCTTACTTACAAGAGACTTGCTGCTGAAAAAGGCAACAAGAGACTCGAGGAAGCATTCGAGAATCATGAAGTTCTGAAAGCAAAAGTAACACAGGTACTGAACGGAGGATTATCCGTAGTTGTTGAGGAGACCAGAGTATTCATTCCGGCCAGCCTTGTATCTGATGTATATGAAAAAGATCTGTCTAAATATGCAGATCAGGAAATTGAATTCGTTATTACCGAGTTCAACCCGAGAAGAAGACGCATCATCGGTGACCGCAAACAGCTCATCGTTGCTGAGAAGAAGAAACTGCAGGAAGAACTGTTCGCACGCATCGCAGTTGGCGATGTTGTAGAGGGAACTGTTAAGAATGTTACCGATTTCGGCGCATTCATCGATCTGGGCGGAGCTGACGGACTGCTTCACATCTCTGAGATGTCCTGGGGCCGCGTAGAGAACCCGAAAAAAGTATTCAAAGTTGGTGAGACTGTAAAAGTTCTGATCAAAGACATCAATGGCGACAAGATCGCTCTTTCCTTAAAATTCCCGGAAGAGAATCCGTGGCTGAACGCTGCTGACAAATACGCTGTAGGCAACGTAGTAGAAGGCTGTGTTGCCCGTATGACTGACTTTGGTGCATTCGTTGAGCTTGAGCCGGGCGTAGATGCTCTGCTTCATGTTTCCCAGATCTCCAGAGAGCACGTTGAGAAACCGTCTGATGCACTGAAAATCGGACAGGAGATCACTGCAAAAGTAGTTGATTTCAACGAGGAAGACAAAAAAATCTCTCTGAGCATGAAAGCTCTGGAAAACGAAGAGCCAGTAGAAGAGTAAGAATAATTTAACTTGCAGGTGCTGCAGTTGGATGATTAGAATGCCGTAGACAACCGGGTTTCCTGAACAGACAGGAAACCTGTTGCCTGCGGTATTTTCTTATCATCCTGTTTTTGGCACCAGAAAAGAAAAAGGGGATGAAAGTTTATGTGGGAGATGAAGATTCTGGGTGTGGATCTGTACCACGTTCTAGCATGGTTCTGGCTGTACAGCTTCTGCGGATGGATCTGGGAGAGTTCCTATGTATCGATCCGGCAGAAAAAACTGGTCAACCGCGGTTTTGTCAATGGTCCGCTGCTGACACTGTACGGCACCGGCGCTGTTATGGTATACTTGATCCTGCGCCCGTTTGAAGCGAACGTCTGGGCACTGTATTTCGGAGGTGTCATTGTAGCGACGGTTCTGGAATATGTAACCGGCGTGCTGATGGAGACCATTTTTCATGCGCACTGGTGGGACTACAGCAATCAGAAGTTTAATTTTCAGGGAAAGATCTGCCTCAGCAGTTCGATTGCCTGGGGATTCTTTACACTGGGGCTGTTCTATATTCTGCAGCCGATTGCCGTGAAAGTAGTGAATCTTGTTTCGGATACTACAGGAGAGATCATTGTTTCCGTTGTTACCGTCTGCTATCTGGTAGATTTTGGATTTTCCGCAGCCGCAGCATTCCAGCTGGGACAGAAGATGCGCAGTCTGGAGAAAACGTGGGGAGAATTTCTGAAATATCTGCAGAAATCCCGCTTTAACCAGCTTGCCGAGGAGATGAATGCGAAAGTACAGCAGTATCGTGCAGAGTATTCCAGAGATAAGATGAAAGAATATCTGGCCGAGAAGCGCCAGACACTGTCTGAGGCAATGGAGCAGATGCAGAAGCTGGAGAAGGAGCGGAAAGAAGCCGAGGGAAGAAGAAATCCGCTTTCCGAGTCGAAGAACCGCCTGATGGAGTTCGGAGCAGAGCAGAAGGAACGCCTGGCCGAGTTCGGAGCAGAGCAGAAAGAACGGTTTGCGGCACTTGGATTTGATGTGCGCAGCGATAAGATGCCGGATCTTAAAGAGCTGCTGGAGCGCTTTGACCAGATGACAAAACCGCAGCTTCCGACCAACTGGCTGATGCGCCTGACAACGAAACGTTATCTGCGCGCCTATCCGCATCTGCAGGGAACGCATCATGCTTCTCTGAAAAAGGAAGAAAAAAAGGTAGAAGAGAAAGAAGAGAAAAAATAAAGGACTGCTTGGAAAGGACAGTCCCGGAAAAACGGCCGTGCATGCAAAAACGTGTACGGCTGTTTTAATTTCTGGTTTTGCTATCGTCTTTGAAAAAGAGCTGAAGCTCGGAACAGAGATACTTTTTCAGGAGATCTTCCTGCGAAAGAAAGGCGTCGGACCACTCAAAATAGTAAGGGCGGCTTTTGAAATTCTCGCGGAAGGCCGGGGTGAAAAACTCTTTCTGCTGCGGAAGAAATGTACCGGTCCGCCGCTGATAGCAGTTGGCAGCCTTTGCTTTCTGACGGTGTTCCGGATCGACAAAGGCGCCAACGCTCTTGTGAACAGCCTGATCCTCCAGCGGAAGATAATAGTAATTCTTATAGTCCGGGAAGAAATATTTCAGCTCCGCCGTATGCGTCTGCAGGGAGAGAGAAACCCGTGAACCAAAGGCTGTAAGAGAACCATCCGCGCAGACACGGGAGAGGAAAACCGGAACTTCCCGCTCGGGCTGCAGTGAAACTTCCAGTGTCTGTCCGGTAAAACGACACGACTGGACAGAAAAATCGCCGTGAAACAGGGCAGGAAGCGCGAGCAGTTCCAGAACAGAACCCATGCCGAGGACATCCTCATAATTGTGAAGGAAAAGCAGTTCCAGTTTCTTTTCATCCAGTGTCTGAAGATAGTCGTGGTAAACCAAAATCAACTGTTTTCCGTTAAGTTGATCCTTCCGTGGGAATGAGAGATACTGTTCCACATTTTTCTGTTTCATTGAAGAAAGTCCCAGGATTGACTGAAACGGGCGGAGTGCCTGATAAAGATCCAGGGATGCGATTGACGAAAGCGGATCTTCCATCTGATAAAACAGTGCTTTGTGTGTGAGGTAAGGAAGATCAAATGTCGTTCCATTAAAATGCACCAGCCGCTTCACGTCGGAAAGAAACGTGAAAAAAGAGACAAGCATCTCTTTTTCTTCGGTCGGTCGATCAAGAAACCACTGGCGCAGTGTGAAAGTATCCGCGGCCGGGTCAAAGAACAGCGCACCAATCAGATAGAGATGCGAGGTACGCCAGGAAAGGCCGGTCGTCTCAATATCGAAAAAGACATCGCCGTTTCTCAGATACATCTGAAGATCGGCAGAGAGAGCAGCGGGGGTAGAATCTATGATCTGCATAAGGTTTTTTGTCTCCTTTGAAAAACTTTTTTGAATCTAAAGATATTATAAGACGAAAAAATCTGACATGCAAGAAAGACAGCGACTAATCGTTGCGTGATGAGAAAAGTTCTGCTATAATAGAATGTGCGTTCGCTTTCAAAAAAAGAAAACGGCGCTTTGGAGGAAAAACATGATTGCATTTATCAAAGGAACTGTAGATTCTCTTTCGGAAGGAAAAATGATTCTCGAAAGCCATGGAATTGGCTATGAGCTGAATATTCCAGCGAGTATGTTCGACGCAGGCATCCGGGAGGGAGAAGAGTTAAAGATATATACCCATATGAGTGTGCGGGAAGACGGAATTTCCCTATTCGGCTTTCTGTCCCGCGAAGATCTTGAAATATACCGTATGCTGATCGGCGTAAGCGGCATCGGACCAAAAGCGGCGCTTGCGGTGCTGTCCACGCTTACTGCAGACAATCTGCGCTTTGCCGTCCTCTCGGAAGATGTCCAGGCGATTGCCAAAACACCGGGCATCGGAAAGAAGACTGCGCAGAAGCTGATTCTGGAATTAAAAGACAAATTCGACCTGCAGGAAGCGTTCGAGCAGAAGCTGGCAGGAAATCAGGCGGCTGCGGCGGTACGGCAGGCAGGCGAACCGGATGCCTTCCAGGATGCGGTACAGGCGCTGACTGCGCTTGGCTACTCCGGAACGGAAGCACTGCAGGCAGTAAAGAAAGTCGAAATAACCGAAGGCATGGACAGCGAGGCTGTGCTGAAAGCGGCATTGAAGCATATGTTTTAGCAGATGGTCCTAAATTGTGGAAGAAGGAAACCTTATAACGATGGAAAGAAGAATTATCACAACTGACGTTCTCGAGGAGGACGTGAAAATCGAAGGTTCGCTCCGTCCCCAGCGCCTGGACGACTACATCGGACAGGAAAAGACGAAAAAGAACCTGAAAGTATATATTGAAGCAGCAAAACAGCGAAGTGATGTTCTCGATCATGTGCTGTTTTACGGCCCTCCGGGACTTGGAAAAACAACGCTGGCGGGCATCATTGCAAATGAGATGGGAACCCATATGAAGGTAACGAGCGGCCCGGCGATCGAAAAACCGGGTGAGATGGCAGCGATCCTCAACAATCTGCAGGAGGGCGACGTCCTGTTTGTTGATGAGATCCACCGCCTGAACCGCCAGGTCGAGGAGGTTCTTTACCCAGCGATGGAGGATTTTGCGATTGATATCATGATCGGAAAAGGCTCTTCGGCGCGCTCGATCCGCCTGGATCTGCCGAAGTTTACGCTGGTCGGCGCAACAACGCGTGCAGGTCTTTTGACTGCCCCGCTCCGCGACCGGTTCGGTGTCATCCACCATCTGGAATTTTACACGGAGGAAGAATTGGCCAACATTATTCTGCACTCCTCAAAAGTACTGAATGTGGAGGTGGACCCGCAGGGAGCGCTTGAGATGGCGCGCCGTTCCAGGGGAACACCGCGTCTGGCAAACCGGATTTTAAAGCGTGTCCGCGACTTTGCCCAGGTGAAATACGATGGAAGAATCACAAAAGAGGTAGCATCATTTGCTCTCGATCTGCTGGAAGTAGACCGTTACGGACTGGATCAGACTGACCGGCTGCTTCTTACCACCATTATGGAAAAGTTCCAGGGCGGTCCGGTGGGACTCGATACCCTGGCTGCATCGATTGGAGAAGATGCCGGCACCATCGAGGATGTCTACGAGCCGTTCCTGATCAAATCCGGATTTATCAACCGCACTCCGCGTGGAAGAGTGGCAACGGAATTTGCCTGGCACCACCTGGGGCTGGAGGCACCGCGTAAGATCGAAGAGTAAAAGCCCTGAATCTTTCATTTTCTGTCGCTTTTTGCAGAAAAAGGTTGTTTTTCTTCCATTTTCGGTATATGATAGGTTATATTAGCCGGGAGTTTGGTCCGGTTAAATTCAGTGGAGGAAAAGCAAAAGAATGGCTGTAAAAAATACAACACAGGTTTTAATAGATGGAAAAATTATCACACTGGGAGGCTATGAGAGCCCGGAATATCTGCAGAAAGTAGCTGCTTATCTGAATCAGAAGATCAGCGAACTTTCCCAGTCAGCCGGATACAACCGCCTGTCGGTGGATACGAAGCACACACTGCTTGCACTGAACATTGCAGACGACTATTTCAAAGCAAAAAGCCAGGTAGATACCCTCGAAGAGGATATGGAAGCCAAAGACCGGGAAACCTACGATATGAAGCACGATCTGATCGCAGCGGAAATCCAGGCCGGCGATCTGAAAAAAGAACTGGAAGAGAAACGAATCGAGCTGGAACATGTGCGCGGCGAGAGGGAAGAACTGCAGCGGCAGCTTGATAAGGCAAATAAGGATCTGGAAGATTTATTAAAAGCGTAAAAGAAGGAAAAACGGGGGATTGCGGAACAGGTAATCGCCCGTTTTTAGGAGATAAAGATGAAGACAGAATTATTAGCACCAGCCGGTTCGATGGAAGCGTTAAAAGCAGCAGTTTCCGCCGGTGCGGATGCCGTCTATCTCGGCGGAGCCGCATTCGGCGCAAGAGCGTATGCAAAAAATCTGGATGAGCAGGAGATTCTCTCAGCCATCGATTACGTCCATCTGCGGAACCGGAAACTGTATCTGACGGTCAACACCCTCTTAAAAGAGGAGGAACTGGAAGAGAAACTGTATCCGTATCTGCGTCCGTACTATGAGCAGGGACTGGATGCCGTGATTGTCCAGGATATGGGCGTTTTAAAGGCGGTCCGCTCCTGGTTCCCGGATCTCGACATTCATGCGAGCACACAGATGACAGTGACAGGATCTGCGGGAGCGCGTTTCCTGGAGAGCCTTGGCGCGACGCGTGTGGTACCGGCCCGTGAGCTTTCGTTTGCGGAGATCCAGAAAATCCACCGGACGACCAACCTTGAAATTGAATGCTTCGTCCACGGGGCGCTCTGCTACTGCTATTCGGGACAGTGCCTTTTTTCCAGCCTGATCGGCGGAAGAAGCGGAAACCGCGGAAGATGCGCGCAGCCGTGCCGTCTGCCGTACGAAGCGTACGATAAAGACAACCACCGCATGGGGGAGCCGGGCGACCGCTATCCGTTAAGCCCGAAGGATATGTGTACGGTAGAACTGCTGCCGGAGATTGTAAAATCCGGGATTATGTCCCTCAAAATCGAAGGCAGAATGAAAAAGCCGGAGTATACAGCGGGCGTTGTCAGCATTTACCGCAAATACCTCGATCTGTACGAAAAAAAGCCGTCCCGTTTCCACGTTCTGCCGGAGGACATGAAAAAGCTGTATGAGCTGTATAACCGTGACGGTTTCAACAAAAGCTATTATACCGTAAGAAACGGACGCGATATGATGGCGCTGAAGAACGAAAAAGAGCAGGAAAATAAAAAGAAACAGCGCAGAAATGAGCAGCTCTTTTATGAGATCCAGAGAGATTATATCGAGACTGAGGCAAAAGAGCCGATTTCCGGCTTTCTGACCCTGTATCCGGGCCAGCCGGCGTTCTTAAGTGCAGAAAGCGGAAAATACAGCGTAACAGCAGAGGCGGGCATGGTAGAACCGGCAAAGAAGCAGCCGCTGACCGAGGAACGCGTAAAAACACAGCTGGAAAAGACAGGCGAGACACCATTCTATTTCAAAGAACTCGATGTCTGTATGGATGACAACTGTTTCGTGCCGATGCAGACGTTAAACGAGTTGCGGAGAGGCGTTTCGGACCAGCTGGTGAAAGAGATGACAGAGCCATACCGCAGAAAAGCAGCGGAAAAGCCGGAACAGGAAGCAAAAGCATCTGGAAAACCGGACCAGGAGAGCAGGGCAGAAAAGAAAATGGAGCTGACCGCATCTGCCGAGACGAGAGCCCAGTGGAATGCGCTGCTCGAGATTCCGGAGATCACGACGATCTACGCCGGCATGGGATGCTTCAAACGGGAAATCTTCGAAGAGCAGGCGGAAAAAGGCATCCTGCAGGCGAAAGAACTGGGAAAACAGGTTTATCTGATGCTGCCGCACGTTGTGCGTGAAGGCGATCTGAAGGAATACCGCGACACGTTCCGCTGTCTGAAGGAGATCGGTCTTGGCGGTTTCCTGATCCGCAATCTCGAAAGCTTTTCGTTTTTGAAAGAGATGGGAATGGAAAAGGATATCCGGCTCGATTACAGCGTTTACACGTACAACAGCCGTGCGCAGGCATTCTGGCAGGAGCAGGGCGTGCAGCGTGATACCGTTCCGTATGAGCTGAACGAGCGGGAAATCGGAAAACGTGACAATACGAACAGCGAAATGGTGGTCTACGGCTACCTTCCGATGATGGTTTCCGCCCAGTGTGTCCAGAAGAACCTGAACGGCTGCAATCACAGTTATTCTCTGGTACGCTTAAAAGACCGGATGGGAAAATACTTCCCGGTGAAGAGTTACTGCACCTCGTGCTACAGTGTGATCTACAACAGCCTTCCGCTCGGCCTGGTAAAAGAAGCCGATGAGATCCGGTCCATGCATCCGGCTGCGGTGCGGCTGAATTTTACCATCGAGACACTGGATGAGACAAAAGAAATCGCCGCTGCGTTTGCTGGAACGTACTGTAAAGGAATCGCAGTTCCGGCCGAACAGGAATATACCAAAGGCCATTTCCGCCGGAAAGTAGAGTAAACGGTGAGAAAAAATAAGGGGAATTTATGGAAAATACCATTGTTCAGTTATCAAAATATGTGATTACCTTCCTCATGATCTGTTTTACCGTGCAGTCGTTTGCTGCACTCAAAGAGCGGGATGAGGATGAGCGCCATTACATTCTGATGCGGCAGATCATCATGATCATTCTGATGAATTTCATCTGTTTCTTCGTGATGTTCCTGCAGGAGGGCGAAGTATCAACGATTCAGATGTTTCTGCTCACGATGGCGTATATCCTGGGCGTACAGATCCTGTACCGCCTGATTTACCGGAAGGCATCGATGATCCTGGTAAACAACATGTGTATGCTGCTCTCGATCAGCATGATTATTCTGACGAGACTGAGCGTGTCAAAGGCGATGTCCCAGTACAAAATTCTGGCGGCATCCACACTGCTCTGCTTCATCATTCCGGTCATTGTCCGAAAGGGCAAGTTCCTGAAAAATCTGACCTGGATTTACGCTGTGCTCGGAATTGCCATGCTTTCCGTCGTTATGGTGCTTGGCTTTACTTCCGGCGGTGCGAAGCTGTCGATCGAAATCCACGGCATTACGTTCCAGCTCTCCGAGATTGCCAAGATCACACTCGTGTTCTTTATGGCAGGCATGCTGCGCGAGGATAATTCCTTTGGAAACGTTGTGAAAGCAACGGTCATTGCGGCAGTTCATGTGCTGATCCTTGTTGCATCCACCGACCTTGGAACTGCGTTCGTCTTCTTTATGGCGTACGTGGTTGTAATCTATGTGGCAACGAGAAAAGCCAGATATCCGCTTTTGGGACTTGCGGGAATGAGTGCCGCCTGCGTTGTGGCGTATTTCCTGTTTTCCCATGTACGGAACCGTGTGGCACTCTGGCAGGATCCGATCGGAAACTGGGATATCAGCAGCCAGTTAGCACAGGGCCTCTTCGGCATGTGCTCCGGCGGATGGTTCGGAACCGGCCTTTTCGAGGGACGGCCTGACATTATCCCGGTTGCAACGAAAGACTTTATTTTCTGTGCGATCTGTGAGGAGATGGGCATTATCTTCGGAATCTGCCTGATTCTGCTGTGCATGTCCACATTCCTTCTGATTATCAACATTTCCATGAAGATGAGCAAACGGTTCTACAAACTGATTGCCATGGGTCTTGGAACGGAATATGCGACACAGGTGTTCCTCACCATCGGAGGAACCATTAAATTTATTCCTATGACAGGTATCACGCTGCCGCTGGTCAGCTATGGAGGAAGCTCCATGTTCTCCACGGTGCTGATGCTGTCGATCATTCAGGGATTGTACATCTTAAGGGAAGACGAAGGTGAGGAGCTTGAGAAAAGACGAAACAAGAAGAAACGAAACCAGCAGAAAAACGACCCAGGCGCCAAGAAAAAACGACGCCCGGCCGAAGAGACCGAAAGACGAAAGAAGAGCGGCAGCC
>ERZ780195.2674-NODE-2674-length-11719-cov-3.217764_pt1 | contig 11719 bp, 9 predicted proteins | sample MGYA00511017_ERZ780195 | MGnify/ENA primary metagenome ERZ780195 (study PRJEB29588, sample SAMEA2159974) | human gut metagenome | biome: human gut; feature: human-associated habitat; material: faeces | place: Denmark | collected 2008/2010 ...
CTGGCATTGTATTCCACCGGCAGGGGGATGAGCTGGAATAAAAAGACGACAAAGAAGAAAATAATGGCCACTTTGATCAGCGTCATCCACTGAAAAATCAGCCCGATGAGAATGAGGGGAATGGCTAGCCGGGACCCAATGCTGGTGATTGGGGCCAAAAAGTTTCGAAACTTCATGGGGCCATACTGTTCGTGGGCCTGTATGGCATGTCCTGTCTCATGGGCTGCCACAGCAATCGCCGCCACTGATGCACTTTGGTATACCCCGCTAGAGAGGCGGATCACCTTTTTTCGGGGGTCAAAGTGATCGGTTAGCGTACCACCCGTCTGCTCTATCATCACATCGTCAATGCCTTGAGCTTGCAGTATTCTTCTCACCACTTCGCTGGCCGGTATCCCATTTTGCGACATTATCTTTGCGTATTTGCTGTAGTTAGCGGATATTTTGGACTGGGCGTAAATGGAAAATATCAGCACGGGAATGAGCAGGATCATCGTAGGGTCAAAATATAGATAAGGGTAAAACATGCACTTGCCTTCTTTCCATATCTAATTGTGCTTATTATTTACATAATAAACCAAAAACTCCCCCATTTCACACCTCTTTATTCCTGTTCTTTAATATTTACAATTTTGTAATCTTCATTCCTCTGTTCCATGTCAAACACAAACATCTTGGCCTCAAAAATATTGTTTTCCAGCGGATACCGGAGGATCGCCCCACACTGCCCTGGCTGCTCGGCAAATAGGTAATTTGGCATGGGGCTGATAAAATTTCCAAAGAACTGCTCCATTTCCTCCAAAGAAAACTGCAGTCCTTCATCCAAGAATTCCCTCATGTCCTCTTCTTGTCTGAGCTGAATGCTGGTAAAGAAACCACTCACTGCTTCCCACTGGCTCTGGGGATTTTTATTGCCGATTTTTTGTATCTGCGTGCTCATGTGGCGCAGCGCCCCGCTCTCTTGATCAAATCTATATTTTGCCAGTTCACACCTTCCCAATACATCGTCAAAATCCCGCGTGACGCCAATTCCCTCAGCATCAATTTCATAGGAGACACAGGCTCCCGCAAATTCCAACTGCAATTCCTGCCCCACTCGAATGATCAGCAGCGTTCCATTGGCACCTGGGTGTTTGGCCAGTACCATGAGATAAAAGGCGTTTTGGATGCGTCTGACTTCCATACTGGCGTTTATGACCTCTTGTGGGAAGGTGTAGGCCAGCTCAATACGCCCCGAGCTTTTATTTTGCAGGGCAAAATTGAACGTCCGGTCAAAGTATATGGTGCCTATGTATATTCGATTGAAAACGGTCAGTTCTTGACTTTGCAGCGAATAGGGCATTCTAGGTGGCTCCACAGCAATACTAGGGGGATGGAGAGTAATGTGGAAGAGATCTCGTGGGTAGATTTCCAGCTCCACTAGACCATCGTCATCAAATATTCCAAAGTTCTGCTGAGAAAAGGTCACTTGGCGGGAAAAGGGCAAAAAGTAGTGGCCTTCCCCGTTTTCCAAGGGGTCAAAGCTTACCACATTTGTCGTATCCAATAAGACGGGTACGCATAGAAAGGAAGGGCCCGTCTGTCCAATGGAGTTGCCGTTGATTTTTACGATTCCCGCCACTGGGCTGCTGATATATAATACTGGAACTTTTGCCACTTCCACACTTTTCCCCCCAAAATGTCATTTTACTAGTTATTTCTATTCCAAATTACCACTAAAAAGTACTATTCTATGGTAAAATAAAGAGTAAAATACGAATAAGGCAGATGATACTATGAAATTGACCATCCAAGAGCTTTATAGCGATCCACAAACATACAAGGATCATCCTGTTTTTCTTGCAGGGTTTGTTCGGAGCGTGCGGGTATCTCGCTCCATTGCATTTATTGATATGGCCGATGGCTCCAGCTTTGCACTTTTGCAAATTACCGTCAGCCAGGAATCCGGCCTGCTGGATATGGCGAAAAAGCTCACCATTGGCTCTTCTATCACCGCTTCGGGCGTTTTTCAGCAGATTGACGACACCCGGTTTGAGCTGTTTGCCCAGGAGTTACAACTGCTTCAACTGGCAGATCGGGATTTTCCCCTGCAAAAGAAGCGCCACTCCTTTGAATATCTCCGCACTATCGCCCACCTTCGCCCTCGCACTAACGCGTTTTACGCTGTATTCCGCATACGGAGCATCGTCTCCCTGGCCATTCATGATTTTTTTGGCAAGCGGGGCTTTGTGTATGTGCACACGCCCATTATCACTACCAGCGACTGTGAGGGGGCTGGAGAAATGTTTCGGGTGACAACTCTGCCTCCAGATCAGAAAAATTTACAAGAGGACTTTTTTGGAAAGCCCGCCTACCTCACAGTCTCCGGTCAGCTCAGTGCTGAGACGCTGTGCATGGCCTTTCGCAACGTCTACACCTTTGGCCCCACCTTTCGGGCAGAAAATTCCAACACCAAACGCCATGCAGCGGAGTTTTGGATGGTAGAGCCGGAAATGGCTTTTTGCGATTTGGCAGGGGATATGGATGTAGCGCAGGATATGATCCGCCATATTATCCGATCTGTCTTTGAACAAGCGCCACAGGAGCTCCAATTTTTAGACCAGTTTGTAGAGCCCGGTCTTCTTACCAAGCTGCAAAATGTGCTGGAAGGTGAGTTTGTGAGAATCCCCTATACAAAGGCCATCGAAATTTTAAAAGAGGCTCCCAATCCCTTTACTTATCCTGTCCGCTGGGAGGACGGTCTGCAAACCGAACACGAAAAATACCTCTGTGAGCAGGTGTTCCACGGCCCAGTGTTCGTAACAGATTATCCAAAGGACATCAAGGCCTTTTATATGCGGCAAAATGACGATGGAAAGACGGTAGCCGCAGTGGATCTGCTACTCCCTGGCGTGGGAGAGATCATTGGCGGTTCCCAGAGAGAAGAGCGCTTAGATCTGCTCACGGCGCGCATCCAGCAGCTGGGAATGGACCCTGCCTCCTATGATTGGTATCTGGACCTACGCCGCTTTGGCAGTGTACCCCATTCTGGCTTTGGCTTAGGCCTGGAGCGCACGGTAATGTACCTAACAGGGATGCAAAACATTCGAGATGTAATCCCCTATCCTCGGACGGTGCACAACGCCCAATATTGAAACATTCACTCTCCCTAGCCAATGGAAATATTTTGTGGTTCTAATGCCACCTACTGTGCATATAAATTACTATATACATATTTCACCAATGTGCAGAAAAGCGCCATTTCTCAGTTTACCAAAGCAGAGTGTTACTCTGCTTTTCCTTTGTGGATTTTTATGGTCTTATGGATAGAATACCACTGAGAGAATAAATCTTGAAAAATGTGCCAATAATAATAAAAACTAGAACTAGGGAGGAAGATTTATGGCAGGTTTAAAATCGCCTTTGTTACCTGAGCAAAAAAGAAGCGATTTCAATATAAAAAGTGGCTGGTCACAGAGCGAGACGGAGCTTTTGCTGAGCGAAGTGCGCAAGGCGGAGAGTGAGGGCTCTCCCCTCAAAACCGTTTTTGACAAAGTGGCAATGATCACCGGCCGCAAGCCCAACAGCATCCGGAATTACTATTATATGAAAATTCGTCAATCACAGGAGTTAGATATTAAAATATCCTCCTTTATTCCCTTTACTCAGCAGGAGGTAAAGGATCTGATGATTCACACCTTAACCCGTCAGTACGCCGGCAAGTCTGTCCGGAGTATTATGCTGGAAATGGCAGGAGGGGATAAAAAGAATATGCTACGGTACCAAAATAAATACCGCAGCACCATCAAAAACAGTCCGGAATACGTCAATGCCATTATTGAGGAGCTCAAGGAGCAAAACATTCCCTGTTATAATCCCTATGAAAAGTCGGCACCGGAAAGCAATCTTTCCAAAAAATCTTCCGATGGGAAAAAAGATATCATCGGCATCATCTCGGATATTGCGGAGGATCTCAATTCCACTGGGCAAGACGCCAAGGTGCTTTTGCGCAGCATTGGTTCCTTGGCGAAGATCGCCTCTGACAAGGTGAAACTGGGCCTCAAAGATACGGACTACGAGCAGTTGAAAAAAAATTTAGAGCATTCCTACCAGAGTATCCGCGGTCTGGAATCCCAAATTGCCAACTACAAAATACAGATTAGCTCTCTTGCGCGGGAAAACAAACAGCTCTCCCAAAATTATGCAGAGTGTTCCTCCCAACTCAGTTCTGTCAAAGAAATGACAGCACTACTGGAGGAGTATCTCAAAAAACTCGTGTATATCAATAAAGACTTTATCGAGCTCAACAGCATGAACAAGATCTCTTTTTTGTCCAGCTATCTAGTTGAGCTGGAGAACACGGTATTTTCCATCGAAAAAAACCTGGCCCAACTGAAGTTTCTATAACCGTGGGGAATGATCCCCCTCACTTTCGCATTTTTCCCCTGTTTCTTGCCATTTGGCATCCACAGGGGTTTTTTACTATCTCTTTTTATGGAAAAAGGCACTGATGGATCAGTGCCTTAGGTCAGATAGCTGCTCTTTTACGCGAAAATGCGCTCTGCTCGGCAGATGTTCCCCCAAAGCAGGGATGCCCCCTGCTCCAGTAGGCCGATGTGGCAGCAAATCACACCGGAATTGGTATAAAAAATGGCAGTTGCCATTGTTTAACGAAATAGTTGGCGTATCAGGATCATAATATTATTCCCCACTAATCCGCTTCCACTTGTACTTCTTTGCGCACATCGTTTATCTCCAAAAATCGCTTCAAATGGCTCAAATATTTTTTTTGCTCCCCCGTCTCGATCTGCTCTAAGGCGATTTTTTCCCCTCTAAGCTGTTCTATTTTTTCCTCTAGATAGCAGTAGAACTGCTTTAAACAGTTTTCATCCTGCTTTCCCTCAAAGGAGAGGTGCAAAATATCATTGTAGATGCGCACACGATCTCCTATTTTTTCCACCTTAAACTTAATCTTCTTATTTTGATAAGTGAGCAGTCTGGTGGCTAAATTATAGCTGCCATTTGGCTCTAATGCACTGCTATGCCCACAACGCACGCATAGAAACACCTGAGGCGTCAGCCTATTTCGGCTGGTATTTTTCCCGCATTTCGGGCAGGTATAAAATACACCCCTAGGGCTCACCACCGTCGGTGCCTCCTGGCCTTTGAGCTCTAGCTTATAGCCCAGCATGCTGATCAATTTGTTGTACTTGCCAGTACTCATCTGAGGATACGCGTCCTCCACCCACAGATGGTCTCCTTTGCTGTTGAGCCGATAGGCAATCACATGGGCAGAGTATTTCTGTGCCAAATTCGCCAATTGGTTGGCCAGTTGATGGAAGCTGTTTTTACTCTGCAAGTCGGCTGTGAGCCAACCGGTATCCAGTATGTTCTTCTTTTTATCGCAAATCGTATAGTGCACACTGTGGTGCAAACTGCGTGTAACGCCCATAAAGTTGGTGGCTTTCTTTCCCTTTGGCGCCTTAACTTCTATGTTGACGTTTAAGTAATATCCATTTTTTCTCTTTTGCAGTCTAGCCGTCTTGAACATCTCTGGATTTTCCATGCCCTGACGCAACAGTTGTAACTGGTGTTTCCCAAAGGATAGGGGCACCACAAGATATCTCTCATGCTTATTATCCGCCTCTAAATATCCTCCCTCTTTTGTCAAGTACTGGAGCTGGCTATTTTGCCTTAAAATATTGCCCCGCCGGTTTTTATCCTTAACATTCATCAGATACATCTTGGCATAGAATCTGCCACTTGCCTGGTTGTACAGCAGACAATAATCCCGCACTGGACTATATCTCCCAAAAAACAGCGAGGTTTTCGCCTCGTATTTGTCAAACAACCTGCTAATTTGCCGAGGATCCAAGGACTCTTTCTCTACGAGATACGAAAATTCTTTTTGGAAGTCCTCATCGTCCAAAGAGACCATGGGATATCTCACGTGCTTTTGCACCTTTTTTAACGAGAGATACGTGAGCAGCGTAATGGCATAATCCAGTTTGAGTGCATCTTTAAAAGGCTGAACACCAAATGCATTCAGCTCTTTTAAAAGCGCCTTATCCAAGCGGCTCACAATATATCGGGTGCTGCACGTATGCCCCTCCTTCATTTGCTGCTCAATTTCCCGGCACAGTGGCCTGGTATGACACAGCAGATATTGCAGGGCCTTGTTGTACCGCCCAATGGCATCGTCCAGTATCTGCCTTTTTATATTGGTCGGACTTAAAATCTTTAATGCTAATGTGAGTGTAGCCATATCAATAGTATTCTACTGTGGTCTCTTTCCCCAGTGATTTCAAGGTGCTGGCAATATCCCGTACAATGCGAAGCTTAAGCCCAAGGTCAATGGGCAGGTCCGGGTTTTGGTGAGCGGGGTTAAGCGCTCTTCCCACCATAAAGTGGATTTCAGTACTCTGCTCCAGCAGCATTTTAGCCAATTTAGAAGCTGCGTCTTTTCCATCTAGTTGGACCACATCTGCCGCCTCGCCACTTTTAGAACAGTATAAATTCATCAAGTCATTGACTTGGCTTAAGGTAATCACGCCTTCGGTTACCAGGTCAATCCCCTCTATCTCTCCCATGGGGGGTACTTTAGGATCAATGTACTCCAGCTTTACCGTCAGTGGCTTTCCCGTCACTCTGCTCACGATTTGGGAGGTGGTACCTCCACATACCACTTTAAGGCCAGGCTCTTTCATAAATCTGCCCACGATTTCTTCGTCCCTACCCTTTTCCACGGGGGGGCCTACCATAATGTAGGTGGGCACAGAATCGCGAATTTTCAGCGTGACAAAGGTAGTATCGTCTCCTGGTTTTCCGCTGTACAGGGAATCACATGCCGAGAGCATCAGCTTTGTCACGTTTCGTGCCGTCATGGTGGGCTCATAGGCCTTTTCCAAATACTCTACGATATTGGGCCGCTGCCACCCAAAGTTGAGCAGCTGCCCCACTCCTGCGTGAATGGCCCCGTCGCTGAATGCCACAATCATGTCCCCGCTCTTTAGCTGAAAGCGACTCTCCTTGATCTTCTTTTCCGCAATGGTCAGCTCGTTTTTCTCCAGTATCATCTCCTTGCCCCGTTTGAGCACTAAGGCCTCTGGATTGTCGAACTCCACCATATAACAGTCGCCGTTGTTTTTCACATCCAATATGGTAAATGTAGAATAGGCAACGCCCCGCTCAGAACACACAGGCAGTGTAGAAGCGATGGTCTCCACCGTCTCTACAATATCGGCCCCTTCGCTGAGCATGGTCGCCACGATTTTGCTGGTGAGTGTGGATAAGATGTTGGCCTTAACGCCACTGCCCAGGCCATCTGCCAATACCACAATGACGCCATCTGGCTTTCGGATGATTTCTACTTTATCTCCACACAGCTCTTCCCCATATTTAAACAGACTTTCCGCGTTTGTTTCAATATAGATGCTCATTTGCCGTCCTCTTCCCTCATTATGGATTTTTTGAGTTTGTTGAGCGCTGTCTTGGTTTCCGCTGTCGTCTCCCCTAGTAAGCTGGCAATCTCCTGTGCCACTCTCATCTGTTTGTCGATAACCTTCTGGGCCAGGCTCACTGTCTCATTGCGCATTTCCTCTTCCTGCTGTTCCTTTTTCTCTTCTTCCGTAATGTCTTTTATCAGCAGCATATACATGTTGTTTTCCTTAATGTGGATGATGGACTGAATGGCCGTCATATTCTGCTCCCCATAAAAGACCTTTTTATCGATAATGTCCTCCCCCGATTGCTGTGCCAAAACCACATCGCTGCAGGGGATTGCCATAAACACCGGCATGCCGATGTAGTTATCGCTGTTCAGGTCGAACAGTCTTGCCGCCTCTGGGTTGTACTCCACAATGTTGAGCTCATGGTCCAGTATTACAATGGCATTGGGCGTATTGTCGATGACAATGTTGGAGATGGACTCCGCCTTTTCCCGCATGTATGGCAAGCACATTCTAATATCCGCTTTGCCCTGAAAAACGGCAATCGCTTTATCCTTGCAGGTGGGATAGCCGCAACCTCCACAGTTTAAGAACTTGCTGGGAGATGTTTTTCCCATCTTCCGGTAGATCTCTTGGAGTTGTTCTTCACTAGGCATCTTTTTATTGTCTGATCTGTCAAAGTACTTGGTGCGGAAGTTCACCTTCACGTTTTCCGACATAGGCGCTGCCTTGAGCGTCCTGTTTTTCACGCTCTTCACCACGGCATCTTTCGCCGACAAAAATGGCATGTTGTGATTGCGGATGCCAGGGCCGTTGATGCAGCCTCCTGCACAGGCATTCATCTCCAAAAAGTATCCTTGGAGCTCTCCCGATTTTAGAGAATCCAAAATCTCCTTGCAGCGTTCGATTCCATCGATGGCCACACATTTGTACTTCTGACGGCTCTCCTTGGCGATCGTCCTCAAAATGCCTCCTGGCACTGGGTACATCCGGTTAATCGTCGCCTGCATTTCCTTGCCGTCTTTATCCATCTCGTCCAGATCGATCCCCTCTTCTTCCAGCCATTCAAACAGCTCATCGAACATGAGTACGCCGTTAAGCACGTTATCGTTTGTGACATCAGCGCACTCTGCCTTTTTTGAGATACACGGCCCTATGAACACCACTTTGATCCGGTTGCCGTAGATCTCCTTCATCATTTTGGCATGGGCCATCATGGGGGATACTACCGGTGCTAAGTACTTTGTAAGCTCTGGATAGTACTTTTCCACCAGCATCACCAAAGTAGGGCAGCAGGTGGTGATGATGTTCTCCATCTTTTGCTCATCCATCAAGGCCCCAAACTCAGCAGATACCTGTGCCGCACCAATGGAGGTCTCCTCCACTCCGGTAAAGCCCAGTTTTTTGAGCGCTGCCGACATTTTCCCTAAGTTCGCCCCTTCAAAAGTGCTCACAAAGGAAGGCGCCAATGTGGCAAAGACTTTCTCCCCATTTTTGATATATCCCTTTACCTTTTCCAGGTCACTATCGATGTATTTTGCATTTTGCGGACATACTAGAAAGCAGTGGCCACATAAAATACAGTCCTTTTCCAAAATCTCCGCCTGCTCATTTTTAAAGGCAATGGACTTTACGCTACAGCTCCGAATACATTTGTAGCAGTTTTTACAGTTCGCTTCTTTAAATCCAATAATACTCACTTTATTCACCCATCCTTGGCAGTATTTCCGCCTCAAAAAATTCTTTGGCCGTATCTTCACTTACACTATAAATTTTGTCTTCCCCGCCGATGCGGACACACACTGGTGTCAAACAGTTTCCCATGCAAAAAGAGGCCTTTAGTTCCACCTTGTCTTTTACATGATACTCCTCTACCAGCCTGCTCAGCGCTTCCACGAGAGGATAGGACCCCTTTAAATGACATGCACTTCCTATACACACAGATATTTCAATCATTTTGCGCGCTGCCTCCTAACATTTTAAACCATATTAATAGTATTCTATATTATACACCACGCCTTGTGAGCTTTCAATTGGTAACATCTATAAACTATGAGAACTCCATGCCATTTTTGCATCTCACTTTCCACTTAGAGTTTCGGCCATGAGCAGTATAAATCATTTTTTATTTTCTACCCATGGCCGAAATGTCTAACCCCGATTGTACTAATTGCTTGGTGGAGCTGGCGCTTTTTTACTGCACCTGCGGCAGTACATCATTCTTAAAGAAATCCTCTACATTATCCATATTGAGCGAATAAATTTGTTCCCCCATTTTTACGGATACTGCCTGTGTACAATGCCCAAGGCAAAAGACCGCGCTCAAATCCACTTTTTCTCCCACATCGTATTCCTCAATTAAATTTTGCAATTCACTGATGATGTTGTAGGAGCCCTTTAGGTGACAAGCACTTCCTATACACACGTTAATTTTTACCATCACTAGCCCTCCTCGTGATTATAGTGTACATGTAACAGTTTTTTCACTTTATTCTTCAATACGCCGCTATACAGCGCAATGAGCATCGGGTTTTCCTCGGAGCGTTTGATTTGGGACAGTTTATCTACTTTGTACATGCCTTTTGCCCTGCTGAGCTTTTCTGTGTTGAGGGCAAAGGGTTGGCCGGCGCCTGCAATACAGCCGCCTGGGCAGGCCATTACTTCTACAAAGTCATAATATGCACTTCCATCCTCAATCATCCCAATGAGTTTATCCGCGTTGGCCAGTCCGCTAACTACAGCGATCTTCAGCTCTTTATCCCCATAGGGAACGGTAGCTTCTTTGATTCCCTCCATACCGCGGATACCAGTAAAGGCGATGTTGTGCAGCATGTTGGAGGATTTGTCGTCTACAATTCTCCGAACTACCGCCTCGGTTACGCCGCCAGTTACGCCAAATATCATACCTGCACCACTGGCCATACCAAAAGGCATATCTGGTGCCTCTGCCTCGATCTCCTCAAAGATAATTCCCGCCTCTTTGAGCATCATGGCAAACTCTTGGGTGGTCATCACATAATCCACATCGTGTTCGCCCTCTGTGATGAACTCCTCTCTCGCCGCCTCAAACTTCTTGGCCGTACAGGGCATGAGGGCAAATACCACTGTCTGCCGGTCATCCACCTCTTTGGTCTGGCGATAGTGCTCTTTGATGACAGCGCCAAACATCTCCATGGGACTCCGGCAGGTGGAAATATGGCTGAGCAGTTCTGGATGAGCTACTTCTGCATGTCTTACCCAAGCAGGACAGCAAGAGGTAAACAGCGGCAGATTTTCTCCTTTTTTCAGCCTCTTTAAGAACTCCATGGACTCTTCCATAACCGTAAGGTCTGCGCCCATAGAAGTATCGTAAATTTCGTCAAAACCGATTTTGCGTAGGGATGCCACGATTTTGCCCATGACATTTTCCCCAGCTGGCATTCCGAACTCTTCTCCTAGTGCCACACGGACGGCTGGCGCCACTTGCACCACTACCCGCTTGGACTCGTCGTTTAGTACCTCCCAGTACTTATCCGTATCCTTCTTCACGAGAATGGCGCCAGTAGGACATACTGCCGCACACTGACCGCAGTTTACACAGTTGGTCTCCCCAATGGGCTGATTAAAGGCCGGCATTACCTGCATTTTAGAGCCGCGGAACGCGAAGTCAATGGCTCCTACGTTTTGGATCTCACTACACATTCTCACACAGTCGCCGCATAGAATGCACTTGCTGGGATCCCGCACGATGGAAAGGGAGGAGTTGTCGATCTCGCTCTTTTCCACCTGTCCTTCAAAGCGGACTTGCTTAATGCCAAATCTCTTGGCCAGCTCTTGCAGGCGGCACTTGCCGTTCTTTTCACAGCAGGTACAATCTCTGCAGTGATTGGAGAGCAACAGCTCTAGGATCATCTTTCTGTGCTTTTGCAATTTTGGGGTGTTGGTCTTCACCTTCATCCCAGCTTTTGGGGGGGTAGAACAGGAAGCGATAACACCGCCCCACTCGTCTTCTACCACACACATTCTGCAAGCACCATAGACCGACAGTTCAGAATAATAACAGAATGTGGGCAGCTCGATTCCCGCTTTGCGAATTACATCTAATATATTCTTCTCGCCATTTAGCTCTACTAACTGGCCGTCAATTGTCATATACTCCATGTGATTATTCCTCCTCAATTGCTCCAAAGTTGCATGCCGACTGACAAGCGCCACACTTGATGCACTTGTCTTGATCAATTACAAATGGCTCTTTGATCTTTCCAGAAATGGCCTGTACCGGACAAATTCTGGAACACTTGGAGCAGCCTTTG
>ERZ780195.2675-NODE-2675-length-11717-cov-2.890585_pt1 | contig 11717 bp, 7 predicted proteins | sample MGYA00511017_ERZ780195 | MGnify/ENA primary metagenome ERZ780195 (study PRJEB29588, sample SAMEA2159974) | human gut metagenome | biome: human gut; feature: human-associated habitat; material: faeces | place: Denmark | collected 2008/2010 ...
CCCCCTGCCACAAAAAAAACACCGTCAAGCGGTGTTCTTTTTGTGGCGTACCCGGGAGGATTCGAACCTCTGGCCTCAGGAGTCGGAGTCCTGCGCTCTATCCAGCTGAGCTACGGGTACATAACTATTTTTGTGCCGCACACATACGGTGTACTTTCCTATGATATCACAAAATCCAATAAGGTGCAATAAAAAAGGGCATTTTTCATGCCCTATTTTTACAATACCTTGGAAAGAAAATCCTGTAATCTCGGACTCTTGGGTTCCACGAAAAACTTATCCGGCGTATTTTCCTCTTCAATCATGCCTTCGTTCATAAACAAAATTCGCGTTCCCACTTCTCTGGCAAATCCCATCTCGTGTGTAACCACCACCATAGTCATGCCATCGTCAGCCAATTTCTTCATCAAATCCAGCACTTCACCCACCATTTCTGGGTCCAATGCAGAAGTGGGCTCATCAAAGAGCATCACATCCGGATTCATTGCCAGCGCTCTTGCAATGGCAACACGCTGTTTTTGTCCGCCGGAAATCTGGCTAGGATATACGCCTGCTTTATCAGCTAGCCCAATCCGCGTCAAAAGCTCCATGGCCTTTTCCTCCGCCTGTTGTTGTGTCATCAACTTTAGCTGCACTGGTGCCAGAGTGATATTTTGCATCACTGTCATATGTGGAAATAGATTAAACTGCTGAAATACCATACCCATCTTTTGGCGCAGCCGGTCGATGTCACAATCTTTATCGGTGATATTCGTTCCCTCAAACCAAACTTCACCCTCAGTGGGCGTTTCCAGCAGATTCAGGCACCGCAAGAAAGTACTTTTGCCACAGCCAGAAGGACCGATGATAACCACTTTCTCGCCCTTCTCGATGTGTTGATTGATGCCATTGAGAGCTTTTGCCTCTCCAAAATGCTTGTGTAAATTTTTAACGGTAATCACTGCGCGCCAACCTCTTTTCCATCTTTCGTAGCCCCCATGTCATGAGCATTACTACTAGCAAATATAAGACCATAATGACGAGCAGGGGAACCGGGCTCATTGTCCGCGAGCGAATGGCTGCCGCCTTAAATGTCAGATCTGCCACAGCTACATAACCCACAATAGCCGTCTCTTTGAACAGCACAATAGCCTCGTTACCCAGTGCAGGCAAAATGTTTTTAATCGCCTGTGGGAATACGATTTTTTTCATCGTGACATTTTTGCTGAGCCCCAGGCTTCTACCAGCCTCCATTTGGCCCCTATCTACTGCCATAATGCCCGCTCTTACGATCTCTGCCACATAAGCGCCCGAATTAATGCCCAAAGCCAGCGTTGCAAACCAAATCGACATATTCAAAGGAGCAGAAGCAGCGATGATAAACACCATGATCATGACTTGTACCATCATAGGTGTACCGCGGATCACTGTCAAATACACGTTACAAATCACATCTAGTACTTTGAGTTTTTTATTGTCTTTTGCATATACTTTGCAGATTGCAACTAAGCTGCCCAATATAACACCTATCATTGCCGCGATGATCGTCATTAGAATGGTATTGCCCAGGCCTTCTAAATACTCTAGCCAGCGATCTTGTGCAATAATGTTGTCATAGAGTTGTTGTCCAAAATTATCCCACATATGATTTTCCTTTCCCCAGAAAACAAAAAAAGGGTGGACCACCTCCAAGGCCGTCCATCCCTATTTTTTACTTAGTTTCCAGCAGATGCTTCTTTATGTTGAGTGATCCACTCGTCGATCTTTCCTTCATCCAATAGCTCTTGGATAACTTCGTCCACCACTGCTTTTAAGTCTGGCTTGTCTTTTGAGATGGCGATGGCGTACTGCTCCTGTGTGAGTGGAGTATCTAGTACCATCAGATCGTCATTTGAAGATACGATCTGCTCTGCTGGCACTTCGTCTACAACCATGGCATCCAATTTACCGTTGGCAAGCTCCATAGCGGCATCTGCAAACTTCTTGTACTGTACTGGTGTAGCCTCTGTCTCGTCAGTTACGAAAATATCCCCTGTGGTTCCCATCTGCACACCTACGTTTTTGCCAGCTAGCGCTGCAATGAGTTCGTCAGAAGTAGTTCCTGTAATTTCTGTCTCATCCTTCCGAACCACAACTTTTTGTGCTGCATCTACATAGTTGATAGAAAAGTCAACGCTCTTTTCCCGCTCTGGGTCTTTGGTAATGCCAGCTGCGCCAAGGTCGCCTTTGCCCGTCTGAACCGCTGGGATGATGCCGTCAAAGTCCATCTGTACGACTTCCAGCTCTACGCCGAGTTTTTCCGCAATGGCTTTGCTGATTTCCACATCTACACCGGCCACTTCGTTGTTCTCGTCGATGTATTCGTAAGGAGCAAATCCAGCTTCTGTGAGCATGATGAGCTTGCCAGCTGATTTGATCGCTGCAACTGCTTCTCCATCCGTTGTAACGGATTCTGGTTCATCAGCACCACCCACTTCTGCGGTGCTCTCACTGGTGCTTTCAGGAGAAGCGCTGTCAGAAGGCTCGGTATTTTCACTGCCACAGCCTACCAATACAGCTGCGCACATCATCACTGCAAATAGTACTGCAAGTATTTTTTTCATCGTCTTTCCTCCAAAACTTTAATAAAAACTGATTACTTTAAATATTATACAACACATTTTGTAAAAAGCAAGTACTTTTTGCAAATTTATTCATAAATAATGAATATTTATGAATAAATTGCCATCCAAGTCTTTGGGGGCTCTCATTTTGTTAAATATGGTTATTATTTGCCTCTTTAAAAAGTCATTTTGCTTAATATCTCAAATCAACTTCTATAGATTTTCAAAGAAGAGGGAATAATTATGCATTAAAATGTATAATTATTCCCTCTTCTATTCCTCTATGTACCGATCTCTACATGATCTGTATCGTCTAATGTTTTTTACGCTGCTAAATTAAGGTTTGTTGTCCCTCTCTTTTGTGGGCGTCAACGATCGAGACCTCATTTCCCAGCAGCGCCATAATGATGGGCTGCCCTTTATCGTCCCGCTTCTCCTCCGGTAAGTCCTCCACTGGGCGATATTCCATTTCGCCATTGAGCAGGCCGATTTCCAGCTCCATATCATCGGTAACATATACTGCGCCAGATAACTGCTCCCCGTTGACTTTGCTCTTGGCAAAGGTGATGGTTTTGAGCCCTTTGCCGTTGCGGCCCTGTACATGGTATTGGGCAATGGGCGTCTTCTTGGCGTACCCATTGTTACTCACCACTACCATAGCACCCTGGTCTCCCGTTTGGGCACAGCAGATAACTTCGTCTCCCGTCTTTAGGGTAATGGCCATCACGCCTTTAGCAGTTCTGCCCATGATGGAGATCTCCTCTTTGCTAAAGCAGATGGACATACCTGTTTTGGTAATCAGCGTAAAATTGGGCTCCAATTGAGAAAGGGCGATGTAAATCAGCTCATCCTGTTCCTTGAGACCACAGGCGGCAATCTTGGATTTTTTCACCACAAACTCGCTAGCACTTACCCCTTTGATCATGCCTCCCTTGGTGGCAAAGTACATCACCCTGCCGGTGAGCTCATTTTGTGGGTATAGGTTGATTACGGTTTCATTTTTCTGAATGCCGGCAATGAGGGTGTTGAGTGCCTTGCCTGGCTCTTTCCACTTGCCCTCTTTCACATCGTCCGCCCGGATGACGTACATATTCCCCAAATTGGTGAACACGCAGATCTTGTCCTCCAGCCCTACTTCTAGGGATTTTCGCACTTGGTTTTTGTACTCGATGTCCTCCCCTTCCCAGCCTTTTTTGAACAGCTTTTCGCCTAGGCGTTTGAGGCATCTGTCTTTGGTCAAAATCAAAGCACAGTTTTCTTTTACTTTAAACTCGTCTTCGTTGATCTCCATGGTCACTGTGTCTTTTTCGATAGTACTCCTCCGAGGATCTTGATAGTTTTGTTTGATCTCTGTGAGCTCGTTGATGATCACTAAATCCAGCATGTTTCTGGAATTGAGAATCTCTCTGAGCCGGGCGATGAGCTTGATTACCTGCTCATATTCCTGCCGCAAGGTCTTGATCTCTAAATTGGTCAGCCGCGCCAAGCGCATATCCAAAATGGCTTGCGCCTGCACTTTGGTGAGGGCAAACTCCAGCTGGAGTTTTTGGTTGGCCTCTCCTGGCGTCTTAGACCCGCGGATAATGGCAATGACTCTGTCTATATTCTCCACGGCGATAATCAAACCGCTCAAAATGTGCTCTCTCTTTTCGGCATTTTCCAGATCGTACTTGGTGCGCCTGGTGATCACATTGCGCTGGTGGCGGATGTAATGATCTAAGATCTCCAGCAGCCCCATCTGTTTGGGCAGCCCATTTGCAATGGCTACCATGTTGACGCCAAAGGAAATCTGAAGATCTGTGTACTTGTACAGGCAGGCCAGTAGCTTTTCCACATCTGTCCCCTTTTTCACCTCAATCACCGCACGAAGTCCTTCCCGATCGGACTCATCGCGAATATCGTCAATGCCTGCAAACATCTCCTTTTTCTGCATGCTCACAGCCAAAATCTTTTCCAGACATACCGCCTTTTTCACCTCGTAGGGCAGCTGGGTGATGACGATCAGCGTCTTGCCGTTTTTCTGCTTTTCCAAATGGACTTTAGCCCGAATGGCGATCTTGCCCCGGCCTGTCTCATAGGCTTTTTTGATCTCCTCCGAATCCAGTATCATTCCACCGGTGGGAAAATCAGGGGCTTTGATATAACTCATAATTTCGTCTAAGCTGATATTTTGATTTTTAATCCGGGCTATGGTGGCGTCAATCACCTCTCCCAGATTATGGGGAGGGATGTTGGTAGCCAGCCCGACGGCGATCCCCGACGCGCCGTTTACCAGCAAATTCGGGTAACGGGAGGGAAGCATGGTGGGCTCTTTGAGGGAATCGTCAAAGTTTAAGGCAAAATCCACTGTGTCCTTTTTCAGATCCCGCAGCATTTCCAAGGCGATAGGCGCTAGCCTTGCCTCGGTATACCGCATGGCTGCTGCACTGTCTCCGTCCATGGAGCCAAAGTTGCCGTGGCCGTCGATCAGCGGCGCACGGAGGGAAAAATCCTGCGCCATACGCACCATGGCATCGTACACGCTGGTATCTCCATGGGGGTGGTATTTACCCAATGTTTCTCCCACAATTCTGGCGGATTTCTTATGGGGTTTGGAGGGCCAGAGCTCTAGCTCGCTCATGGCATAGAGGATTCTCCTCTGCACCGGTTTCAGCCCGTCCTCCACTCTGGGAAGTGCCCGCTCTAGGATGACGTATTCTGCATAGGGCATGAAGGAGGAGTGCATCACTTCTCCCAAAGACAAATTGATGATCTGATTATTCTGGTTTGTGCTGCTCATCTGCTATTCCACTCCCTCTGCCTTAAAGTTGTCCACCTTATTGAAGTTGGCATATTCCTCAATGTACTCCCTTCTGGGCTCTACCTTGTCTCCCATGAGCACGGTGATGATCCGGTCTGCCTCCGCTGCATCGTCCAGCGTTACTTGCACCATCACCCTATTTTCAGGATCCATGGTGGTCTCCCACAGCTGGGAGGGGTTCATCTCCCCCAGCCCTTTATACCGCTGTACCAGCGCAGAGCTACCCAGCTTTTTCTTGGCCGCCTCCAGCTGCTTTTCATCGTGGGCGTAGATCACATTTTTCCCCTTCTGTATTTTATAGAGAGGAGGCATTCCAATGTAGATGTGCCCCTCGCTCACCAGCTGCTTGTAGTATCGGAAGAAGAAGGTGAGCAATATGGTGCGAATATGCGCTCCATCCTGGTCCGCATCGGATAAGATGATGATCTTATGGTATTTTAAATTCTCTATCTGGAAGTTCTCGTCAAAACCCGCTCCCAGCGCCGTAATGATGGTCTTAAACTCGTCGTTTGCCAACACCTGATCAATCCGCTTTTTCTCCACGTTGAGCGGCTTTCCCCGCAGGGGCAATATGGCCTGAAAGCGGCGGTCTCTCCCCTGCTTTGCGCTGCCGCCGGCGCTATCGCCTTCCACAATAAACAGCTCGTTGTCCTTGGGCTTTTTCCCCGTACAGCTGGCCAGCTTCCCCACCAGCGGTGAGCCCTCAATTTTGTTCTTGGCCCGCTCTATCTTTTTGGCCTTTCTGGCGGCCTCCCGCACTTTGGCAGAGGCCAGCGCCTTTTCCACAATTTTGTTGCAGGTGGCAGTATTGTTCAGGTCTGCCATGTAGGACTCCAGCTTTTCTTTGACTACTTCCTCCACGGCTACCCGCGCTTCGGTATTCCCCAGTCGGGTTTTGGTCTGTCCCTCAAACTGGATATTCTGCATTTTTACGCAGAGCACCGCGCAGATGCCCTCACGAATGTCCTCTCCCGTGAGGTTAGCATCCTTTTCCTTGATGGCGCCAGACGACCGTGCAAAGTCATTGACCACTTTGGTAAGTGCGGATTTAAACCCAGTCTCATGAGTACCGCCCTCCCCTGTGGGGATGTTGTTTACAAAGGAAAAGAGGCTCTCGTTGTAGCTCTTGTTGTACTGAATAGCCGCGCTCACATAGATGCCATTTTTTTCGCCCTCTAAGTAGATGGGCTTTTCATGCAGCTTTTCCTTATCCTGGTTGAGATAGCTTACAAAATCCCGAATGCCGCCGTCGTAGGAAAACACCTTCTGTTTCGGCTTTCCATCCTCTAGCTTTCTTTGATCCTTTAGGGTAATGGTAACCCCTTTGTTCAAAAACGCCAGCTCCCGCAAGCGAGTTTTTACCTGATTGTAATTGAGAGCTACTTCTTCAAACACTCTATCGTCTGGCATATAGGTGATCCTGGTGCCTCGTTTGCTGGTCTTCCCCACCTCTTTGAGAGGATACAGGGGCTTGCCCGATTCGATCTTGCCATTTTCCTCCACGCTGGCAAACTCTTGCACATAGGATTTTCCCAGCGTAAACACCTCTACCTTGAGCCAGCGGGAAAGGGCGTTCACCACGCTGGCACCTACTCCGTGCAGCCCACCAGAAAAGGTGTAATTAGAACTATCGAACTTTCCTCCTGCATGGAGCTGGGTAAACACCACCTCTACCCCGGAAACGTGGAGCTCTGGATGCAACCCCACCGGAATGCCTCGGCCGTTATCTTCTACTGTTACAGAGTTATCCTGGTGAATGGTAACCTGTACCTCATTTGCAAACCCATTGGCTGCCTCGTCTATAGCGTTATCTACGATTTCCCACAGCATGTGATGCAGTCCTCTGGAACCGGTACTGCCAATGTACATTCCAGGACGCTTTCTCACTGCATCTAATCCTTCTAATACTTTAATATCCTTTGCTGTATAGGAATTTGTCATGTCCTTCCTCCCTGGCGTTCTATCTGGTCATTTTATCTATTTCGTCTTTCGTCAATTTTTTACATTTCAAATGCCAAGCTAGCCTTATCTGCCCGCTTGGTCTACCTTTCGAGATGGTTCACCTCGTTCTCATTGTTTCATGATATACCATTTTTTTCTCCTGTGTCAAGAATATTCCCTCTCTCCGCCAAATATCGCGCACTTCCGCGTGGATTCTAAGCTGCTAATTGCCAGCCAAAGTTTTACTGTTGCCGTAGCGCTCATATTTTACTAGTCTTCGTGTATGTACCCGTTGTAGATTGCTATCCACACGTCAAACGCGTGGTTTTACTTATGCAAAAAGAATGGCAGCACTTATCCAGGCTGCCACTCTTTTTATGTATCCAGTGTTACCACACACTGGATTTCTTTGTCTTCTGAACGCTTCTCTTTACTAATTTTACCACTTCTACCTGTACAATAGAGAGCAGCGAAAGACCTATTACAATCAGCCACTGAGTGCCATTCAACGCAGTGAGAGAAAAAGCACTTTGCAGAGCGGGAATCCATAGAATACCGGCCATTAGCAGTGCCGAAACCACGAAGGAGAGAACTAACCAAGGATTCGCTCCTTCTGCCCGCACCCAGATTGGTTCGATGTTAGAGCGCTGGTTAAATGCCCGCAGCATTTGAGAAAGGGCCAGCACACAAAAGGCCATCGTCTGCCCCACTTTATGACTCTCCATGTTAGCTCCAATCCAATAGGCAGCTATCGTCATTGCCGCTACAAAGACCCCCTGGGTAATCACCCGACGCACCAAATCCCTTTCAAACAATGTTCCCGATTTGACAGGTTGATGTCGCATGATATTCTTGCTAGCTGGGTCTACGCCCAATGCTAGCGCCGGCAATGTAGCTGTCGCCAGGTTGACCCACAGAATATGGACGGCCAGCAGCGGTGCATCCCAATTGAGCAGCGTGGCTATCAGTAGCGTCAAAATCTCCGCAATATTGCCCACTAGCAGAAACTGAATTACCTTCTGTATATTGCGATAAACCCGTCTTCCCTCTTTAATGGCATATGCAATAGTCGTAAAGCTATCGTCAAGCAGTATCATATCGGCGGCATCTTTTGCCACATCAGTTCCAGTAATTCCCATAGCTACGCCAATATCTGCTGCTTTTAAAGCGGGGGAGTCGTTGACACCGTCGCCGGTCATGGCCGCTACTTCTCCAGTGCGCTTCAGGCTCTTTATAATGCGCAGTTTATCTGCGGGAGAGACGCGAGCAAATACCGCTGCCGTCTGTACTACTCGATCAAGCTCCTCATCCGTCATGTGATCCAGCTCTTCTCCAGAGAGTACTATATTGCCCTCTTGGTAAATGCCCAATTCCTGGGCAATGGAAAGAGCTGTTATCTTGTGATCTCCAGTAATCATAACCGTGCGAATGCCCGCCTCATGACAAGTATGTATCGATTCCGCTACCTCTTTTCTCGGTGGATCGATCATGCCCACTACCCCAATAAAGGTGAAATCAAATTCCACGTTTTCCTCATCCTCCTCTGGAAGTTCAGACAATGTTCGCTGCGCAAACCCCAATACTCGCAAGGCGTTCCTTGACATCGTAAGACAGAGATCTGTGATATGGGTTTTATCATCCTTCGTTATGGGTCGAACGCCTTTTGCCGTCAGAATATGGGTACACAGGGGCAACATTTCGTCCACTGCTCCTTTGGTATAGGCAATCCATTTGCCGTCCATAGGATGTACTGTTGTCATCCTCTTGCGCTCCGAGTCAAACGGCTGCTCAAAGAGACGTGGGTATTCGTCCTCTAGAGATTCATGGTCAATACCAAATGATTTTGCCATGTGAATTAATGCCCCTTCTGTAGGGTCCCCGATGATTTCTCCCTTTCTGTCAGGGTCAAAACTGGCATCATTGCAGAGAGCTGCGGCATATACCAGCTGTTGATATACCTTCGGATGTTGGTTTGCAGCATTTTCTATCGGTGTTGTCTTGCCTACCTCAAAATCCCCATTTACGGCAATATGTGTTACCGTCATCTTATTGAGCGTGAGAGTTCCCGTCTTATCCGAGCAAACCACTGTAGCGCTGCCCAACGTTTCCACGGCGGGCAATTTTCGAATTAAAGCGTTTTTCTTAGCCATGCGCTGCACACCCAGCGCCATTACAATCGTAGCAGTAGCCGGAAGTCCTTCTGGAATAATGGAAATGGCAAGTGAAATTGCCACGAGAAACTGTGGGATCAAAGGCCGCTGATAGATTGCTCCTACTGCAAAAATCAACACACATACCACTAGCCCCACAATGGTTAAGCTTTTGCCTACTGCATCTAATTTTCTCTTAAGAGGAGTGTCTAAATCGTCCTGTTGCTCTAGCATACCGGCAATATTTCCCACTTGTGTGTTCATACCTGTGGCTACCACCACGCCAGTAGCCCGACCGTAGGTTACAATGGATGAACTATATACCATATTATCCCGGTCGCCCAAAGGGCAATCTTCTGGTAGGATATTCTCTGATTCCTTTTCAGCCGGAACGGATTCTCCTGTCAGAGATGCTTCCTGAACTTTTAGGTTGGCTGAGTCTATCAGCCGCATATCTGCTGGCACCATATCTCCATCGCCCAGCAGGACTACATCGCCTACCACCAGTTCACTAGCAGGTATCACACTTTCTTCTCCCTGGCGCAGCACACGAGCCGTAGGTGCGCTCATATTGCGCAGGGCTTCCAGCGAGGACTGGGCCTTTTTTTCCTGTACAATGCCAATGACAGCGTTTACTATGACAATGGTGAAAATCACCACTGCCTCGGTCCATTCCTGCAAAATGGCGGAAAATACTGCTGCACCCATTAGAATCAATATCATCGGGTCGACGATCTGCTCTTTTAGCATTTGTAGGACCGTTTTAGAAGGTTTGGCACGCAATTCATTGCGCCCATTTTTTCTTAGCCTGTCGGCAGCCTCAGCATCACTTAGGCCTTCCTGAGAAGTATGCAAATTTTTATAGACCTCCTCCAGCTTCTGTGCATGCCAAGGCATTTGTTTGTGATTATCCATATAGGATAAACCACTCCTTTCTTATTTTATTGATATCTATATTCTGACCGTTTTTTACGGTGGTCAGCAAAAAAAAGTACAAAAAAACATAGCCTGCCATTTTCCATCTATGGAGGTTATGCTCTATTCTATCGAATCTATTTTGCTTGTCGTCAATGTTACTTCGGTCAGCGTCGCTATCGGCGTCGTCCATCAGTGCAAACTTTTTCCTTTCATTTTATGATATCTATTATTATATGCGATCATCTGATCTGTGTCAATTCATTAGCGTGATATCCCTCTCTTCCTTTCATATTTTGCCTCCTAAAGCTTAGTATCCCTTCTTTTTAATAAACAACTCTTGAGATCGTACTTCTTCATTTTTCTGCCCCATCGCCTTTATTGACAAAGACCTTCCCATTCATTATACTGGTTATACTATGGTTTTCCGCGGCTGCGATAGCCTTTTAAAGCCGCTTAAGAAAACCGCAGCTTCCCTTATCACACATCAGAATTGAGGAGAACTATAAGATGACAGTGAAGAAAAATGGCGGACTGATTGCTCTACTGCCCATTGCAGTCTTTTTGGTACTGTACTTGGGCCTGGGCATCACCTTTGAATATATCATGAAAATCGAGATGGGGTTTTACAACATCCCCATTGTAGTAGCCTTTTTAGCGGCAATTTTGGTGGCTTGTCTGCAAAATCGACACTTAAAGTTTGATGACAAATTGGAGGTCATGGCAAAAGGTGTGGGGGACAAAAACATCATGACCATGATATTGATCTTTCTGGTAGCAGGCATCTTTGTAGGAGTCGTGGGTAGAAGCAGCGCAGAAAGCGTGGCCTATTTTATGCTGTCTATCATTCCCACTCGTTTTGCGGTGGCAGTGCTGTTTATCGTCTCCTGCTTTGTCTCCACCGCTATGGGTACCTCTTGCGGAACTATTGCTCTCATTGTGCCCATCGCCGTAGCAGTATCCGATGCTTCAGGGTTTAGCCTGCCACTGTGTGTGGGCTCGGTCATCGGCGGCTCCATGTTTGGAGACAATCTCTCCTTCATCTCAGATACCACCATTGCAGCCTGCAACACGCAAGGGTGTAAAATGCGAGATAAATTTAAAGCGAATTTTTTTATCGCGCTGCCTGCTGCGTTAGCCACTCTGGTGATCATTATTCTTCTGTCCTTCCAGACAGAGATCAACACCACGATCAACGAAGAGTATTCCCTCATCCAGCTCATCCCCTATATCTTGGTGCTCGTTGGCGGCATCGCGGGCATCAACGTATTTGTGGTGCTGCTGACGGGCATTGTGTCCGGTTCCATCATTATGTTGGCCACTGGAGAG
>ERZ780195.2679-NODE-2679-length-11704-cov-27.749850_pt1 | contig 11704 bp, 7 predicted proteins | sample MGYA00511017_ERZ780195 | MGnify/ENA primary metagenome ERZ780195 (study PRJEB29588, sample SAMEA2159974) | human gut metagenome | biome: human gut; feature: human-associated habitat; material: faeces | place: Denmark | collected 2008/2010 ...
GATACTCCTCCGTGAAGCTCTTCATAATGCTCTTGGCATCGCCTTCCTTCAGGAAAGTCAGGCGTGCGGTGTCTTCGGAGCAGAAGAAGATATCTACATAAGGCAGAATGGATTCGATGCATTCCTTCGCCTCAGCACCGGTCCACAGATTGCCGCGGAAGTTCACATCGAAGGAGATGATGGCTCCCTGCGCCTTGAAACGCTTGATCATCTCAATGGCGGTTGCTCTCAGCTCGGGGCTCAGCGCCAGTGTAATACCACTGGTATGGAAGCAACGGGTATCGCTATACAGGCTGTCATCATAATCCGCAACACTCAGTTTATTGATAGAAGTATTCTTACGGTCATAGACGATACGGGGTTTTCTCGGATAAGCACCATTCTCATAATAGTACACGCCCAGTCTCGCATCCTTATCATCGTCGTATACCAGGTAGTCATCGCTGACGCCGCAGAGACGTACACGGTTCTTAATATATACACCCAGGTCATTGGCCGGGAGCTTGGAGATAATACCGCAGCGCAATCCGAGCATTGCCGCACCGGTGATGGCATTCAGTTCTGCACCTCCGGCCTGCTTGCTGAAGCTGTCGCCTCTGGTGATACGTTCGTTATCGGGCGGTGATAATCTCAGCATGATCTCTCCCAGGGAGAGCAGGTCAAATTCCTTTTTCTCAGTCAGTTCCATAATATAAACTCCCATCTGCATTTTTGCCAAATGTTGTATCGGAATCTCTCCGGTATTCCTCACAGTGCGCCGTTGAAACCCCTTACATTTTCTCTTTACATTTGTACTATAACACAAATATATGGCGTCGGTAAAGGTGCCAGACATAAATTAAAAATTTAACGAAAATACTGAATTTGCCGTCAATATCTGCTATAATCAATCTGTATTATCATTCTAAGAATTGAGGTATTTTTATGCATTCAAAATTCCTTTCCGATAGTAACACTTTTTACAGACGTTATTGTCCGGTTCTGATTCTGTTACTGGGAGCACTTCTGCGTCTGTTATACCTGTCCCGGGTGCCCGGTGGCCTACATCAGGATGAGGCTTTTGTCCTGCTGAACTCCTATGACCTTTTACACGAAGGCCGGGATTCCGCAGGCTATGCATTCCCCATCTATATGTCCAGCTGGGGAGACGGGCAGAGTGCCATGTACTCCTGGCTTCTCACTCCTCTCCTACTGTTGAACAAAGGGATTCCCACTACTTTTCTCGGAAGGCTTCCTCAGGCACTGGTAGGTATTCTAACGCTTTGGTGCGTCTATTGTCTGGTAAAGGAAATGTTCGGCCACACTGCGGGTCTCTGGGCCTTATTCGCCTTAAGCGTCTGTCCCTGGCACATCATGGCCTGTCGTTGGGCATTGGATGCCAATATGGCCCCCGGTTTTCTCATGTTTGGTCTGTACTTTTTCGTACGGGGCATGAATGACAACCGTTATCTGTTGCTCGCGGCACTTTTTTACGGTCTCTCCCTCTATTGCTACGCAGTGATCTGGCCTATGCTTCCCATCCTGCTGGCTCTGCAGGTATGTTACGGGATCCGCTATCATAAAATCCATTGCAACCGTTACAGCGTTCTGTCTGTTCTGCTCCTGTTTGTCCTGGCATTACCGTTGCTTTTATTTGTCCTGGTCAATCAGGGACTGTTGCCGGAGATCGCCTTACCCTGGATCACTATTCCCAAAACACAGGGGTATCGCGGCGGAGAGATTGCTTTTTCCCTAAGTTCTGTTTATGCGAATTTCAAAAACACAGCGCATTTATTGTTATTGCAGGATACCGGAAGTCCCTATGACTTTCTACTGCCCTGGGGATTATTTTACGATATCGGCCGCGTCTTTATCCTGATCGGAATCGGCTGTATGCTGTACCGGCTGATTCGTTCTGTGCGGCAGCATGTGTTTTGCTGGGAATTCTTCCTGTTTGCCCAGCTGATGGGAGGTGGAATCACCTCGCTGCTGGTCACCGCCAGGATGCATCAGATCAATGATCTCTATATCCCGCTTGTCTTATGCGAGGCATATGGTATCTGGAAATGTTCCTGCTTCCTGAAGGGGAAGTCTCAATCTCTCGGCAGGATTTTTACAGGCTGCACCACTGCATTCTTCCTCATCTGTCTGGTTCTGTTCCAAAAGGACTATTACACCAAGTATGCGGAAACTACAAACGCTTATTTTTCCCAAGGTGTAGAAGACTGTGTTGCGTATTCGATGAAACAGTGCAAGACGCTCGGTCTGACTACGATCAGCGCGGAAAAGGCAACGCAATGGCCCAGACTGCTTCTGTATACACAAACATTGCCTTCCCAGTACCTGGCTACCGTTACCTATGATGTTGCCCCGGCTCCGGCCGCCTTTACCACCGCTGACGGAATCCGGGTCAATACGCGCATCAATTACGATACCATATCCACTGACAGTATTTATATTATTTACTACACAGAGGCCGATCTGTTCAAAGACAGCTTCACCCTGACACCTTTTTATGACTGGTATGTTGCTGTCCCTAAATAGCCTCCATGTAATCAAAATAGTCATCTTCGCTGGCAAATAAGATATATTCGTTCTCCACATATCCCATGTATCCGCTGGCTGTTACATATCCCTTCATCGTAAAATACCTCCTTATCAGAAGCCTTTTGTTTGCTGTTCTGATAAGAAGGTATCTCTTTTAATGTCCCATAAAATTCTCTCAATTTTCCTGAGCCGGCAATTTTTCCAGCACCAGTTCTTTCATTTCTTCCAATAATTCCTCGGTTTTCCCCATCAGGAGTTCCGCATCGGTCTCTACCAGTCCCGTTTTTTTGTATTTATAGGTAAAAAAAGGATTGCCGTATGCGGTGAAGCTCATTTCCTCTCCATGCTTTTTCAGAAACGCGGGGATCTTCAGTGGGTCTATGGCTGCATCCGGTCGGAAATTAAAGGTGATCCGGCCGTTTTTGCCCTTGATCTCCGTCATATCCAGTGCGTGTGCCGCCATGCGGATCAGTGCGATCCGCAGCAGATTATCCACTGCCTTGGGGATATTGCCAAAACGGTCTAACAGCTCATCCTTCATCTCATCCCGCTCTTTCAGCGTCTCAATGCCGGCGATGCGCTTATAAATATCCAGTTTCTGCGTTTCATTCACAATATATTCCGCCGGAATATATGCATCCACATCCAGGTCGATCACCGTGGTGAAATCCACCGTCGTATGGATTCCCTTCAGATTCTGCACCGCCTCATTCAACATTTTGCAGTAGAGGTCGTATCCTACGGCTTCCATGTGGCCATGTTGGCTCATCCCCAGCAGATTCCCGGCCCCACGGATCTCCAGGTCCCGCATGGCAATTTTGAAACCGCTGCCCAGATCTGTGAATTCCTTGATCGCCGCCAGCCGTTTCTCCGCTACTTCCTTTAACATTTTGTCCCGCTTGTACATCAGAAACGCATAGGCATTCCGGTTGGAGCGTCCCACGCGGCCTCTGAGCTGGTACAACTGGGACAGCCCCAGATTATCCGAGTCATGAATGATCATGGTGTTTACATTAGAGATATCCAGCCCGGTCTCTATAATAGTAGTGGACACCAGCACATCGATCTCTCCGTTGATGAAATCAAACATGATCCGTTCCAGTTCATGCTCCTTCATCTGTCCATGGGCATAGGCCACATTTGCTTCCGGCACCAGTTTTGCGATCTGTGCCGCAATATCCGCAATATTATTCACACGGTTATAGACATAGTAGACCTGTCCGCCCCGGGCCATCTCCCGGACAATAGCCTCTCTGACCAGTTCGTCGTTGTATTCGCAGACAAAAGTCTGAATCGGCAGCCTGTCGTTGGGAGCCTCCTCCAGCACGCTCATATCCCGGATACCGATGAGGCTCATGTGCAGGGTACGGGGAATCGGTGTTGCCGTCAGGGTCAGCACATCCACGTTCTCTTTTAGTTTCTTGATCTTCTCCTTATGAGCCACGCCAAAACGCTGCTCCTCATCGATGATCAAAAGCCCCAGATCCTTGAACTTCACATCCGCCGACAATACTCTGTGAGTACCAATGACGATATCCACCATTCCCTTTTCCAGATCTTTTACTGTCTTTTTGATCTCCGAAGATGTGCGAAACCGGCTCATCAGGGCAATATTGACCGGGAAATCCTTCATTCGCTGCACAAAAGTGTTGTAATGCTGCTGTGCTAAAATGGTGGTAGGCACCAGGTATACCACCTGTTTGCCCTCCTGTACTGCTTTGAAGGCAGCGCGGATCGCGATCTCTGTCTTACCATATCCCACATCTCCGCAGATCAGACGATCCATGATCCGATGGCTTTCCATATCGGCCTTGGTGTCCGCGATAGCACTCAGCTGATCCTCCGTCTCCTCGAAAGGAAACATTTCCTCAAACTCCCGCTGCCATACCGTGTCTTTTCCGAAGGCATAGCCTTCACTCTGCTGGCGCACCGCATACAGCTCCACGAGATCCTTTGCCACGGCGCTGACCGCACTGCGGACCTTGGTCTTGGTATGTTCCCATTCCTTGCCACCCAGCTTATTCAGCTTCGGCTTCTTCGCCGCATCGGCGGAGGCGTATTTCTGGATCACATCCAGTCCGGTAGCGAGAATGTACAGATTGCCACCGTCCCGGTACTCGATCTTCAGGTAGTCCTTGACAATGTTTTCCACCTCTACCTTTTCGATGCCTTTGTATATCCCCAATCCGTGGGTCTCATGCACTACGTAATCACCGATCTTCAGGTCATTGAAATCGTTGATTTTCTGCCCCTGGTAGAGTTTTTTCTTTTTCTTCTTACGTTTCTCCGACCCGAAAATATCACTCTCGGACAGCACTACAAATTTCAGCCATGGGTATTCGAATCCCTTATTCACATGCCCATAATAGGTCAGGATCTCTCCGGGCTGTACTTCCCGCATGGGGTCTTCCGTATATACTGCCGTGAGTCCCGCACCGCCGTCTTCCGCATTCCGCAGATCCTCTGCCAGACGTCTTGCGCGAGTACGGGAGCCGGACAGTAACAGCACCCGATATCCGCTTTTTTTATATTTTTTCAGGTCTTTTACCAGGGATTCAAAGCTGTTGTTATAGGGGGCAATGTTGCGGGCTGCAATATCCACATGTTTTTCCGTCCGGAAATAGCCGTACTTGGTCTCCATGGTAGCCAGTGTCACCACGGCATTTTTCTCCAATGTGGCCGCCACCTGCTCTCCGCTGTAGAGAATATTCATCTGTCCCGGCAGCACATAGCCTTTTCTCGCACGCTGCTCCATGCTCTCCCGGAATTCCAGTTCTATAGCATCAGCCTGCTCTTTCACCCGCGCCGGTTCATCAATATAGAAGACCAGAGATCGTCCCGCCATATCCGCCAGCAGCTCCGGCATAGTCACCGTATTTTCATAAAAATATCGGATATATCCTTCCAGGTTCGCTTTGCTCTGAAATTCCAACAGCTGTTCCTTCAACTCGCTTACCTGGGTGGCGATCCTGTGGGCTTCCTCCAGCTGGTGGGCATCCCGGAAAATTTTCTCCTGTTTGGCGGCTTCCTTCTCAAGTCTGGCGATTCCCTTGCGAATCTGCTCCTCAGACAGCACGAACTCCGTCGCCGGGTAGACCGTGATACTCTCCAGCTTCTCAATGGAACGCTGGCTTAAGATATCGAAGCTGCGGATGGATTCCACTTCATCCCCCCACAGTTCGATACGGTAGGGATTCTCCTCCGTCAGGTCAAAAATATCCACAATACCGCCACGCACGGAGAATTGCCCTGGGCTTTCCACCTGATAGGCTTTCTCGTATCCCATAGCTACCAGCCGGGATGCCAGTTTGCTCTCATCCAGGCTTCCGCCCCGCTCGGTGTGGATGATGTCTTTCTCCTCCCACAGCACCTGGGGTGTCATCAATGCCGCATAGGTGGTGACGATGGTGACAGGCTTGCCCTCCACGACTCTGCGCAAGGTCTTGATCCTCTCCTGTACCAGCTGATTACCGTGAATATCTGCCTGGAAAAAGATCAGGTCCTTCGCCGGATACAGCATGACATTTCTGTCATAAAAGCGGTATTCCTCGTAGATCTCCTTGGCTTTTAAGTCATTATAAGTAACGATGACCTTGTATTTCAGGCCATCGCTGAGTCCGTAGATCATATGAAGTTTCTGTGAGTCCACGCATCCGGACAGGGCAACCGTTCCCTTTCCCTGTCTGACGATCTTACGGACCTCATCATATTCCGCCAGTTCTTTCAATGGCGCAAGTAGTGCCTGCATTTTTTCACGCTTTCTTACTGTTAAAATGGTTCATGGCAGCATCCGCGCTCTCGGTGATGATCATACGGATCGCTTCTGCGGCGGTCTTCGTAGCATCATCCATAACCTTACGTTCTTCCACCGGGAAATGTCCCAATACATAATCTGCCAGATCATAATTCTTCGGTTTCTCACCTACGCCCATGCGGACACGGGTAAAAGTATCATGCCCTAACATCTTGATGATATTCTTGAGTCCATTATGTCCGCCGGCGCTGCCCTTTTTGCGGATGCGGATCTGTCCCACATCCAGGCTGATATCATCGGAGATCACGATCAGCTCCGAGGTATCGTCCACCTTATAATAATCCACGATCTCACGGATGCTCTCTCCGCTTAAGTTCATGAAGGTCTGGGGCTTCGCCAGGATCACCTTCTGCCCTGCCACGTAGCCTTTGCCGATCAACGCCTTGTGTTTACTCTCCATGACAGCAATATTTTCTTCCTCTGCTAATCTGTCTATGACATCAAAACCGATATTATGTCTCGTATTTTCATATTCTTTGCCGGGATTCCCCAGCCCTGCGATAATATACATATACTTCTCCTTACTTTCTTGCAATCAATGCGTTATCTTATATTTTCGCATTTTTACGCAGAAAATGCAACTATTGGATATTTTGACACAGGGCTTGACTTTTCCCAGATTATTGTTATACTAAAACAGTTGTACAGCCCATAAAAACAAGGTCTTACAGGGCTCGCCGATTCCCGGCGTAAAATGAATCGAGTGTTCGTGACCTTCCACTCGTAAAACAAAACTAAAGGAGAAAACAAATGAACAAAAAAATACTGTACCTCGTACACGGAGCGGTGATCGCTGCTCTCTATGTTGTGCTGACCATGTTAGCCAACGCTCTGGGACTGGCTAATTATCCCATTCAGGTCCGCTTCTCGGAAGCCCTGACGATTCTTCCCGTATTTACCCCTGCTGCCATACCGGGACTTTTCCTGGGATGTATCATCAGCAATACCATGACCGGCTGCATGCTGCTTGACATTATCTTCGGCAGCCTGGCAACGCTGATCGGTGCATTTGGCACTTATCTGCTGCGTGATAAGAACAAATGGCTGGCTCCTCTGCCTCCCATCATCGCCAACATTATCATCGTTCCTTTTGTGCTGGCTTATGTCTACCACTTAGAGGGCGGCATTCCTTACTTCATGCTGACTGTGGGTATCGGTGAGATCATTTCCTGCGGAGTGCTCGGCATGCTGTTACGCACCGTGTTACAGAAATACCGCAAATACATTTTTGACGTACAGAAATAAGCGGTCATCCCGCCAAAAAGGCGTCCGGATCCTTTCACAGGTTCCGGGCGCCTTTTGCTGTCCACTTGTATTTAATTTTCTATTTTCATATAGGAAATAAAATGATTGCCGTTCTCCGCGAACCATGTTGTAGCATCGTTCATTCCCTTTTTGTACAACTTTCCGGTGGACGGCTCCATGATGACAACGTTGAATTCATTAAATCCGGTCACCAGCACCGCCTCGCCATCCTCCAGGATCGCCAGTACCGGAATATCCTGATTCACATAATACAGTACCGCATCCAGACTACAGCCGCTCAGATCCAGTACCTGTACGCCTGTCATATTTTCTTCCAGAATCTGTATTGCCGTCTTGCCCTGCGCCAGGTCATATTCGGTGTTGCGGGTGATTCCGGCATGCCGCAGGATATTGTCCAGACATACCGTCAGGCTGTTCTTCTGATCCGTGACACTTTCTTCCTTGATTGCCATGATCTGGTTTCTGCTGACACGATTGCCCTTCAGCCATACCGTAATGCCTCGGTCGTTCGCAACAACCCCGGCGGAATCGTAGGCTTCCTTCACCGCTTTCCCGGGAGCACTGTAAATGCCCTGTACCCCATAAGCATTGTATACATAATATCTGGAAACTTCGCTGACCGCATCCAGTGTCAGTTCTCTTCCGCCCTCAAATACGACCTCCTTCGGATTCAGCACCTTGATAGTCCTGGTATCAATGGTTGTCTTGGTCTGTATCTGCACATATCTCTCATAAATATCAATATCCGCTGTGACTACTTTATTCTGTCCCGGCTCTTCTTCCACATTGTTCATGATCTGGTCATCCAGGATCTCCTGATAGCTGCCGTTCTCAGAACGCTGTATTCTCGACAGGGTGATCTGATTGCCCTCGATGGCGCAATCCACGATGTAGATGCCATCCTGTCCGTATTCCTTCAGATTATCTCCGGAAGAATTGCTGATGCAGACCTTATACATGGGGTAAAAGATCTGTCCGGAATTCTCTGTCCGGATGTCGCTCTCCCTGGCCACGCCGTAGATAATATCTTCTCCCATGAAGCCAAGCGGCCGGATAGCCTCACCGTCCTCCGCCCGGATCACTGTCTGTTCTCCGGTATTCAGATTCCGGACATTCAGCTGGTTGCTGTGGTTGATGTCATCCCCTTCCTGCCATACGATGATCTCATGGTTCTCCGATACCTGAAGGCTGTCATCCTGTCTTATACTTACCAGCTGTTCAGCGCTGCGATTCTCCAGATCCACATCATAGACACCGTTTTCCAGGAAAAAATATACATGTTGCTGTCTGTTCCGGTACAGCAGCTGTTCCATCTCATCCTTCAGCACCGCATAGCTCTTGGAATAAGGGATATAGACTTCTTCCTCGATCGTATTCAGCGAATTGTCATAGCTGATGATCTGAATGCCGGTCTCTCCCTCATGTCTTCCGCGATTCATGTAACCATACACGGCAAATTTCACATTACCGCCCTCGTCTACATCCAGGATCTTGATGCCATGATTGTCATACAGAGTCCGCCGGTCGGCATTATCTTTATCATAGAAGGAGAAGATCACTGTCAGTCCGTTGGTGGCCGCATTATAGCTGAGTAACTGCCCCATATCGGAGAACACCACGGTATTGCCATCCGCGCTCTCCATCATATCCACATTTTCATCCGTGATTCCCAGAAGGATCTTGTCATTGGCATACATCCGGGTAGTATCCGGGATCTGTGTCATGGTACGCTCATAATCCAGCAGATACATTCTCTCCGAAGTATATCTGACTCTGTAATACTCTTCGACATTGTAGTAGATCTTATTTTTGCCCTCTCCGGTGGATACCACAAAATCCATCAGCAGAGAGGCCACATTCCCACTGATCTGTGTCAGCCGGATGGAAGCCGCGTCCTCCTGGACCGGTTCCAGACTGCCCCAGGTGATCTGCTGAAAGCTGCTGTGAATATTCACTTTATGAAAAGTGCCGTTATCTGTCAGCTTGGAATTCGGTTCCAGATATTTCGTCAGTTCCTTGGCCACTTCCTTGTCGTATAATTTTCCGTGGAAATCTGTCGCAAATTCCAGGATTTCTGAAATATGCACATCATCATTCCATAAAATAGTCGTATAATAATATACCTTCTGTTCCCCTTCCAGTTCCAGGATCAGGGTCAGACTGTATTGTGTATTCGTGTCGATCAGGTCTTTTAGCGTAAGGGAAACGGAAAAGCTTTTCCCATTTGCCTTCCATCCGGTGACTTCACTGTTCTCGATCAGCCGGCTGCCGTCGATGCTGCGAACCTCTGTCGAGATCCCCGTAATTTCTCTTCCGAACGTATTCACGGTGAAATTCGCCTGTCTGCCCTCCCCCAGCAGAGTAATGCAGTCCTTCTGGTAAGCCACATCCATCTCCACGGTATTTCCGTGCAGTTCATTGCATGCCACACCGCCGCTTTCCATGGTGATCATAGGCAGAGTGGCCGGAGCCATCTCCATGGTCATATTGTTATGTCCCTGATTCATAATGCTGCCGATGATCAGTGCTGATGCCAGAAATACTACAACACACACGGCAATTCTAATGATCGTTTTCTTCATTCTTGATTCTTCACTCATTCATTATTCAGCAATTTTTCCAGTGTCGGTGCCACATGGAGCAGTTCCTCCACAGTACCGATATCTGCGCTTTTCTTCGGGCGCATACCGTTCTTTTTCACTGCCCGAATCAACAGATTCTTCGGGGTATGTTCCATATCGATGAATTCCAGGATCTGGGTCTCATAGCCCTGTTGTTCCAGCAGATTTGCTCTCAGAGCATCGGTGAGCAGTGCTGCCACGCGCTCCTTGATGATGCCGTATTTTAACACTGGTTTTAAAGGATCACATTTTATCTGCCGGTTCAGTTCATGCTGACAACAGGGAACCGCCAGAATGACTCTGGCCCCCCATTTTACCGCCTTGTCTAACGCATAATCTGTGGCAAGGTCACAGGCATGCAGGGTCACCACCATGTCCGCCACATCTGTGCCCTCGTAGGTACTGATGTCTCCCCTCTCGAACTTTAATCTGTCATACCCCAGCTTTTCCGCCAGTTCATTGCAGTGTTTTATCACATCGGTCTTCAGATCCAGTCCGGTCACCTGGATATCTCTATGCTGTAATTCATGCAGATAATAGTACATTGCAAAGGTAAGATAGGATTTGCCGCAGCCAAAATCAATAATGCGGATGGTACGGTCTTTCGGCAGTTCATCGATCACATCCTCGATAAATTCCAGATACCGGTTGATCTGACGGAATTTATCAAATCTCGCCCTGGTCACCCGGCCGTCCGGGGTCTGCACGCCCAGTCCTACCAGGAAATCCACCGGTTTTCCTTCCTCTAAAATATAATGCTTGGTACGGTTGTGAGCCAGTGCCTGCAGTTCCTCCTCTTCAGAAGCAGCCGCCCCCTCCGTCCGCGGTGACTTGCCACTGTTTTTCACCTTCAGTGTCAGCTTGCCTTTTTTGCTGACCAGAGCGGTGGCCTGCAGGGTCTTCGCTGAGAATTCTCCCTGCCGGAACTGCTCCTGTAAGGCGGTGCAGATCCGGTCCGTCAGCTGTTCTGCTGTAAAATTCTCGTGAAACACCTGAGTTCCTCTGTAAGCAGTCTCCTGGAACAACAGTTCCTCCCGGATCAGCACCGGGCGGATCTTTACCTTCTGGGTCTGTTCCGGATGACGGCTGTTGCTCAGGATGATCTGCTGCAGATCTTTATTCAAAATTTTCTGTAAAAGTATTTTCAGTTCTTCCATGGTTTATCCTGTTTTTCAAATGTTTTGCGCATATTATAGCACGCTTTCCTATAAGAACGCAATCATTCCCCGTCGTCCACCGTGTCTCCTTTTGTAGATCTCATTGCACACCAACACATGGATCAGATCCTTTGATACTTTTTCCGCTTCCTGTTCCAGGATCGTGCTGATCGTATCCGCTATCCGGAACAGACTCAGGCGGTCCGGATATTCATCATAGATCATGCTTCCTTCATAGTCGTATTTGTCCAATATTTCCGCAATTCTGCGCTGACAGCGTCTGACTTCTCCGGGATAGGTCTGCTGCAGATATTCCAAGT
>ERZ780195.2682-NODE-2682-length-11699-cov-6.231278_pt1 | contig 11699 bp, 10 predicted proteins | sample MGYA00511017_ERZ780195 | MGnify/ENA primary metagenome ERZ780195 (study PRJEB29588, sample SAMEA2159974) | human gut metagenome | biome: human gut; feature: human-associated habitat; material: faeces | place: Denmark | collected 2008/2010 ...
CTAGGAGCAAGATTATATTATGTAATATTCAATTTCTCAGTATTTAAAGATAATCTATTAGATATATTCAAAATATGGGAAGGTGGTCTAGCCATATATGGAGCAGTAATCTCTGGTATAATATTTGTAGTATATTTTTGTAAAAAAAACAATAAAAACATCTTATTAACTATTGATACAATAATACCATATCTAATATTAGGACAAGCAATTGGTAGATGGGGTAACTTTATAAATAAAGAAGCCCACGGAGCAGTAACCACTCTAGGACACTTAAAAAATTTACATCTCCCAAACTTCATAATAAATGGTATGTATATTAACGGTAACTACTATATACCAACATTCTTATATGAATCATTATGGTGTCTTTTGGGATTTATAGTATTATTAATTATCAGAAAGAAAGATAAATATAAACATAATGGCTTATTAGTAAGTTTCTACTTTATATGGTATGGTATAGGTAGATTATTTATCGAAGGATTAAGAACAGATAGCCTATATTTAGGAATATTCAGAATAAGTCAGATTGTATCAGTTATACTAATATTAATAGGTATAATAGGAATTATCTATATGAGGAGGAAGTTATGGAAAAATACAAAGTAGTAATAGTAGGAGCAGGAATAGCCGGTATGAGTGCCGCAATTAATCTTAAAAGAGCAGGCATAACCCCATTAATAATAGAAAATAACGCTCCAGGAGGAACATTAAATTATATACCAAATATTGAAAATTATCCCGGTTTTGAAAGCATATCAGGCCCAGATCTAGCTATGAATATATATAACCAAGTAAATAATCTAGATATAAAAATAAAATCTGCAAATATCAGTGATATAGATTTAGATAAAAAGATAATCAATAACGATATAGAATTTGAGTATTTAATAATTGCTACAGGTAGAAAGAGTAGGCTTCTAGGACTAGAAAACGAAAAAGAATTACTTGGAAGAGGAATAAGTACTTGTGCTCTATGTGATGGAATGTTCTATAAAGATAAGGATGTTATCGTTGTTGGTGGTGGAAATTCTGCTTTAACAGAAAGTCTATATTTATCCAATATCTGTAAAAAAGTAACCATCATCATAAGAAGAGATAACTTTACTGGAGATAAATATCTAATAGATAGAGTAAGCAATAAAAAGAATATCAAAGTAATAAATAATAGCAATATCATAAGTTATAATGTCAAAAATAATATCCTAGTATCAGTAACACTAGATAACAAAAAGAGGGTCAAAACAAATGGAGTATTCTTAGCCCTAGGTGGAATACCAAATAGCAAACTCTTCAATGTAGAAAAAGAAAATGATTATATCTTAGTAAACAATAAGTATGAAACAAATATCCCTTATGTATATGCCATAGGAGATGTTATAAAAAAAGACTATTACCAGCTTACAACCGCTGTCTCAGATGCCGTAATAGCCTCAAATAACATCATAAGAATAAATAAGTAATATACTCATATGTTAAAGTAAGAAAAGACATTCAAGAGATATTTACATTAATAAAAAATAATGATATAATTTATGTATAGTATGAAAGGAGAATGAATATGGAACCAAGTTCAATAATAATCATTATAATAGTAGGAGTAGTATTACTATTAGTCTTCTATGTAATAGGAGTATATAACAAACTAATTAATGCTAGAAACAAAGTAAAAGATCAATTTGCTCAAATAGACGTACAATTAAAGAGAAGAAGTGATATGATACCAAATCTAGTAGAAACAGTAAAAGGTTATGCTAAGCATGAAGAAAATACCTTCAAGGAAGTAATTGAAGCAAGAAATAAAATGAATACTGCTGGTAACATCAATGAAGAATTAGAAGCATCAAATGCCATTACTGGAGCATTAAATAAACTATTTGCTTTATCAGAAGCATATCCAGAACTTAAGTCAAATGAAAACTTTTTATCTCTTCAAAAAGATTTAAAAGAAACCGAAGACAAACTTAGTTATGCTAGACAATTTTATAATGATTCAGTACTTTCTTACAATAACAAGATTGAACTTTTCCCTAGTAGTATAATTGCTAGTATGTTCCATTTTGAAAAAGAGAAATTTTTTGAGGCAAGTGCTGAAGAAAGAAAAAATGTACAAGTAAAATTCTAGGCATTGCAAAATGCCTTTTTTAATAGGAAGGTTTATGAGAAAAAGAAATTTATTATTATTTATTATTTTAATGTTATTTCCAGTTTTAGTATTTGCTAAAAATGATATTTATTCAAAAAATGCCGATATTTATATTAATAATGATGGTAGTGCAAATGTTACTGAAACTTGGGATGTAAAAGGGCAGGATGGTACAGAGTGGTTTATTCCCCTTACTAATCTTGGTCAAAGTGAAATTTTAAACTACACTGTTACAATGGATAGTAAAGAATTAAAATTTAAAAGTTGGAACATTGATGAAGGTATAAGTCAAAAAGCCGGTTATTATGGAATAAATTATGTGAATAATGGTATGGAATTATGCTTTGGTAAAACAGATTATAAAAGGCATACTTTTGTAATTAAATATACTATTACAAATTTTGTATTTACTACAAGTGATGCTGATGTTATCTCTTGGCGTATATTTGAATATCAAAATAGTTCAACAAATTGGGAAAACTTTACAGTTAATATAAAAAGTTTTTATTCATTTCCTGATACTTTAGATGTATGGGGATATGGATACAAAGGTTATGCTTATGTAAAAGATGGTATGATTCAAATGTCTAATGAAGGAGATATGGGTACAAACTATGTTGTACTTCAAGCAAAATTTCCAAAAGGTACTTTTGAAAACCTAGTTACATATTCACAATTTGAAACTTTTGATGATGTAAAAAATATGAATGATGAAGGAAAATTTGACTATGATTATGATTTAGATAATGAGTATTCAAATTTAAGTACATTAGGAAAAATATGGTATATTATAAAAAATATTATTTCTACAGTATTTCCATTTGCATTATTTGTTTGGATTGCTGTAATGTGTACTAAACCTGAATTTGGTTACAAAGATAATAAAAAAATTGATAAGAATAATACACCAATGTTTAGAGATATTCCTTGTAATAAAGATATTTATTATGCAAATACACTTATTTATTTAAATAAATTTGGTTATAAAGAAGGAAATATAATTGGGGCAATCATTCTTAAATGGATCAAAGAAGATAAAGTTAGATATATTAAACGTAATGATGGTACTAGAAAAGAAGAAAGTGTATTAGATTTAACTAGTAAGCCTGAGTTTACTGAAAAAGTTGAACAAGAACTATTTGATATTATGTATAAAGCTTCAGAAGATGGTTATCTTGAAAGTAAAGAACTTGAAAAATACTGTAGAAATCATTATTCAAAGTTCTTTAGTATATTTACAAGACAAGTTAATGAGAAAATTAACTCTTTAGAAGCAGAAGGTAAAATTTATAAAAAGATTAATAAAAAAGATACTAAAGCAAAGAAGATTATGGATGAATCAATTTATGAAGACAGTCAAAGACTATTCGGTTTAAAACTATTCTTTAATGAATTTGCTAAAATGGACACAAAAGAAACTTTAGAGGTTAAAATATGGGATGAATATTTAATGTTTGCTTATTTATTTGGTATGGCCGATAAAGTATCAAAACAACTTAAAAATCTATATCCAGAATATATTGAACAAGAACTTGAAAGAAATAATTTAGATTTAAACACTTTAGTTTTAATTAATAGTATGACAACTCGTTCAGTAAATGCTGCGAGCGCCGCAAGAAGTGCTGCACAAAGTTACTCATCTGGTGGCGGTGGATTTTCCTCAGGAGGCGGAGGAGGAGGCTCCTTTGGTGGAGGCGGATCTTCCGGAGGTGGAGGAAGTAGATAATACTTTTTTCACAGAAAATGCAAGAAATTGCATTTTTTTTATTTATTTTTTTTTAAAATGTGGTATACTTAATTTATGCGAGTTATTAAATTATAATTCAATGGGCTGTTAGCTCAGTTGGTAGAGCAACTGACTCTTAATCAGTGGGTCTAGGGTTCGAATCCCTAACAGCCCACCATTGAAAAAATAAAATCTAACAATATTTTGAATTTGCTAGATTTTTTTTGTTATAAAATAAAAAAACTGATATTAACTATCAGATTTAGCATCTAAAAAGTAGATAGGTCTTCCTTCTTTTTGATATTGTTTTTCATAATTTGTCATTATATTTGGAATATTTCTTTCATCTTTATGTAAGTCAAGTGAAACAGTATTAAAAATATACCAATAATTAGATAAACTTTCAAGAGAATAAGCAAAGAAACCTTTGTTATCAGTTTTTAAAATAATGTGTTTATGTTTAGTAAAAATTTTATCATATATTCTTAAATAACTTTCATGAGTAAATCTTCTTTTTTCATCTTGTTTTTTTGGCCAAGGATCACAAAATGTTAAATATATAGTATCAATTTCTCTTTGGAAAATATTACCAATTTCTTTAGCATCTATATTGATTAATTTAAGATTATTAAGGTTTAAATTTGATAATCTATTTACAGCCATAACCATTTGTGAATCTACAATTTCAAGACCAATATAATTAATATTTGGATGAGCTTTAGCCATATCAATAATAAAATCGCCACGTCCCATACCAAGTTCTAAACAAATAGGATTACTATTATTAAATAATTCATGCCATCTTTTTTGATATTCATATGGATTTTTAACTAAATATTTACTAGAACCAACTATTAAATCTGCGTTTTTAATTTTTTTATATTGCATTTCTTCACTTCCTAAAATAATTATAATAAAAAAAGGCTAAATAAGCAAGTTTTTAGTTGCATGCTTTCTTTTTATATGATAAATTATTTTTGAGGTCATATTATGTATTATTTAGCATATGGAAGTAATTTAAATTTAAGTGAAATGAAAGAAAAATGTCCATTTTACAAAGTAATTGGTAGAATGTTTTTATATAATTATACTTTATCTTTTAAAGGTGAAAAAATCGGATTTTTAACTATAGAACCAAAAGAGGGTAGTGTAGTACCCATTGGTATCTTTAAAGTAAATAAATTGTTTATTAAAAATCTGGATATGTATGAAGATTATCCATATTTATATAATAAAAAGGAAATTGAATTTGAATTATATGGCAAACTAGTTAAAGGATTAATCTATATAATGAATGATGATTTTGATTATGCAATGCCTAATGATTATTATTTTAATTGTTGTAAAGTAGGGTACAATGACTTTAATTTTGATGATTCTTATCTAAATGAAGCTCTAGATTATACCTCAAATAAGACAAAAACTAAGGAAATAACGAGAAATTTGTATTTATAACAAATTTTTGATAAAAAATAGTTGCATTTATTAAAAAAATAAGGTACAATTAATTAGTACGAAAAAGAAGTGGGCTTGTAGCTCAGCTGGTTAGAGCGCACGCCTGATAAGCGTGAGGTCGGAGGTTCAAGTCCCCCCAAGCCCACCATTGAAAATGGCCCGTTGGTGAAGCGGTCTAACACATATGCCTTTCACGCATACATACATGGGTTCAAATCCCGTACGGGTCACCATTTAGAAAGCAAACTCCGAAATATCGGAGTTTTTTTGTATAAATGTTAAATTTTTTTCATATACTATAATTGAAAAATAATATATTTTATGGTATATTACATAAATCAAAAAGAAGTGCCCAGTGCCGAATAAACTATGGAGACGGTGAACCCGTATCAGCATACTAGATATGTTATACATAGTCGGAGGGCATTCTTTTTTTTATAAATTAAAAAACAGATACTAAAATTGATACCTGTGTCTTGTTCTACTTAAGAAACCATAGTCTCCCCATCTTGTTTCACTTAAGGAGCCAAAGTTAAAGAATATATAAATATGGTACTTTAATAAAAATACCATGCAAAGCATTTTTGCATTGCTATTAGATTTTACAATAATATAATATTTTAGTCAATATTTGTAAGAAATCTAAAGTATCAGATATGCTTAAAAATCAACAAATATGAATGAAAAATCAACAAATATGAATAAAAAATCAATAAATATGAATAAAAAATCAACAAATATAATTCAAATGCTTGCAAAAAGAAAGTAGATGTGGTATAAATTAGATACAGGAAATTATTCCTGAAAAGCATAAATTTGCTATAAAAACAAAATTTGTGCATAATATTATAAATATTTGTAATATTATTAAATGAGTAACAGAGGGTGTAAATTTTCTTCTTACACTACGCTCGGTGACGAGTTGGAGTAAGCTTTAGCTGAAAGTATGCATGTAGGGACTGGGAGACCTACCTTTACTCGAGCCTATATTCATTAGAGTATAGGCTTTATTTTTTAGAATATTAATTATAGGTTTAGGAGTTGGTTTTGATGGCAGGTAAAAAATATAAAAATAAAACAGTTGGTAAAATAGATAGTAAATTTTGTACAAAGAATGGGATAAGTAGATATTCTAATTTTAAAATTGAACAATCTTTAGGTTTAATTTATCACGTGCAAAAACATTTAAATGATTTTATAAGTGTTGATAGTTTTAATAAAACGTTAACTGAAATACCAATGATTATTTCTAAACCATATTTCATGTATTATGATAAAGTGAAAAATTCAATAAGATATTATAAGAGAGTGAAAGAATTTGTGTGTGTTGTTGTTAATATCAATGAAACAAGTGCTTTTGTTTCTACTATATATCCCGTAAGAAAAGCTACTGTTGATAAATTGAAAAATAAAAAAATGTAACAAAAAAACTTCCCATTTCTAGGAAATTTAAATAACTAAATGGCGGAGTAGAGAGGATTTGAACCTCCGCGCCAGCATTCGCCGACCTAAATCCTTAGCAGGGATCCCTCTTCAGCCTCTTGAGTACTACTCCACAAGCTACTTCTATATTTTATTATAAAAGTAGCGACTTGTCAATCAATTTAAGCATATATTTCTAATATTATCGATTAAATCTTGCATAACTGTCAAATAATCATCGGTATTATCACTATCTACGTTAATCATTGACTTAACATCTATAGCTTTTGCCTTATAATCATTTATTATAGAATTTATATTATCAGTGTAATTATTATCAAGTACCAATATTGTATTATAATTTTCTTTTTTGAAATTATTTCTTATTGAATTAAGAGTTCCTTCGGTCAAAGTTTCTTCATCTAAAGATACAACATTAAAATCATAATTTTCTAAAAACTTAAACACATTATCACTTACTACAATTGTATTTGTTCCTTTTTCTTTAGCTTCTTTACCAATTGATCTTAACTCAGCATCTTTTAGTGAAAGTATTTCTGCTAAATCTTCATATTTTTGATCAACATAATTTACAATAATTTTACTATCTAAATATTCTTTTAAATAATCCTTAATATTTTTAGCAAGCATCAAATAGTTATTCGGACTCATCCATAATTCTTTAACCCCATATGTATAAGATAAACCATTTGATACATCAATTATAAGTAAGTTTTTATTTTTATTAATTAAATTCTTTGTAATAGTTTTTTCATTACTTAATCCATTATAGATAAATAAATCAGCTTTAGCATACTTCTTTATTTGTTTACTAGTTAACTCATAACTTACAACATCAGCACCACTTGGATAAATACTTTCAATTGTTGCATAATCTTTATACAAAAACTCAGTTAAATAGTTAATCGGATAAATCGTCGTATAAATTGTTGCACTCTCTAAATTATCTTTCTTTAAATTACAACCCGTCAAAAACATCAAGGGTATCAACATAAGTATTATTTTTTTTAATTTCATTATTTTCCTTCTTTCTTTAATGGATCAAATCCACATTTTCCAAAAGGGTTACATCTAAGAATTCTTTTAATTCCCAAGTATAATCCTTTAAATAACCCATAGGTTTCTAAAGCCTGTACCATATACTCACTACAAGTAGGTTTATATCTACACATAAAGTGAGCATGCATGGGTGTAACTTGATAAGCACGTATTAAATAAATAATAATTTTTTTAATAAATACCACCCTTAAAAATTGTATCAAATATTTCTTTGTTTGTAAATGTTTTCAAATAAGAAAAAATTTGTTATAATGTTAAGAGGAAGGATTTGATAACATGGAATTTCTAAAAAAATTAGGTGTTGAAGTAAAAAATAAGGATATGTTACTTACTGCATTAACTCATACAAGTTATTCAAATGAACATAATACTGATAACTACGAAAGATTAGAGTATCTAGGTGATGCCATACTTGAAGCAGTAACAAGTGAATATTTTTATTTAAACACAAATTATCCAGAAGGAGAAATGACAAAACTAAGGGCAAACTATGTCTGCGAAAAAGCACTAGCTACTTATGCCAAAAGCTTAGGTATAGATAAATACATTAGATTAGGTCATGGTCAAATGCATAATTTAAATGATACAATTATAGCAGATGTATTTGAAGCCATAACAGCATGTATCTATCTAGACCAAGGTTATGAAGTAGCTAAAAAATACTTAGATGATATCATTATCCCTTATATAAATAAAAATAGTGACTTCAATACTGATTATAAAACGAAACTTCAAGAAGCAGTTCAAACAAGTAGAAAATCACTTGAATATGTTTTAATAAATGAATATGGTGAAGCTCATGATAAAACATTTGAAATGGTGGTAAAAATTGATAATATAATATATGGAAAAGGAAAAGGCAAAAGCAAAAAAGAAGCAGAACAAAATGCAGCTTTAGATGCTTTAAAGAAAAGTGCGGTGAAATAGATGTATTTAAAAAGTATTAGAGCACAAGGCTTCAAGTCTTTTGCAGATAAATTAGATTTAGAAATAAATCCAGGTATAACAGGAATAGTTGGACCAAATGGATCAGGTAAAAGTAATATTGTTGATGCAGTAAGATGGGTTTTAGGTGAACAATCTGTTAAATCTTTACGTGGTCAAAATAATATGACTGATTGTATTTTTAGTGGAAGTGAATCAAGAGAAGCTCAAAAAAGAGCAATGGTTGCATTAGTTTTTGATAATAAAGACCATTATCTTCATAGTGATTTTAATGAAGTTGAAATAAAAAGAATAGTTTATGCAACCGGAGAAAATGAATATTATATAAATAATGCTCGTGTTAGATTAAAAGATTTCACAGATCTTTTTATAGATTCTGGTGCAGGTGTTAATGCATTTAATATAATAAGTCAAGGTAATGTAACAGATATAGTTAATTCAAAATCAAGTGATCGAAGAATTATATTTGAAAGTGCAGCAGGTGTTTTAAAATATAAAAAACGTAAAGAAGAAAGTCTAAAAAAGTTAGAAAAAACTGAAGAAAACTTAACAAGAATAAAACTAATTATTGATGAATTATCTAAAACTGTAGAACCTTTAAAAGAACAATCTATCGTTGCTAAAAAATACTTATCTATAAAAGGTGAGTTAGAAAGTATAGATATTGCTTTAATTGCTAAAGATATTACTGATTTAAATTTAGAATATAGTAAAATTACTGAAGAAATAAAAAGTCTAAAAGAAAAGTTAGTGACTCTAAAAGATGATGGAAAAAGTGTTGAACTTGAAAAATTAAAACTAAAAAATATTGAACTTGAAGATGCTGTAAATAAAAAAAGAGAAGAACTTCTTAAGATAACGGAACAAATCAGTGATTTAAATGGTGAAAAGAAACTTACTATTGAAAGACAAAAATATGAAAGTAATCAAACAATCATTGATAATAACTTAATGAAGTTAAAAGAACAAGAATTATCACTAAATAAAAATATAACAATATTAACTCGTGAAGTTGAAGATATTGAAAAAAGTATCGCAGATGAAAGAAAAAAAGGTGAAGATGTTAAAAATGAATTACTTGTTTTAAAGGTTAAAAAAAGTACAAGTACTAATGCACTACTTGAACAAAATAAGAAAAAGTTCTTACTTGAAAATAAAATAGAAATATTAGAAAATAACATTTTAAGTGCAGAATCAGCTCCCCAATCAGTAAGAAATATATTAAATAATCCAAGATTATATGGAATACATAATACCATTGGAAAACTTATTGATATACCAGATAATTATATGATTGCAACAGATATAGCACTAGGTGCAGCTAGTAACTATCTTGTTGTGGAAAATGAGAACAGTGCCATAAATGCAATAGATTTTCTAAAAGAAAGAAAATTAGGTCGTGCAACATTTTTCCCACTTAATGTTATAAAAGGACGTTTAGCATCTAGTGAAATAATAAATGATATAAAAAATATAAATGGTTATATTGGTATTCTAAGTGATTTAGTAAATTATGATGCTAAATACAAAAATATCATTGAAAATCAACTTGGTCAAGTAATACTTGTTGATAATGAAAGAACTCTAAATATCGTAGGTAAATTAATAAACTATAAATACAAAGTTGTATCCCTAGATGGAGAAATTCTTCATATCGGAGGTTCAATCACCGGTGGAACAAGTAAGAAAAATACCATGTTAAATGAAAAAAATGAATTAAATAAATTAAAATCTGATTTACAAAAATTAGAAATAAATATTAAAGATTTATCAAGTGAAGTAACAAGTCTTAATGATAAAGAAGAAGAACTAACAGAAAGAGAAACAGTATTAAATAAATATGTAATATTACTAAATGATGAATTATTTAATAAAAAGACTAACCTAAGTAGAGTTACTGAAGAATATAAAAATGTAACTAGTGAACTCGAGGGTATCAATGATTTAAAATCAAATAAATTAGATGAACACTTAATAGAATTAATGAATGAAATAAATAAATTAAGTGAAAATAAAGAATTAATTGAAAAAGATATTAAGAGTATTACTAAAGAAAAAAATAATTTAAATGATGAAATAGCAATTATTGATCATGAACTAAGGGACTCAAATAATAGTTATAATGCTATAAATAGTGAACTTAAAAACAAAGAAGTATCAAGTGGAAAACTTGAAGTAAAACTAGATAACTTACTTGATTCATTAAATAATGAATATAACTTAACATATGAAGCAGCTCAAGTAAAATATAATCTAGAAATGGATCCTGATATAGCAAGAAGTCATTGCCAAAATCTTAAAAAAGAATTAAATAGCTTAGGTAATGTTAACACTGGTTCTATTGATGAATATGAAAGACTTTCTAAAAGATATGAATTTTTAACTAGTCAAAAGTTTGATTTAGAAAGTGCATCAACTGAATTAAAAGGTATCATTAATGAAATGGATGATATTATGGTAGAAAAATTTGCTAAATCATTTGAAAGTATAAAGAAAGAATTTAGTAAAATATTTAAAATGATGTTTAAAGGTGGAAAAGGAGAACTACAGTTGAGTAATCCAGATGATTTGCTTAATACAGGTATAGATATTATAGCTATTCCACCAGGAAAGAAAATTAATTCACCAGTATCATTATCTGGTGGAGAAAAAGCTCTAACTGCAATATGTTTATTATTTGCAATGCTTGAAGTAAAACCATCACCATTTGTAATACTAGATGAAGCAGAAGCTGCTCTAGATGAAGTAAATGTTGATATGTTTGGTAAATACTTAAGTGAAGAAAAATCAAGAAGTCAATTTATTGTTATAACCCATAAAAAGAGAATGATGGAATATGCAGATTCATTATATGGTATAACAATGCAAGAATCTGGTGTAAGTAAAATAGTTAGTGCTAAATTAGAAAATTAATGTAAAGTT
>ERZ780195.2688-NODE-2688-length-11684-cov-2.011781_pt1 | contig 11684 bp, 16 predicted proteins | sample MGYA00511017_ERZ780195 | MGnify/ENA primary metagenome ERZ780195 (study PRJEB29588, sample SAMEA2159974) | human gut metagenome | biome: human gut; feature: human-associated habitat; material: faeces | place: Denmark | collected 2008/2010 ...
ACAGCGTCCAGTACAGAGAGCCGAGGGCAAAGCAGCCGTAAAAGCAGGTCAACAGAAAATACGTCTGTTTTCGGCTTTTCAGATACCAGATTCCGCTTAGGCTAAAGCCCAGCAGGGTAACGATGAATTGCAAAAGGTTACTGACAAGTTCCATCCGCATTGTCCCCCTTTTGTTCCTCCGTCTGCTCCTCTTTGTCCAGCTGGCGGATGCGGAAGCACAGAACCGTCACGCACACGCCGAGAATAAAAGCGAGCAGTCCGATCACCATATATCCCAGTACGGTGCTGCCGCCCAAAATTGTTGCCGCAGTTTCAAAGCCTGAAGAAGTACCGGGTTCGATCCGCCCGATAATACCGGGCATGGCAAAAGAAACCCCAACAATCACTGCAAAGCATGCCGCTATGCAGACAGCGGAAACAATCCGTCTGCGCCGCAGTCTCTGCTGCTGTAAAGCTTACGGAGTGCACGATCAACGATGTGCTCGGCGAGCATGCGTTCGAATACTTCCTGCGCAACAAGCATCAGGAATGGGATGAGTACCGCAAGCAGGTCACCCCGTTCGAGCTGAAGAAGTATCTGCCGAAGCTGTGATTGCGTAATCGCAGGTTAGTGCATAAACGACATCGAAGGGGCCGTCATCCGGGTTGATTTCCAGATGACGGCCCCTTCGGTGTCGTTTATGCGGAGCTGGGATTAGGCTTCTTGTTGAGATGGAAGCCGCGTCGACTACACCACAGTGCCACTGCTGGGTTCGAAATCCTTCTCGAACAGTACGGTGTCATCGCCTTCAATGGTGAGCTTCACAGAGGTCCGCTCATCATCCAGCTCATAAGCGTAGATAGAGGTGGCCAGCACATCCGCTTGGGCTCTGAGAATCAAGCTAGAGTCGTCGCCGTACAGATAATCCTGGTCAAGCGTCTCGGTTCCCTGTCGTGCATTGACGCTCGCATGGTATGAGAATGTTTCATACGTGGAAGTGTTCTCAAGGTACCAGGAAATGCGGGCCACCATAAGTGGTTCGTCTTCATCATTCTGCTGTATCTCAAGAGAGTCCAATCGGAAATGAAGTATGGTACCGTTCAATTCTTCAACGCGTCCGTCTTCGACGAACGCCGCTTTATCGACCTTCGGTGCTTCCGGCACGTCGGAATAGTCGATTCTGGTCAGTGTCTCGTTGCTGCCATCGAAGGCGAACGCGGAACGAACCAGATTCTTGTGTCTGAAATTGCTTACCTGCATGGCGATGGGAGTCTGCATGTCGGAAAGTACATGATAGCTGACTTTTTCGGATGTTTCACCTGATTTGATTTTCTTGCTGGCCAGATCAAGATTCCCGTTGTATCCCGTCACCACCGCTTTTCGTAACTCTATGCCGTTCTGTGTGACGATGGAATCGGCCACGGCGTTGGGGTAAATCGCGCGCCGGCTCAGATTCCTGCATCCATAGGTCACTTTCACCGTCGGCTGTCCGTTGATGTCAGTTGGTCCGACTTCCATGTTCTTGATGGTGACGGTGAGCGCCATCCCACCGTATGAGTACAGATTGCCGCTGGTTTCGTTGATGGTCTTCTGTTCGGAGAGCTGCTCATATTTTTCGGTGTTCGGATCAAGTCTGTCCGCTATTGAGTCCAGTCCGCCGTGGCTGACGATTGTGCCGACGAGGTTCATCGCGATGATCGTCAGCACTGCGATGGCGATGATGATTATCGGTATTCTTGATTTTCTTGTGCGTGTCGTTCGGCTGATTGGTGTCTGTCGGTTGACGAGCGCCTGTTGTGGTGTGTGACGGGGCTCCTGTGGGGGTGTGGGGGTGCGTTGGGGTGTCTGCTGTTGTTTGGCGTAGCGCTGCTGTTCGTATGCTTCGCGTTGTGCATGCTCGCGGTCCACGTTGCTGGATAGTTTTTCGGCGTTTTTGCTGGGGTCGATGTAATCGGCTCCCTTGAATGGGTCGATGTAGTTGTCATTGTTGAGCAGGCCCATGAGGCTCCTTCGGTTCATTCCTTCCTAGAGGTATTCTACCGGAATTTTTCCGAAATATCAGTCTCGTGGATTGCCGAACATCGAATTGTAGATGATTGCGAAATTACGATTGCCGTAAGTCGAACAGGCATCGCCTTCGCCGACTCCCGCATCCAATGCGGCTGCATTCGGCTGATAAGGCGTGTAAATGTACAGCAGTGCGGTCGCCTTGTTCTCGATGTAGACGTCGCTGCCGCCGCAGCCTGCGTTCGGATTGTATCGTACGTAGTTGAGAGCGCCGGCATGGTACGCGTATTGCGATTCGTGGCGCACGTAGTACTGGTATCGCTTCGCCGCCCCGTACACCTGGTTGAAGAATCCGGCGTATTTCGCATCGCAGTTCGCGTCGTCCGGACAGCTCAGGCCCATTGCAGATTTGAATTGAAAATCGCTTGGATCGGTGGCGGTGAGCAGATGCTGCTCCTTCTGCAGTACGGTGAGCAGCACCTTCTGGCTGATGCCGCATGCGTTGCCCGCCTTATAGATGATGGCTGCCGCGCTTTCGTTCTGTCCGCCCTTATACGCTTGGCAATATTCGTCCGCCGCTTGCGATTGCGTGGTGAACGTCATGGTCTTCAGACACTTGTCGCCGGTGCACGTCGCGCCCTGCTGGTCGAGGATGGTCTGCCCCTGCCGCTCGCTTAACGCGTTGCCGTTGAAGAACGCGCCGTCGGATATGATGTTGCCCGGGTTGAAATCGTACAGCGATCGCATCTCGCTCTGCGCCGCTTTCGCCTCACTGACCTGCACACGCCAGCCGACAAAGCGGATTAGGCCCGCAATGATGGCTATCGCCGCGACCGTCGCCACCAATGTAGTGGCGATCATGCCGATGCGTTGCTTGAGGCTCGCCTTGTTCCATGTATTGCGCAGTTTTCTGCGCAGATTCTTTGGAACAAGGGATTTGCGGTTGCCCGTCTTGCGATTGCTTGTTTTGCGGTTGCGTGACCTGTTTCCGCCGGTTTTCCCGCCGCTGTTTCCGCTCCGATTGGTTTTGCGTGTCATCTTGCGTGTCATCGGTACCGTATTGTATCGCGCGCGGTTTATCCTTTCCTGAAGAAAGTAAATCGTCAATCGATTGACGTAAGCGATGCTAAACAAATCGAAATATCGGGAAACGAATAGGGGAATGCGAACGGAAGCGGAGAGCGGAAAAGTGCGAATCGACAAGGAACGGTTCTTCAATCTGCCGGTGGTGATTCTCATCGCATCGAGTTTCATGCTTGGCATGAGTGAATTCATCGTGGTGGGCATCCTGCCCGACATCGCAGCCGATCTGAAGATATCGGAGGTGACGGTCGGCAATCTTGTGTCGCTGTTCGCGTTCGTGTACGCGCCCGTCACGCCGCTCGGCTCGGCGCTGTCGGCGCGGTTCCCGCGATTCGCCACTCATCTGACGCTGATCGGCATATTCCTTGCCGGTAATCTCCTGTGCGCGTTCGCACCCAATTACGCGGTGCTGGTGGTGGCGCGCATCATGATCGCGTTGGTGTCCGGCACTTTGGTGGCCGTGGCCATGACGTATGCGCCCGACGTGACGACGGACAAATTCCGCACGAAATTCATCGCATGGGTGTTCTCCGGCTTCTCCATCGCATCCGTGGTCGGCGTGCCGGTCGGCACATGGGTGGCCAACACGTTCGGCTGGCGTTGGGCGTTCCATATCATTAACGTGCTCACCATTATGCTCATCGTCGGTATGGTCGTGGCGCTGCCGCGCAACAGCCACATCGTGAAAATCGGCTTCCTGCCGCAGTTCCGCCTGTTCTTCGACCGTCGTATCCAGCTTGGTGTGCTCACCGTGGTGTTCGGCGCGGCCGCCAGCTATGTCTTCTACACGTATCTGACGCCGATCATGCGCGACGAAGTTCATGTGCCGGAACAGTACCTGAGCGTCGGACTGGTGATTTTCGGCGCGGCATGCCTGTGGAGCAACCTGTATGGCGGCAAACTGGCCGACCGTGGCAGGGGAGTGGAGCCGCTGACGCACATCCGTCCCATCTACTGCGCGCACGCGGTGCTTATGGCGTCGCTCGTCGTGGCGCATTGGGTGCCGGTATACGGCGCGTTGCTGCTCGTGGTACTCGGCATGTTCATGTATCTGCAGAATTCCGCGTCACAGGTGCTGTATATGGATGTCGCCTCACAATCGCACCCGGGATCGCTCAACTTGGCCGCGTCGCTCAATTCCATGTCGTTCAACATCGGCATCGCGCTTGGTTCCGCGGTCGGCGGTCTGGTCAACGGACATTTCGGACTGACATGGCTTGGCCCGGTTGGCGCGCTGTTCCTGCTATGCGCGATCGCCACTACCACCATGCTGCGTCCGTTCGTGGCGCAGGAACGCAAGTTCTATGCCACCCAACGCGCATGAACGTTTCCGTTCCGCACGATTCCAAATCATGCAGGGCTTACGGTCGTCTGCTGATGCATGACGGGGAACACGGTGGTCAGCCGAGCGGCTTCCACTGATCGGTGTCATTGACGTCTCCGAACGACGCGCCGTTCGCCACCCAACAGCTTTGCATTTCCGCGTTTGAGAAATCCACTGTGGTGGGCTGGTTTTTGGCGTGCGCGTCCAGATCCTTCTTGTACGCTTCCTTGTCGTAGTTTTTCGGCACGATACCGGCCTTATGCAGGCAATCGACCATGGCCTGGTCGCCATCGGAAAGCATGCCGGGATTGCCGATCTGCATCTGGTATACACCGGTCACCGCAATGACTTCAGTGTTATAGCATTTGTTCTCATCCTCGTTGAACTTCTTGCGCTGTTGGTCGCTCATGCCGGTGGTATCCCGCATGGCGATCATGTACAGGCCATTGGAGAACTGCCTGAGCACCGGTGTCGTATACCCATAGCTGGTCACGCACTGCTTGTAATTCGACCAGGCAAGCTCGTAATCCGGTTTCGATACGCTTCCCGACTTTCTGGAACGCTTCAGAATCGTTTTCTGTGCGTCACTCATGGGATATTTGGTATCGGGTTTGGCGTCCAAATCAAGAAGGAAATCGATGTAATCCGGTATCGAATTCGCGATTTTGGTCTTGGAAGCGTCACTGCCGGCACTTTCAGTCTGCTGTTGCGTATCCTGCCGATCGCCGACCGTCCCACAACCCGTGCAGCCGATAAGCATGGCGAGGAAGCATACGATGGCTACGCTTCCTCGCCATGTACCCATATTCAGTTGCATCATCGCCATCTCCTTTCTCGTGATAGACGAGCCTTGATGGGGTTTCGTTGTTTGTTTTTTGTATTGCCTTAGCTGGAAGTTTTCGCAGGTCTCCACACCTTATCGCTTTCCATAGTGGTGATGCCGAGCGCGGCCAGACAGCTTTGGACTTTGGGATCCGAGTAATTCAGCTCAGTGTGCTCGTCCTGCAAGCGGTTTTTCTCGTCTTGCTCGAACAGTTTCTTCGTATAGCCTTTCGGTGCCACATTCTCCCTCTTCAAGCAATTGACGGCCGCTTGATTGACATCGTTGATCATTTGCGGATTGCCCAATTGGAGGGCATATGTGTCATTGATGTAGATCACTTCCGTGTTGAAACAAACGCCATCGTCTTTGTTGAATTTGTTTCGTTGTTCGTCGGTCATGCCCTCGGCGTTTATTCTGGCGACGAAATACAGGCCATTGGGATAACGGTCAAGTACTGGGGTTGAATATCCTTTGTCGACCACGCATTGTTTGTAATGGGACCAAGCGAGTTCGTAATCGGTAGAGGACACGCCTCCAGCCGCTTCCGAACGTTTGAGAATCTCCCGTTGGGCTTTGGTCATCGGATACGTCGCGCGAGGATCGTCATTGTCTTTGATCACCGATGCTATATATTGCTTGATCGGTTCGGAAGAAGTAGTTCCACCGCCTTCGGGAGATGATGCTGTATCGGAGACTTGTCTTGAGCATCCGGACAAAAGTGATACTACCGTCAGACCGATGGCCATGCAGCGGCAACTCATCGAAAAGTTTGTCATATACCTCTGCTTTGTCTGTATCTTTGACAATCTAGGAGAGCCTCACGAGTATTGGTAGTGTTCCATAGCATATTCCGACAGCCAGTACTGATGCGGAGAGCGTTTTCATCAATTTATTGTGTTTCATCCAGGACATCATCGTCCACCTTTCATCATCATATCGGGCCGCCGTGGTCCTGTGATTCATATGGTATGAGTTGTTTTACGGGGCTATTGCGAACGATGTACTCAATATGAGTAAGGGGCGGTGATGAAATGATGTATTGTATTGCGGTAGGGGGATGTTTCTCAGGGGAAGGAGCGTTGTACCATGACGGGGAAAACGGTTGGTGGTCCGAAAATATTGCTTGTTGACGATGACAAAATCGTCATCGAGGCGCTGACTGACCTATTCAAGCGGATTCTTCCGGCGGTGGGTATCGTCGATTCGGCTACCAGCGGCGTTGAGGCTTTGGAATTGTTTGCATCAAATGCCGACCAATATGCTCTTGTGCTGCTTGATATGTCGTTGGAAGGTATGCAAGGCCCGGAAGTCTGCCGTCGCATGCGGTTGATGGACTGTTCCACGCCGATTCTCGGCATGACCAGCTTCAGTCTGAACCGGTATCGCGTGCCGCTGGCGGCGGCTGGCGCGCAGGGGCTTGTCGGTAAAGGTGACGAGACACAGCTCGAACAAGCCGTCTCCCGTGTCCTTTCAGGATGTTTCCTGCCCGGTTTTGAAACTCCGATGGCGGCTTATGCGAAGCTGAAATGCGATACTCAAGCGGAGTCCACGCTCACCAACATGCAGGAAACCATCATGAACCTGTGCGCGAACGAATATCTGACGGATGGCGAGATAGCCGAACGACTCGGCATATCCATCGCCACTGTGCGCAAGCACATGCAGAACATCGTCAAACGACTGAACTGCCGTACGCAACGGCAAGCCATCATCACATGGTTGAAACATGGGAACGAGCGCTGACATGACCGGAAAGAACAAAGAGCTCCGGTGGCCGGATATGCCGCGAATCAAACATCCGTTCCGTCTTGCGGCCATCATGACGTGCGAACTTCTGATGGTTTATGAGGCGGTGTGCCACCCCGGTTCGCCAATGGCATTGATGTTTACCGCCATACAGATTATGCTGACCGGTCTCGCCTATTTCTGGCCCCGTGCGTGCGCGTCCGTATGCCTATCATAAGGATGTGATCGGCCGGTTGATTGGCGAGGTGTACGCGAACGTTTCGCGTCATGCGCCTTCCGGAGGCAAGTACGAGGTGTCGGTTCTGGTGAAGACGCATTCCTTGGAAATCACCGAAGTGAATGATATGGGTGCCCGGCATTCCGGCAGCCTGCCCGGCGGCCATGGTCTCAGACAGTTCGCGGCTGAAATCGAGCATATCGGAGGAAGTCTTTCCACCGATTGCGAGAACGGCATATGGATGTTCCACGCGCGCATTCCGTTTGACTGATGGCTTTCCGGCGCGGAGAACGGGGTAAATGCAACGAGCCGGTGGATGATGCTGGGGAACACCTGGTTCCACATACCCATATTGGGTATGCCGCGCGTGACGGCAGGTCTTGGGGGTCTAGACTAGGGGATAAAGCGGGTCATGGCGGCCTGACGGCTGCGTCGTTTGTGAGGGGGCTGATGACGATGTCGAGGAAAACGGGCATGCGTGGCAAAGCTATTGCCGTCATATGCTGTCTCGCTTTGCTTGTCGGCTGCACGGGCTGCGGGGCACTGAAAGAAGGCTCGCGACGGGAGCGTCAATCCCAGCAGGGTCAATCATCGCAACAGGGTGAACGAATCGCGTCGTCGCTGAAGGATTATGCGCGATCGTTGTTGGATTCCGACGGCGGCAAAATATCCGATCAGCAGAAGTCCGCGCTGGAGAAGGCCGCTTCAGGCGGAAAAGTCAGCCAAGCCGACTACGAACACGCATGGGCGGATTACAAGCAGTGCATCATAGACAAAGGCTATGCCGAGCCGACGTTCGACAAGTACGACAACGGCATTTACGCTCTGCCCTCGTACAACACCGATGGTGCCAGCAAAGAGGCGGTCCGCAAGCTCAATGACGATCTGACATCCTGCAGTATGCTGCATGTCACGGATATCAACACCGTGTACAGGCTCCAGTTGGGCAATCCGAAGCTGCTGCTCAATGACAAGGAGGTGGCGGCCGACTGTCTGCGCAAGGAAGGCATAAAGCCCAAAGACTACACCGCCGATAAGCTGGAGAAGGATTTGGAATCCGGAGAAAGCGCAGGACTGCGCGATAACAGGAAGGCGCTGACCTGCTTGGTGACGGCCGGAGTGAACGTGACCGCCTCGGATGAGACGGTCTGGTATCCGCTGAAGTAGTCTGATGCGCGAAGGGGCTCATATGCGAGTGGTTGTGGAAGGGCTGGCCCACCGGTTCCCGGGGACAGACCTGCTGTTCGAGCATCTTGATTTCGTGGCGGAACCTGGCTCCACCATCGCGGTATGCGGACCATCCGGTTGTGGTAAATCGACATTGCTGTCGATTCTCGCCGGTTGGGAGAAACCATATGCCGGAACCGTAACCCGTGAAGGCGTGAACCGTGTGGGATGGGTGTTTCAAAACCCGTACGGTGTGGCGGAACGCACCGCGCTCGACCACGTGGTGTTCCCGCTGCTCGCCAAAGGCATGCGGCGCAAGGAAGCGGAGCTCAAAGCCTTGGAAGCCATGGGGCTGTTCGACCTCGAATACGCGGCCGACCGCCGGTTCTCCGACCTCTCCGGCGGCGAGGCGCAACGTCTCATGCTGGCACGCGCCGTCTGCTCCAAACCCGACATGCTGCTCGTGGACGAGCCGACCGCTCAATTGGATACGCGCACCGCGCATTCCGTCAGCCATGTGCTGAACAACCTTTCCAGCCAAGGCATGATCGTGCTCGTGGCCACACACGATCCCGACACCCGCGACGCCTGCGACCGTGTGCTCGACCTCGCCGACTACGCGCCAGGCGGCAGCAAATCGCAGGAACCGGAATTGGAAGAATAGACGAATAGAAAGGCATCGACTCATGGGAAAGAAACATAACGCCACAGCCGTGACGAACGGTGCCGGACGCGGACGACTCGCATGGGCTTGGAGCCTGCTCGCCGTGGCAACCGCCATCTGCGTGTCCGTGGGAGCATGCGCGCTGCTCCTGCCGGATCGCGCGCCGGCATTGCTCGGCTCGGCAGGGGAGACGACCACCGCGCCGGCCAGCGTGCAGGAATACTCCGGTAGCCAGCAAGTGACGGTTGTGCCCACTATCTCCACCGAACGTAATCTTCTCGGCAACGCCAACGGCACCGTCACCGCCGACTGGTCCGCAGACGGACTCGCCTCCGGCAAAGGCGCATACAAAGTCAACGACCGCGTGGTCGTGGCCTTGAACACTGCCACACCCCTATACCGTGACCTCAAAACCGGAGACAAGGGCGACGACGTGCTCGCACTGAACAACGAGCTGAGCCGACTCGGATACAACAGCGTGGCCGGTTCCGACACCTACTGGTGGGCAACATCCGACGGCTGGCGGCAACTCATGAACGACAACGGCAACCCCTCCGACGGCACGCTTGCGCTTGCCGACACCATGTGGATTCCTGAAAACGCAGTCGCGGTCGACGAGTGGACGGCCACCACCGATTCCATGGTGACGGGCGGTACGGCAATCGGAAAAATACCGGGAGCGTTGACGAAACTCACCGTGAAAAACGGCGCTGCGGTAGGACAGGATCGCACCATAAGCATGTATGGCGTCAATGGAATATTGCCGGCCGATAGCACGGAAATCACCGACGCCGAATTCCTGCGTAATGTGTCGGCAAGCGAGACGTTCCAGTCCATGGACATGCAGACCAAAAAGGCCGGTCTCGATGCCACCGTGGCATTGAAGGAACCATTACAGGTGCTGCGTGTGCCGGCGGGAGCGGTGTTTGGCATCGACGGCAGCAGCGGCTGCATCGTACCAAAATCCCACAATGCGTCTAATACGCCGGCGAAGGTGACGATTGTGGGCAGCGAGCTGGGCGTGAGTCTGGTGCAGACGCAGGATGCCGACGTGTCCGCGATCGCCAACGTCGAAATCGGCAGCGGGCTCAACGGGCTGGTTTGCAAATAGTCGGCGGATGAATCGCAAGAAACCGTTGAACTTCGCCAAACAGTGTGAAAACCGCATGAAACCGCCAATAAGGGAGCGTATATGAGACTTGGATCGGTGCTTTCCGAAGCGCTGCGCAACATCGGTTCGGGCGTGAGCCGCGCGTTCGCCATGTTCCTCGCAGTGCTGCTCTCCGGAACGCTGCTGGGCGGATATGAGGCGATGACCGTGATTGACTTGGAATCGCAGGCCGTGCAGCGCATCAACGCGTACGCTGACGTCAACGCCATCGTCGGTGGAACGGTGGATGGCACCGCATGCGACCGGTTGTCCGACGCCGGCGATGGAATGACGGGAACCTTGGCTGGTGCGATGCGTGCCGGCGAACAGGTCGTGCCACTCGCGACACCCGGCAAGGACATCTCATCGTATGACGTGACGCCTGGTATGATCCGGCTGATCGCCGGCAATGCCAAGGCCGACGTGTCCGGCGTATGGGTGCCGCGCGACGTGGCCAAGGACTTCGGGCTCGCCGTGGGCAGCGCATTGCGGACACGCGAAGGCACCACACGTGTGGCTGGACGAGCCGGAATTCTGGCCCGAAACCTCGGGAACGGCAATGTTCGCATACGCGTTCATCGTGCCGGTGTCGGCGAGCGCCTCGACGTTCAACGAATGTTGGGTCAAGCGGTGGCCGGCCGATGGACAGATGGAAAATCTGCTGTATGCCACGTTGGTGGCGGGTTCCGGCTCGTCGAATGCGGGTGTGACGCAGGTGAATAAGGGGTTTGATGCGCATTATGACGCGCGTGCGTCGTATGTGAATCGTTCGACGCGGTGGATGCCGTGGGTGGGGTTGGCGATTGGCGTGTTGGTTGGTGTGTTTGGTGTGCGCCGGCGTAGGTTGGAGTATGCGGGTGCGTTGCATTCGGGGCAGTCGAAGGGTGCGCAGTTGCTGGGTATTGGTGTGGAGACCGGTGTTTGGGCCGGGCTGGCTACGTTTGCTTCGTGTGCGTTGTTGTTGGCGTATGCGGTGCGGATGAGCCGGTCCGATTGGGTGGCGGTGTTGGCGGCTGCGGTGCGTACGCCGTTGGCTGTGTTCGCCGGTGTCATGGTGGCGAGTCTATTGGTGGGGTTGTTGATTCGTGAATCGCAGTTGTTCCGTTTCTTCAAGAAGCGTTGACGGGTTTGAAGAAACGGAACAATCCGTTGGGGTTTTGGCTGGTGGCTAGGCGATCGCCTTTTTGATGCGTTGCAGGCTGATCGGTTTCGGCGTGCCGAGTTCCTGTGCCCACAGGGACACGTAGAATTCCTCCAGCATCCAACGTACGGTTTCCGCCTGCTTCATCAGCGTTTCGTGGCGTGGGCCGGCTGGTTCACGTTGTGCTTTCGCCACGGCCTTGTCGGCAAGTTGTTTGGCTTCGTTGGCTTCCCAAGCCCATCGCACGTCGCGGTTCTTGTCGTTTTTCGCCTTGGTGAGGCGCAGCAGGTCGGCGTGCAGGTATCGTTCGATGGACGGCAATGCCTCTGGCGGCGTCTTGCCGATGAAACCGGGGTATACGAGTGTGGCGATGTGTTCGCGG
>ERZ780195.2689-NODE-2689-length-11683-cov-13.123925_pt1 | contig 11683 bp, 13 predicted proteins | sample MGYA00511017_ERZ780195 | MGnify/ENA primary metagenome ERZ780195 (study PRJEB29588, sample SAMEA2159974) | human gut metagenome | biome: human gut; feature: human-associated habitat; material: faeces | place: Denmark | collected 2008/2010 ...
AAAGTATAGATTACAAAAATTCACCTAAAAAAAACATTTTTTTTGTGCAATTTGCACAAACAAATACACGTTTTGGATAAATTGCACAACAAAAACAAAGTTTATTGTGCAATATGTATAAATTGCTTGTATAACTTGCAAAAAATAACAAAATATGATATATATTGAAGTGTAAGGCTTTACAATACACTTAACAATTATATAATAACAAGAAAGGAAGATTATTATGAGTGAACCTACCCAAACAAAAAAGGAAATTGAAAAAAAAGTTCTTATCATTAGAGGGTTAAAAGTTGTACGTGCTTACAAAGGAAGTACAATATATAACCAAACTGAAAAGAATCGCATTACCTTACATGGGGACATTCCGTATGATGAAATTGTTGCTTATGAGAATGTTGGGTCAAAGTTAACGCCTACTTGGTTGAAGAACCGTGAAGGGTACATGAACTTAGCGTCTGTTTATGATGTACCGGTTCGTACCGAGAATAACCGTGTGATTACTTTTTCTGATTGGATTAAAGAATGTAACCCTATTAGTTCGGAAGTGAATGTAAAAGTTATTCAGAAAGAAGGTGCTTGTTATCCGGTTGCCATTGATGTTATTAAGGATGGGGAAGAACAGAATCCATTCTTAGATATGTAAGGGGGTTGATATATGGATAATATAATGCAAGCAATTTCTACTTGCGGTTTTCCCATCGTAATGGCACTTGTAGAAGCGTATTACATTGTGTCAAGAATGGATAAGTTAACCGAGGTTGTTTCACAGAATACTACCGCACTTGAAAAAGTGTGCACTGTGATAGATGGTTCTGATAAGGATAGTGGGAGTATTTAACTCCCACTAGAAAGGTTGGTTATATGGTAAATCTATTTGTGTGGGCGTCCCTTGGTGAAAATGGAAAGGCGGTTGGTGGAAAAAAGGGAGACCAAACCGGAAAAGAAGTTAGAGTTGCCCCTTACTATTACTTTGGACAAGATAAATGTATTAGGCTTAGGAATCCCAATAGACAAAAGAAAGTAGCGGAAATTGCTAAATTTTTGGCACTTAGCAATGTTATTGGTTATGACCAATGTACTAGGACAACACTGCATGAGGTATGCGAATCTTATAATTGGAACTGGAATTTGATTAAACAAGCAATTATAAATGGTACGTTCCCACTTTGTAATACGGACTGTTCCGGCTTTTATGTAGTGTGTGTCAATATTGCGTACGGAAAGGAAAAACTACTTCGGGATAGTACAACTAGAAACTTGGTTAGACGCTGCACTGCCTCAAATAAAGTTAACTTTAAGTTGACTAAACAGTTTCCACCGAAAAAGTGGAAAAAAGGTGACGCTCCTATTAAAGAGGGTAAACACATTATCATTAATGTATAAGGAAAGGATGATTTTATTATGAAATTTACTGATGTTGTCGAATTGACACAAAATGCGGTTGCACAGACTTTAGGTGATGTATATATGGGAAAAGATGGGAAGTTAGCCCCTCTGACTAGTTTTAACTTGGTTGATGTGGGCAAAGATGTTCTTGACAGTGGCTCGGTGGATTCGTATGTAAAGGCTTTACTTACTCAAATGGGTAAAATGATAATTGAGAGTGATGTTTATAAAGCCGAGTTACCTTCACTGTTTATTGAATCTTTTGATTGGGGTGGATATATCGAACGTGTATACTTTTCTCCTCAAGATTTATTAAAGGACGATATGTATGAATTGGTTGACGGCAAGGTTTACGAGGACCATAAATTTTATCGTCCTAATGTGTCTGCTAAAATTTTTGAGGAAGGCAAAACAATTTCTTGCCCGATATCTATTACGGAAGACCAAATCAAGATGTCGTTTAATTCATATGATGATTTGAACCGGTTTCTGTCCGGAATCTATCAGAATGTACAGAATACCATTACACTTGGATTGGAAGCATATGCACATATGTTGATTAGTGCCGGAATTGCGGTAACTATCGGTGCAACTGGCAACACGAGACACCTTGCAACGGAATATTACGGTGATAGTGGCAAAACAAAAAAAATTACGGAAATGCTCAAAGACGGTGAATTTTTGAAATTTTGCATGGAACAGATTGCCCTTGTCAAAGACCAAATGAAACGATACACTACCGCTTTTAATAACTCTTCTGTTCCCACATTTACAACTGACAATGACCTTAAGGTTGCCTTGCTTGCGGATTTTGCTAATTCGGTGAAATTTAACGTGACTGCTGACACCTTTCATGCTGACGAGATTGGGTTGGGTAAATTTGATAAGGTTACGGCATGGCAAGCCTTTTCATATGGTGCACTGCGTGATTTTGATGTAGAAACCAACTCATCAATATCCATATCAGCGGACACTAACAACAAGTTAGGTATTGGGGTTAAAGAATTTAATGCTAAGGGTGTAATTGGTATCGTATATGATTATCGTGCCATGGGAATCTGTCCTTTTAGGACAAAAGTTACATCTAATTATACGGCTAGTGCTGATTTTTGGAATCAGTACCACCACCAGTTAGTCAATTATATATTGGATTCTAACTTCAACATGGTTAGTTTTGTTCTGGATTAATATTATACCGCCCACACACTAAATCTATTGTGTGTGGGCTTTTATTCAAGAAAGGTGATGATTTATGGTTGCTAAAATTTTCAAGACAAAATCTGCCCCTAATGTGGTGAATAAAGTTCTTACCGAGGTTGTGGTATTTGATGAGGTTATTTTCAAAGAGGACACCTCTTTATTAAATCCAACCATTATTATTAATGGGGTGTCTAATTCTAGTTCTTACAATATTGAAGATATTGGAACTAGTAATTATTTTTCCATCCCAAAAGTTAACCGGTACTATTTTATTACGGACATTACAATGATGAGCGGTGGGCGTGTCGCGATTACTGGAAAAGTGGATGTATTAATGACTTTTAAGACTGACATTATAGGCAGCACACAACTGATTGTCAGACAAGAAAAGAAAACCAACAACTTTCTGATAGACACAGATATTCCGCTATCATCAAAAAAGCAAGTTATAGAACATGAATTCGGAGATTCAATAGTAGATAGTGGATTCTACATATTAGCAGTGAATGGAGGTGCTTAGATGGAATTTCGTGCATTAGGTGGTCAACATTTATTAGGATTACAGTATAATTCACTTGGTTCTAATGACATCCATTGGAATACTTATGGTGCTATTTACTATGGGGGACAGATAAAAGTAACAACTTCCGGAGAACGTGCTATTATTTACAAGAAAAAAGAACAACATCCTTTTTTTAGTGATAGATATGTTTATGCATATTATCTTCTAGGGTCGGGGCAGATAACAGATGTAAAAGTTGCTGATTTGACAAAGGGGGGTTTTGTAGTTATTGAGGGCTGGGATAGCCCATTAACTAATAATGATGATATAACCGAGTTAAAACTAACTACTGTGATGGATTGGCAGAACGTAAATTCACCGTCTAAGTGGGATAACGCTTTCTTTTATGATGTCAATTCTGATTTAACCGTAGTCCGAAACACAGGTAGCATCTATGGTTCTATATCGGATAATATACTTTGTGGTAATATGGAGATTGGAACTAATTTATCAAATACGTTAGAAACAATTGAATATAAAACACCCTTTTTTGGATATCCAGTATCGTTAAATCAAATAAATGTGGATATTCTTAACTATCCAATATTAAACCGTATGTATACCAACGAGGTAGACTCTTATTTTCCTCATAATACGTTTGAGGGTTACTCTGAAAATTGTTATAAAAGTACCTTATTGTGGAAACCTAACGGCAATTTAACAGAATATGGACAACAATTTGCTGACGTTCCAATACTATCAGCATATGACGTATATTCTTACCTATTATCATCCCCCTATACGGAACGTGGGGCGGTTGTGAATGTTGGGGTCACATCAGTAAATAACACGAGTGTATTTAGTCCTACACATAATAGAATAACACCTACCCATGTAATAGATTCAACTGGTAATTATGGTCATGGTTATCGAATGGGTACAACTGGTAAAGACGATTTAATTCAGAACATGGCAGAAGAATATATGTTTGTTGGTATTTATGTTACCGAAAAATATGACCAAGCAAAAAAATATGTCGATGATGGAACAGTTCCGGATGATGCTAAAAAAAATGACGATATAAACCCTACAACTGACGAGGACACCACAGACAACGAGGACGGAAAGGACAACACCAAGAGAGATGACCAAGAGTTGCATAATCCGGACAACACCGCCCTAAACAGTGGTTCTACAACATACTACTATATGGGGGCAAGTGGGTTGTCTGCTTTTATCAAGTGGTTTTGGAACGACACCGGAGACATCGAAACAATTCTAAATAATTACATTTCGAATATGTACGGAGACTTAAAAGAGTGTATCAGCGGAGTATATCACTTTCCGTGCCCTCTTTCTGCTATGTGTAGCGAAACCGGAAATAAACAGATAGTTATAGGAAGGTACAAGTCCGGTTTAAGTTCGGACTACTTAAAGACACCCCCAAAAAATGTCTTACTAGGAAGCGTCAATTTAAGTTCTGACGAGTGGAAGTTGACTAATTCGTTTTTAGATTATGATGGCTATACAAACATATCACTATACTTGCCATATCTAGGGGTTGTTAACTTACCTACTAAAACGGTTCAAAAAACAAAACTATCTGTATATTATGCGGTTGACGTTCCATCTATGCAGTTAAAGTATACCGTTAAAAGCAATGGGTTAATCGTGCATGAACAAGTTGTACAGTTTGGGGATGAAGTACCAATATCCCTATCTAGTGGATTGCAAGGGGTGACTAACACTATGACAGCAGTTACCGGAATTGCTTCAGACGTTGCCTTACTAGGTTCTATGGGCGGCGGTAAAAAAGCAATTGCGTCAACTTTAGTACACACAGTTGCCAACGCTCACACGACAACGGACGGAATCACTGTGCAAGGCAATTCTAGCGGTGTCATGGGCAAGTGGGGTTCGTTAAGATGTTCTTTAATAGTCACAAAAGCAATATCAAAAAGACCTAGCAATTACGCTAAAATAAAAGGTAACTTGATATGTGATACATACAAGTTATCATCATTAAAAGGTTTAACAATTTGCGAAAATCCGAGAATCACGTTTACTAGCGGGAAACCAACTGACAAGGAGGTTTCGGAAATTTATAATCTATTAGAAAAGGGGGTCATTTTATGAAACTATATGACAGTATGAAAGACACTAAAAAGAAAGACTTTAGAAATCGGTGCAATTTAGACTTCTTGAAGTTAACGCTTATGTCAATGTTTGAATATCGGAATTTACCAAAATCAATACCGGTGCGATTTCTTGAAGAATATCTAATCGAACAAGGAACGGTAGGGATAGGAAAGATAGGAAGTGAATTATATGCTTTCAAAGCGTCTCCATGTGGTGACGTTGACGCTTACGGTGTTGGTACAAAGTTAACCGGTGCAACTCCTATCGGTTCAATTACTGGTACTATAGGAACCGATGTTGTTTTTGGGATGAACAACTCCCTAATGAGGGGGGACTATATACTGTCCTGGTATGCACATCTAATCAGTGAAATTGACTTGTCAATGGACGCTAACATCATAAACGCAAGGCTGCACCCGACACCGGTTGCTAAAGATAGCAAGTCTAAGACGGTGATTGACACCGTGTTAAACAACATGAGAAACGGAAAGTTAGAAAGTGTTGTGTCTGACAATGTAATCAGTGAATGGACGGATAACTATGACATACCAATGCTATCACTTACAAACATAAGTAACATTGAAAAAATCCAGTATCTGTCACGCTTTTACGATGATACATTGAAACGGTTTTATAATATGTATGGACACGCATTACAAACACAAAATAAATCAGCACAGCAGACAACGGATGAAATTCACGGCATGGATTCAACTTCTTTGGTTATTCCGTTGGATAGATTGAATTGTCGAAGAGAAATGATTGACAACATCAATAAAATGTTCGGCACTGAAATAACCGTGGACTTTTCGCCAACGTGGAAGTTGAACTTTGAACGGTTTATTAAGGACAACTCAAGTGCAGCACCCAGCACAGCAGATACCAGCACATATACAAGCACAGATACAAGCACAGTATCAAATAATAAATAAAAGGGGTGATAAATATGAGTAGATACGTGCATGAAGTAGGAGATATGTTAGAATACGTAACACAGTATTCCACCGCCTTTAATATCACAGTACAAGACAAAGATGGCGTAGATGTTATTTTAGGTGATACAAAAACAGTATGTGATATTTTGGACAACTTATTCTGGAGTAGATTGTATATTTCTAAAAACGAAAACGTGCAAGACGCAGAAACACAGTTTGAAAAAGTTTTCAAAAACTTCTTAAAGCGTAGGCAGAAAGATTTTAATTTAATTTATCAGTCATTATATGATTATGCCTACAATCCTATTGAAAACTATAACCGCCTGGAAGAAAGCGACATCATAAAGGGTGGAAAAGATAGCAATGTAACTACCGGACATAATGACTCTACATACAATTATGGGAGTGTTGATACAAGAACTGATAACTTATCTGCAACGGCAAATAGTACTGCAGCGGATAGTAATTCCGGAGAAGATGGTGTTACTAAGTTTGTAAGCGGTTTCAACCAACCGAACACGTTGAACGAGTCCGAACGTGAGTTATCAACGTATGGTAAGAGTACAACATCAAGGGCAGATACAACATCAAAAAACACCGGTACACAGACCAACTCTAAAACCGGAACAGATACAAACAATACAGAAATACAATCTAACTCGGAAATTACATACGGGGGTACAGAAAAAACAACTAGCAATATTCACGGAAACATAGGAGTAACCACATCACAGCAAATGATAACTGCAGAACTGGAAATGCGTAAATATAACTTATTAGAAAATATTCTTGATGAATTTATTGATTATTCAACTGTATTCATGTAATAAAAGGGGCTTTAAGCCCCTTTTTATTATAATTGTAACGCTTGCTTAACATAGTTATCCAATAACGAGCCTAAATCGTTGCTTGCGTAGTAAAATTTATTTCTTTTATACATTTCCCACAATCTTTTGTCACTATTCGAAAAACCAAACCGGAAACGCTTGTTACTTTTATCTATTTCGCCGATTGTAAAAATTATACTATCGTCATATGACCTAGTAGCACGGTGTACCGCTACATATATACCTAATTCTTTACAACTCCGTATATCTAACGCTAATAACGTGTTATTAAATTCTAAATAGTACCGTTTCAAAACAGACTTTGAATTGTACTGTGGGATATGCTGATAGTTATTAATTGCCCAGTCATCACCAGTGATTGACGAGATAAGCGGATTTTTCCATCCAAAAAATAGAGTGTTGACAAGGCTTCTTGTTTTCTGTTTTTTCACACCGCTTTCTAAAATTTCCACATAAATATTAGTTCCACGTTCGGAAGTGATAATTTCAGATTCACCTTGTTTCATTTTTTGTACCGTGTTGTAAATTTCTAGTTCATTAAAATATTGGGAATTTTTATCGATCGTGTTAGCAAGTAGGACAATAATAGGGGCTTGTCTATCACGAATGATAGTCTTTAATAAATCGTTAAACCGGACAAACTCATTGCGATAGTAGTATTTACCTATAAATTCATCAAAAATTATAATATCTCCATAAGGGGCGTTGTATGATGATTTATAGTTTTCAGCATTATCAATCGACAACATGCACATAAAATGCGTATTTTTCTGTTCAATAATATCACCGTTTTCGTCAGATTTAGCATAGTACCATCTTTTCGCCTTGTATACTATTGTATTATACTTTCCATCTGTCAATTTGATGACGTAGTCGTTATCTAGTATCGTATCAAATAAATTTTTGCTATTCCTTGGAGTTATCATGTCATTCGTTTGTCGCACGTACTGAATAACAGTTCCATATATTTTATTCATTGTCATTCCAAACAATAACCAGTTAGTGGTTTTACCAGTTGACCTATCCGACAAGTTTATAAACCACTTGCACTTATTAAAAGGGCTTTTGGATGGGTTATAAAATTCGGTTGGTATCTTTAGTTTTCTAAATTCTTTCCGGATGGTTGGATAATCGTAAATAATGCCATTAGTACGTTTTCCATCAATAAATTCTTTCTTCATACTTATCTTCCTTTCTTAATTCGTTTATCATTTCAATATAGTACTTATCCAGTGACATCTTAAACGGAATGTTATATAAACAAACGCTAGATAATTCGTGCATAACAATTCCGTCAACTTCTTCACTGTGAGGTTCATCATTATAAGCCGTAGTTAGTTTGCCACTAAACATCACATCTAAGGTCATGCCGGAAGTGAAAAATTCAAACGCATTTATATTTTTACGTTCACAGTATTCTGACAGAATATGTTTTGGTAAACCGGCGATAGTCTGTTCAATTTCACCACCTTTTTCTGATATATACCTTTTCGCCCCTAAAGTCTTGAATCTGTCATATGTACCCTCAAAATCAAAAGTGCCTAAATCGTAAAATATAGGGTCACTGAATAATGTTTTGTTTTTTGCAATAATCTTAGCATTATAATCATCAATAATCTGTTTATGCTTGTAATAATTTAACAATTTAATTGAATCTGTATCATTATACACAACATCATCAATAGCACCGCTAGAATTGCATGATATTTTATAAACATTCGATAGCAACGCATATCTAGCGTGAGAAGTAACATATATACCCCATTGAGGTAACAAAACTAGTTTTTGTATTTCATCATAGTAGCAAAAATTGCTATCATCATAACCCCAAACCCCATCATGATATGTCACTTCTTTTTCCACCATTCTAGTAACTGTCATTCCATAAGCCGAATTCACATTACTTTTTGATATGGCATATTCTGTAGTATTCTTTTTTCCACTCTGTTTCAATATTGCTTTATTTTTGTATTCTTCATTTAACACATCTAATATATAAGATGGTAAACGTCCTCGTATCGTATGATAAAATACTTGTATATCCATTTTACCCCACTTGTAATACATACGGTATAACGAATAATCAATCTCATTAATAAACACCGTCATTTTATCAGCACTAGCGACACGCCCATTATCTAAGATAGGATTTAGTAGTTCAATACATTTAGAACTACTTTCTATGGAGTGGTTCGTTGTGCTTGTTATATCAAAAAAAGTAATAACCATCATACAGCATTCTTTTTCTATCAACTGATTAAACTTTTCACTCTCTATGTTATTTATCCTATAAAACTTACCCATTGGATAATAACCGTGGTTCATTTGAGCCGGATAAGATGAAGTTAAATCTAAAGAGGTAACATCATGAAGTATTATATCGGTGCTGCATATATTCGCATGGACATAACCCCCCCTAAAAAGATACTTCATCATAAGATGGTATAACTTTTCTGATGGCATACAAACAACTATGGCATCGCTAACACCCTTAGGTGCTTTATCTTTAACTTTACGTCTAAGTATAGCCGTTTTAGTCAAAGGAATGTATTTTTGCGGTATTATGTAAACCCTAAACATAAATTCAGCCCATTCCTTTAGAATTACTACGTCATTTATACAATACTGCAATTCACATTTTTTTATAGGTGTGTTTGAATTTCTCAAAATGCTATAGTCTAAATCACCCACTAATTTTTGTGTTTTTGTAAATTCTTTTGCTAGTTGTGCTAAACTTCCACCAGATATAGGGAGTGGGTCACGCAATTCAATGCAATCATCAATTATAGCATAAAGTGGCTTACGTTCTTCTTTAGCAAATATCTTAGTAAAATTAAACATTTTACGTATAAACTGGAATTCAAAAGAGAGGTTGGCAATCCATATAATCACCCGTTTACTACTGCATAAATCATTATACGTCTTTATAATATTAATCACCAAAATAAATTCTTCCCAATTCCTACCCAGTAAAACTATGTCATTTAATGCCCATTGCCATATATACATATAAGCATGTTTACTATCCATCATATTAGTAGTCTCAATGTCAAACCCACTATAAAGCAACATATAATTTATTGGTTTTCTACCACCTTTTATATTTACAATGTCTACATAATCAAATGTCAATAATTTAACTAACTCGTCAAATGACAATTCACTAACAAAGTAATACATAATCATAACCCCTCAAACATATTTTTGATAGAAATATCTGTATTCTTTGATTCAGATATAACACTTGTCAGCATGGCATACGATTTATTCCCTTTTTGTTTCATCCGGTCTATAACGTTTTGTGCTAATTCGTCCTCTCGTCCATATAAAAGGTCTAATGCACCTTGTAGATTCCGTTCCACTTCCCATCTATCCCTTATTCGTTGCTGTATCATTTCATTGGTAATTTTAGTACCTTTTGTAATCTCACTACGCAATGATTGTCTTGCTTGTTTCCGGACGTCCGCAACTGTCTTAGTTGATTTTTGCACCCTCTGCACATATTCATGTGATGATGGGTTAAAGTATTTTTTAGACCTCGATAGTTGGACTTCTCCTCGTCTGTTAACATTAATTTGCTCCTTTGGGAAAATCTTAGATAATTTATTTTCATATTCCATATAAAGAGGACTTTCTTTTCCAAAAGATTTAGCAACTTGTACTATTCTCTGATTTAATCTCTTTATATCTTTTATATAAGTTTCGAAATTCACATGACCACTTCCTTTCTTGTATGTTCTTATTTCTAAAGTAAAAAACAATCATACTTACAATGATATTCAGTTAAGACTTTATCATGGTATAATACGGTTATTACTCGTATCTCACGATATGTTATAGCATTTACTATATCTGTTATAGATATGGTTGTTATATCACGCATAATATCAACAACACATTCATTACCGTACCATGAAACAAGAAAACCTCTGTTATACTCATACATCATATAACCTCACTTTGATATTATTTTATATTATTTTACAGGAGGGAACTTATGTACCTGGACGGTTTAGATGAGCTGGATCAGAAGATTATCCGGCTGCTTATAGAAAACGCACGTATCTCTTACTCTGATATCGGTGAAGAAACCGGTATTTCCAGAGTGGCAGTAAAAGCCCGTATCCAGGCTTTGGAGAAAAGAGGCGTAATCGAAGAATATACAACAATTATTAATCCGCAAAAAATCAGTGGGGCTGTATCATGCTATTTTGAAATTGAAATAAAACCGGAGTACCTGGCGCAGGTGACAGATATATTGTACAAAAATGATACAGTCACACAGATTTACCGTGTCACAGGAAGAGACAGGCTTCATGTACATGCCGTTGCTTCATCAGGTGATGAAATGGAATACTTCCTGCACAATGTCATTGATACACTGCCTGGTATTATCAGCTGCAGTTGCAATATGATCTTATCACGCATTAAAGATATTAAAGGATTACGGCTATAAAAGAAAAAATAAACTCTCCGAATAATTTCCGCTATTTTCCCCTAAATGTAAAAGTTCTAATCAATGTTGTCAAATTACATATAACTGTTGTCAAAGAGGCAGAGCCGGTAACCAGCCAGCTATGAGCTGCGATTACCCGACTAAGGGAACGCCGCAGGGCGGCATCCTATACAATATCGTACTGAATGAATTGGACTGGTGGGTGGCCTCCCAA
>ERZ780195.2693-NODE-2693-length-11678-cov-4.306031_pt1 | contig 11678 bp, 12 predicted proteins | sample MGYA00511017_ERZ780195 | MGnify/ENA primary metagenome ERZ780195 (study PRJEB29588, sample SAMEA2159974) | human gut metagenome | biome: human gut; feature: human-associated habitat; material: faeces | place: Denmark | collected 2008/2010 ...
AATTATTTATGTCATAAATAAGTCCTCTACTCGCTTCTATTGGTAAATTCCTGCTCCATAAATCACTTGCTAAATCATTTAGCTTTTTATACTGAAATAATTGAATATACCCAACTTTACCTATTACAAGAATAAACAAAAATATTATTGCTATAAATACTATTTTAATTCTTTTATGTATATTCTTACTAAACAATGATATCACCCTACTAAAGAATATTCTAACAACAAATATTTAATTACAATAAATTATTAATAAATCATTGTAATTATCATTATTTTTTGATATATTTATAATGAAAGGAGTAGATTATGATAACAAGTTTAATATTAGGAGGATCTATATTTATATTGCTTTTGGTTATAGCATTATATGTGGTTTATGTTATTGGACTTTGGAAATTGTTTAAAAAGGCTGGAAAGCAAGGATGGGAAGCTATTATTCCGTTTTATAATACATATGTGCTTGTAGAAATATCTGGACTTAATTGGTGGTATTTCCTTATTGCTATTTCTGGCACTATTCTTGGTATGTTAAAAATTAACGGCCTTGATTATGTTGCTAATATTGCAACCTTAGTAGCTAGATTCTTTATCTTCTGGAATATAGGAAAGAAAATGAACCAAAATCATGTACCAATTGCTATTTTAGGAACATTCTTTTCTCCAATTATTGCAATGGTACTAGGTTTATCTAACAACTATCAATTCGATAATACTGTTTCTGTTAGTCCTAATGGCCCTTTTGGTTCTGAGAATACAAACAACGAAAAGTATTGTTTAGGATGTGGAGTTAAATTAAAACCTGATGCTAAGTTTTGTGAAAATTGTGGAAAAAAAATCGATTAGAATTTCTAATCGATTTTTTATTTATATTCTGCTGTTTTACTAAATGCTAATATTGGAAGACATACAATACTAAAGAATACTGTCGCTACTCCAAAACCTGTAGACTTTCAAAATTTATGTGCTAATTCAATGTATATTTTAAATACTGCATATATGTTAGCAAATGGTATAAAGAATAGTACTATATATCATAATGATATTATTAGAGCAAGAAAAAAAGAAACATTTCTGTTTCTAATTTTATGCATTCATTTGTTTTGCAACTTCGTCAGCAAAGTTTTCTTCTCTTTTTTCCATACCTTCGCCAACTTCGTATCTTACGAAAGATAATACTTTCATATTTTTGCTTTCTACATATTTAGATACTTTCATTTTGTTTTCTTTTACAAAGCCTTGATCTAATAAACATACTTCTTCATAGAATTTATTTAATCTTCCATTTACAATCATAGGTAATTTATTAGCATCTAGTCCTTCATTCTCTGCTTGTTCAGTTAAGATTTCTCTTTCTTTTTCTACTCTTTCAGTAGGTACTGAATCTTTATCTAAATATAGTGGTCTCATAGCCGCTATTTGCATAGCAACATCTTTTGCTACTTCTTCATCAGTTCCTTCTAAAACTGCTAATGTAACAATTTTTCCACCCATATGTGAATAAGTGCCAAATACTTGATTATCTTCTTTTTCTACTAGTTCAAATCTTCTAAATGATAATTTTTCTCCAATAGTAGCAGTTTTGTCAATAATAATATTTTCAATAGTATTGCCTTCTACTTCTAATTTCATTACTTCTTCAACTGTTTTTACATTACTACTTAAAATTGCATTAGCAATTAAATCTACTAATCCAGTAAATTCTGGATTTTTAGCAACAAAGTCTGTTTCTGAATTTACTTCAACAATAACAGCTTTATTTCCTTCTACTTTAGCCTTAGCTAATCCTTCAGCAGCAATTCTTGTTTGCTTTTTAGCAGCTTTAGAAATTCCTTTTTCTCTAAGCCAAGTAATTGCTTCTTCCATATTACCATTTGTTTCAGTAAGAGCTTTTTTACAATCTAGCATTCCTGCTCCTGTTGCTTCTCTTAACTCTTTTACCATATTTGCAGTAATCATAGTATTCCTCCTTATTTTAAATTTTCAATTAATTCTTCTTTTTTCATTTTTGAATAGCCTTTGATTTCTTTTTTCTTAGCTAAATCTCTAAGTTCTGCTACTGTTAAGATATTTAAATCTAATTCTGGCTTTTCTTCTTTGATTTCTTCTTTTTCAGTAACTTCTTTAGTTTCTTTTACTTCTTTTTTATCTTTTTTAGCAAAAGTTTTTTCTTTAACAGGCTTTTTATCATCTTCACTTACATAATCAATAATAGTTCCACCATTTGCTTCAATAATAGCATTTGTTAATGAACCAAGTACTACTTTGATACTTCTTACAGCATCATCATTTCCTGGAAGTACATAATCTACATCGTCTGGATCACAGTTAGTGTCAATTAGACCAAATACTGGAATACCTAATTTTTTAGCTTCTCTTATTGCATTATATTCTTTAGTTGAATCTACAATAATGATTGCTTGTGGTAATTTAGTCATTTCTCTAATACCACATAAGTTTTTATTTAATTTTTCGTATTCTTTCTTAAGTCCTACTACTTCTTTCTTAGGTAATCTATCAAATGTACCATCTTTTTCCATTTTTTCGATTTCTTCTAGACGATTTACTCTTCTTCTGATAGTTTTGAAGTTTGTTAATGTTCCTCCTAACCATCTTTCAGTCATGTAATACATGTTACTTCTTTCTGCTTCTTCTTTACATACTTCTTGGGCTTGTTTTTTAGTTCCTACATATAGAACTTTACCTCCTTCTGCTGCTATTTTATTTAATGCTTCATATGCTTCTTCCATTTTAGCAACAGTTTTTTGTAAGTCAATGATATAAATATCATCTCTAGAGTTATAAATATACTCTTTCATTTTAGGATTCCATCTTTTAGTTTGATGACCAAAGTGAACTCCTGCTTCTAACAAATAGCTCATAGATACTACTGTCATATTAAACACTCTCCTTTCGTTTTGCTTCCAAATATCTCTTTTTTAATATCCACCTATTAGGCACTGGGATTATTAAATCAATATTTGTGTATATTTTTTGAAAAGCCATTTATATAGTACCATATTATGCTAAATAAGTAAATATTTTTCATGAATTTTATAACAAAAGTGCTATGACAGAGACCTTAGGCTCTGTCATACCCTGAAAGACTTATTTTATATAAGGCTGAAAGGGTAAAGAAAAAGAGATAACTCTCTACTTCTTTAATATAAATGATTTTAATATAATATTATTATTGCCATCTTTTGTATATGATATTATACCATCACTAGTTTCTTTATCTAGAATATCTGCTAGTCTAGTACTATAAGTAACTTTAATACTTGCTATATATTCTCCTTTTTTATATTCTACTTTATCACTAGTAATCATTGATACATATACACCATTACTACCAGGATGTCTATTATCAAAGTAAACATAATCTTTATCATACTTAGTATTACCCATTTTGCCTTTAGTTATTTTAAAATCTTCTCCTAGTAATTCTTTATAGTATTTATTAAATATCTTGTAATCTAAATATGCTAAAGTAAAATCACTAGTAGGAGTATCTTCTACTGCAGACTGATCTCCTGCTGATAAAACTGTAAAACTATCTATATTATCTTGATAACTTAATATATATTCCATAACAAATAATTGTCTATTTTCATATTTTTCTAGGTAATTATAATTATATTTAGGACTATATTTACCATTATCATCTTGACTATCAATACCTTCTTTTACTATTAACCAACCAAGAGGAGAACCTATTTTAGATAAATGATTGTTGATATCTTTTAGTTCTTTTTCTTCAGATATTTCTATTTTATTATCTTCTTTTATTAATATTTTATCTGTTACTATGTAACCCGCTACTAAGAGGCATATTATGCCTATTATTATACAAAAAATATTTAACTTTTTCACTTTTCATCACCTACTATAAGTATAACATATAATTAAAAAAAATTAACCTAAATTTGGTTAATTTTATTATTTTATTTTTCTTGCTTCTAAATAGAATCTCTTATCATAACTATGTCCCATTGAGAATGTCTTTCTAGGTAAAGCACCATCTAGTATTACAGTTCTAAATAATTCTTCTTTAGGCATTGCTTCAAATAGAATGGCTACATTATTTGCTTCTTTGCCCATACTTCTAGTTGTTTCATCACCATGAATATAATCTAGTTTTCCTTCATGATCTTTTAGGTATTCATCTAAGAACATTTGAATGGAACCTACTGCTATATTAGATTTAGGATTAGAAATATATAACTTCTTATCAAAATCCTTAGTAACTAATTCAATGTATTCTCCTTTTCCTTCTTCATTAATATCATAATATTTATTTAATTCTTCAATTAAGTTATTTACATCTGTATTAAATATTACTCTATGTATTGGTTCAAATTCTAAAGCTTCACTATGTAAGTTTACTATTTCTACTAAGGCATATCTAGCTGGATTATTTAAATATTCTTCTTTGCTCATAGTTTTCTTTAGGTTTTCATAATTTGCTTTAGCGGTTGCTAATGAATGATTTCCATCTCCCATTGCAAATAGTAGTATTCCTTTATCTTTAACATTATATTTCTTTTCAAAGTAATCTTTATCCATAAGGCCTTCTAATCCTTTTTCAATATCTTTAATTACTTCATCAGATAAGTTATAACCTTTAATGTGACCTCCATTTTCCATTAGGTCAAAGTCGTAAACGATATCTTTAGTTGTTACTTTGTTTTTTAAACTTTCGATAATATTTTTCTTTTCATCATCTATTAAAATCATTATATGTGGTAATTCTAAGGGAGCATTTTCTCTTACTTTTAGTCTTGGTGGTATTCTTTCAATTACGGTTTTTTCAGTTGCTCTTATTAGTGTTTGAGAACCTTTTTCATAAGAATAGTCTTCTAAGTCAACCATTCCCATTAATCCTTCTCTTACTTTACCATCACTTTGTTTTCTTTCTAGATAAATCATGGTATTTGGATATTCTCGGAAGACATTTTCTTTTAAATAGTCTTCCATTGTTAAATTTATCTTTTTGATTCTTTCTTCAACATTTTCTTCTTCTAAATATAATTCTGGTAAGATTAGATTTAGAGTTGATGGTGAAGAACCTACTATACTCTCTACTTCTTTCCAATATTCTGGTTCACTTGTATATTGGTCACAAGCTACTACTGACCATTTGGTCATGTCTACATCTTTTGGTAATAAGATGTTTGCTCTTTTAAATGGTAACATTTCTGCACTCTCCTTTTCTTTAATTATATATTAGCAGATATTTTATTTATTGTAAATATTTATTTGTTATTTAAGATGTCTTTTATTATTTCTCTTTCATCTAAATGTTCTCTTACACCATTTATTTCACGATATGTCTCATGACCTTTTCCTAACAAAAGAATTATGTCTCCTTCTTTTGCATTATCAATAGCATATTTTATAGCATCCTTACGACTTGGTATTTTTATGTATTTTCCGGATGTTTTCTTTAAGCCTATTTCGATATCATTCATGATATCATTTATATCTTCATATCTAGAATTATCTTCAGTTACTATGGTAAAGTCTGCTAGTCTTCCGGATATTTCTCCCATGTCATAGCGACGTTCTTTACTTCTATTTCCACCACAGCCAAATAAACTTACTATTCTTTTTGGATTATACGCTCTCATAGTCTCTAGTATACTTTGCATTGATACTCCATTATGGGCGTAATCTATTATAACACTATATTTACTAGATACTGGTACTATTTCTACTCTTCCTTTTACTGCTACTTTTGATAGGGCTTTTTTAATATTTTCTACTTTGCACCCTATTAGATATGTTGTTAAAATAGCACTAGAAGCATTATAAGCTGAGAATTCTCCTGGTGTATTTACTAGAAAAGTATCTTCTATGATTCCTTTAGTATTTAGTTCTAGTCCTATAAAATGTTCTTTTCTTAATAATTTGATATTATCTATTAAAAGATTAGCTTCTTTATTTTTACCAAAGGTATGTATATCACAAGTACTATTTTTTATCATATCTTCATAGTGGATATCATCAATGTTTAGTATACCATGTTTGCATTTTTGGAATAATAGGCTTTTACTATAAATATAGTCTTCCATATTCTCATGTTCACCATCACCGATATGGTCTTTGGTTAAGTTAGTAAATACTCCATAATCAAAGGAAAGGCCCTCTACTCTTCCTACTTTTAAAGCTTGAGATGATACTTCCATAATGGCATATTCTACTTTATCATCTACCATTTCTTTTAGATATTTTTGTATATCATAACTTTCAGGAGTTGTATTTACGGTATCGTAATGAGTGTTTCCGATAAATACTCCCATTGTACCTATAACTCCAGTCTTATGACCATCTTCTTCAAGAATATTCTTAATCATCCATGATGTTGTTGTTTTACCTTTGGTTCCTGTTATTCCTATCATAGTTAATTTACTAGCAGGATTATCAAAATAGTTTATGGCTAATAATGATAAATTCTTTCTAGTATTTGGTAATTTTACTACAGTTACATCTTCAGGTACTTCAACATCTTTTTCGATAATGATTGTTGTTGCTCCTTTTTCAATAGCGAACTCAATATAATCATGACCATCTACTTGAGTTCCTGATAAGCATATAAAAGCTGAACCATTAGTTACTTTTCTGGAATCATAGTATAATCCTGATACTTCGGTATCTAGACTTCCTTTTATTAATTTATAATCAATGTTATTTAATATTTTTTCTAATTTCATTGTTTCACCTCTCTAATTTATTATATTACTTTTTGGAATTTTTTTAAAGTCTTTTATTCCACAGTTTATTTTTTAATCCACAAAAAAAAGAAAGCTTTCACTTTCTTTAATAATTATATTTATGCAGCATTTGTACTAATCTTTAAATCAAAATTAATATTTCCACCTGATGCATTATTTTCACAGTCAACATCTTGTCCTTCAACCCACATATAGATTCTTACTTTAGTAATACCTTTATTTAAAGTCATTAATTCTATATTAGCAGGAAATGCAGCAGTACTTGTCTTACCAGGTGTTACTGTTGTAAACTTATCCTCATGTTTCTCTTGAGTTGCTTCACCAAGTAAAATATCTTCAGCCTTAGTAATTGCACCTTTAATGCCAGCATAAGGTACTAATGCTCCATTTGCAGCAGTAGTAGTAATACCATATACGTCTTTGGCATTAGCTACACCAGCATCAGTATGAACATCAAAGTTAGGTTCCCAAACTGTTACAGTAGAAGCTGCTCCAGCATTCAAAGCTTGAATAGTATTTAAAGCAGAACCATCAGCAGTTTCTCCAAGTTTAACAAAGGCAATTCTAGATGCATTCTTAATACCATTATCCTTCTCATCAGCACTAGTTACACCAGAACCAGCTTGTAAATATATAGGTGTTGCAGCATTAACTTTGAAGAATAAATCAAAGGCAATAAACTTAGCAGTATCAGTATCTCCTTCAGTTCTAACAGCATTATCAATTTCTGTTGTTTTAGTAGCAGTAATAATATATTCACCATTATTAGCCACTGTTTCAGAAGTTTCAACTACACCATAATACATAGGTAAATATCCATTATCATCAGGAACCGCTATTGTAGAAACAGGTTCTAATGCTTCTGGTATTTGGTTAACAGCAGTTTTATAATTACCAGGATGAGCACCAACTAGATCAGCTTTTTGAACTATTGATTTCCATTTTGTTCCGTCAGCAGATATTTGAATACCATTTTTAGCTTCGATATTTACTTTTAATGTTTCTACTGAAACGTTCTTGTTAGATGTAAACCATGCATAGGTTGATGTAGCAAGCATTGTTCCAGTTCCTAACATTAGAAGTAGTAATATCAACAATCTGTATTTTCTTCTTTTTTGTCTTTCTTTTCTTAATTTTTCTTTTTCTTCTTTAGTAAGAACTTTTTCTTCCATTTTATCACTCCTTTTTATTAAGAATTTGAGAGTACTTCTCTCCTACTATTACTATTTCAGTATATCATACTTCCTTTTTATTTGCAATAGATATTTCGACATTTTTCGCATAACTTTTTTGAAGCCTTATTTACTAAGTGTTTTCATCTATTATTTGTTTTGATTCTATACATATTGTTACTCCTTCAATGATATCTTGATATTCAAAACTATCATATTCTTTAGGAAAAGTAACTACTAAATGATAGATATTTTCTTCATCTTTATCAAAACCAAAGGTTTGTTTAGCGGTTTCTAAAGTTCTAAAATAGGCTCCATCTTCCCCTGTCTTTTCGATTGTATCTTTAGTTATGATATTAGTACTTGCATTATAGTTATAATTTTCATTCATATATAATTTATATGATAGTGGTAAATTAGTTGTAGTAACTATTTTTAAAGTATACTCTAATTTGGTTTCTAATCTATTTTTACCATCATTATTAGCTACTTTGAAATTATATACATATGGTGTATCTGATGGTACTAATTCATCTAATTTTACTTCTTTTTCATAGTAGTCAGTATTTAATATATATAAAGCTGTTTCTATTTTAGAATCTGAGTCTGTTTTAGAAAATAGTTTAGAGTAGGCTATTGGTATTAATGTTAATACTACGGCGAGTAATATTATAGCTATTGTTAATTTATTAGATTTTAATAATTTTCTTCTATCAAACATATACTTCACCTACTTTTTATATATACAATCTGGATCTTCAAACTTATCATCTAAAGATACTACTTTTTTTCTTTTATCTTTAGGTATATAAGATATACTTAGACTTATTAATATTAATGTTACTACTATTGACACTATTACTTTAGGAGTAGTAAATACTTCTCTTAATACTCCACCTTTTGGTATTCTAAGTATTACTTTACCTATTACTTTAGACTTATCTATTCTAACATCATCACTATTATTAGAATCTCCTTTAGTAGTAAGAGTATTACCTTCTATTTTTATTACTCTATGGGTAATAAAATCTTTACCATCTATATAAGTTATTATATCATTCTTACTAATATTAGAGGTTTTCTTTACTACTATTAAATCTTTATATTTTCTTCTTGCCTCATATAAATTAATTGGTGCTTTTATCCCTATTTTTTTTGCTGGAATACTTGCTGCCACTATTATTCCATGTCTTTTTTTGGGATCTCCCGCAACCACAGCAATTTTATTTCTAATATCTTTCTTATAGCCTTCCTCTAAAAGTTTAACTGCAGACCAAGATAAAAAAGCACTATTAACATCTATATGTAAAATTATTCTTTTCATAACATTTTCCTCACATACATTATATCAAACACTTGTTTTATACTCAATAGGCAAATGCTCATTCAAATATAATCATTTATCATAATATAAAAAATGAAAGGGTGATAAATATGAATGAAAATAAAGAATTATATAGCATAGTTTCTCCAAATGAAGCACTTAATAGAGGTAATCTTTTTGATTATTATTTCTGGCCTTATAAATATATTGCAGATATCAAACCAATGAATGAAAGAGATGAGTTAATGCAAAAGATTCAAATGTATGCTTTCGCAGCTCATGAACTTAATTTATATTTAGATATATATCCAAATGATGCACAGGCTATTGGACTTTATAATCAATATTCAGAAATAAGTAATAAATACTTAAATGAATATGAAAAAAGATTCGGAAATATTATTTTAAATTCAAATGAAGGCTCTCCTTGGCCTTGGATAAATAGTCCATGGCCATGGGAAAGACAGTAGGAGGTTCTTATGTGGAAATATGAAAAAAAATTACAGTTTCCTGTAAATATAAAAAATAAAAATGTTGAAATGGCAAAATATATAATCACACAAAATGGTGGTTATGCTGGTGAACTTGGTGCAACTCTTAGATATTTAAATCAAAGATATACAATGCCAGATGATAAAGGTAAAGCTATTCTTTCTGATATAGCAACTGAAGAAATGGCACATCTTGAAATAATAAGTGCGATGGTATATCAACTTTTAGATGGTGCGACTCCTGAAGAGTTAAAAAAAGCAGGTCTTGGAAGTCAGTATACTGAACACAAAAATGCTGTTTTCCCACAAGATGCGAACGGAATACCTTTTACTGCCGCATATTTTGCTGTAACTGGTGATCCTTTAACAGACCTTGCTGAAGATATGGCTGCTGAACAAAAAGCAAGAACTGTATATGAAAATCTAATGGATTTAACTGATGATGAAGATATTTTAGCGCCTCTTTCATTCTTAAGAGAAAGAGAAGTTGTCCATTATGAAAGATTTAAAGCATTATATGAAGAATATGCTAAAAAAATGCTTGGGAACAAAAGTTATTTAATATAAAAAAAGATCTCTTAAAAAGAGGTCTTTTATTCTTCCATAATATCTATTAAGTATTTTGCTGTTCTAATCATTTGACTTGTATAACTCATTTCGTTATCATACCAAGCAGCTACTTTAACAAGTTTTACACCATCGCTTTCAATTACTTTTGTTTGTGTTGCATCAAATAATGAACCATATCTAATTCCAATAACATCACTTGAAACTATTTCATCTTCAGTATATCCAAGTGTTACATTAGCAGCTTTTTTAAATGCTTCATTAATTTCTTCTTTAGTTACATCATCTTCTAAAACACAAGTAAGTTCCACTATTGAACCTGTTACTACTGGAACTCTTTGTGCAGTTCCATCTAATTTACCATTTAATTCTGGTATTACAAGTCCAATTGCTTTAGCTGCTCCTGTTGAATTTGGAACAATATTAGAAGCTGCTGCTCTAGCTCTTCTTAAATCACCTTTCTTATGTGGTGAATCAAGTGTATTTTGATCATTTGTATAAGCATGTATTGTACTCATAAATCCAGTTCTAATTTTAAAGTTATCATTTAATACTTTAGCGACTGGTGCCAAACAGTTTGTTGTACAACTAGCTGCAGATATAATCTTTTCATCACCATCTAATTCTTCATGATTAACATTATATACAATTGTTTTTACATCTTCCCCCGCAGGTGCTGATATAATTACTTTTTTTGCACCAGCAATTATATGTTTCATTGCTTTATCTTTACTTGTAAAGAAACCGGTACATTCAAGTACTACATCTACATCTAGTTCTTCCCATGGAAGTTTTTCAGGATCACTTTCTTTATATACTCTTATATTTTTACCATCTACAACAATATCATCTTCTGTATACGTTATTCTATCATCTAAGAATCTACCTTGTGCAGTATCATATTTAAGTAAATGTGCAAGTGTCTTTGTATCAGTTAAATCATTTATTGCGACTACTTCTATATCACTATCATCATATACTTGTCTGAATGCAAGTCTTCCAATTCTTCCAAAACCATTTATTGCTATTCTAACCATTTTATAATTCCTCCTATAATTTAAAATATCCTCCACCAATAAATTCTCTTACTATAGAATCTACTGGTATATAATCATTACTAATAGGTAAAATATTTTTAAGTAAATTTAATAATCTTACTGCTTCTTTATACATTGGATCATTTTCTTCTACTGAATAAAGAAGTGGTTCAGCATAAGTTTTAAGTACCCCAAGTTCATATATAAGTGATGTATTAAATATAACATCTGCTTCATCTTGGAAAGGAAATACATACTTTTCTTCTCCTTCTCTTACTTTACCCCAAGTAGATAATGTATCGCTCGCACTATAACCTCTTGTTCTATTATCTCTTACAATTCTTCTTAAA
>ERZ780195.2700-NODE-2700-length-11641-cov-18.183238_pt1 | contig 11641 bp, 14 predicted proteins | sample MGYA00511017_ERZ780195 | MGnify/ENA primary metagenome ERZ780195 (study PRJEB29588, sample SAMEA2159974) | human gut metagenome | biome: human gut; feature: human-associated habitat; material: faeces | place: Denmark | collected 2008/2010 ...
AAGATAGAACAGAAATAATGTCTGCAATAGGAAATCATGATGAACAAACAGGAACTGCTGTTAGTGATATTTCAGCAGCATTAATACTTGCGGACAAGTCTGACGTGCATAGAGACAGAGTAGTAAATAAGAATATAGCAACATTTGATATACATGATAGAGTTAACTATGCAGTAACAAATGCAGACCTAATTATAAACAATAAAGAAAAAAAGGTAACATTAGACTTAACAATAGATAACCACATTTGTCCAGTATTGGATTATTTTGAAATATTTATGGACAGAACAATGATGAGCAAGTATGCAGCAAAATATTTACAAGTTTGGTTTGAACTAATTATAAATGGTACAAAATTTTTATAGGAGGAAGGCAAAGTGAAAGCACATAAAATAATAACAATAACAACAATTATATTAGCAATAATTATAATTTCAATAGCATCATTTGGGGGAATATACAAGTTAAAAGAATATAAAGTAGTAAATGTAGTTCCAGACTATTTATTGGGAATGAAATTTAATAATAGTAGAGTAGCAAACTTTACTGTAAGTAATGAAATAGCAGAAACAAAAATTTATGATAAAGACGGAAATGAAGTAACAGAAAAACAAGAAGGAGTAGAATATACAGAAGAAAATGGCTATACAACTGTTGAAACAAAAGTAAATAGTGAGGAAAGCTTAACTACTTCAAACTATAAACTTGCAAAAAAGATATTAGAAAAAAGATTAAAAGACCTTAAAGCAGAACAATATACAATAAAATTAGATGAAAAGAATGGAAATATTCAAGTAGAAACTTCTGAAAATGAAGATACAGATGAAATACTAGCAGTACTTGCGCAAAAGGGAGTATTTGAATTACAAGATAGCGAAACAAAAGAAGTGTTATTAAATAATAGTAACATTAAAAGCACGGCTGTAGTATACGGACAAACAGAATCAGGAGTTGCAGTATATTTACAAATAAAATTTGACAAAGATGGAACAAAAAAATTAGAAGAAATAAGCAAAAAATATGTAAAAACAACAGAAAAACAAACAAATGAAAATGGCGAGGAAGAAGACAAAGAAGTAACAAAAGAAGTTTCAATATTATTTGATGGACAAGAATATAGATCAACATATTTTGGAGATACAATAACAGATGGAACTTTAAATGTTGCAATGGGAAGCGGTAAAGATAGTTCTTCAGTAGAAAATTATGTATTAATAGCAAATGAATTAAAGGCAATATTAAATAGCGGAATATTACCTATACAATATGAAATAAGTGAAAATACAGTATCACCAAGAATAACAACAGACAACATAAAAATGGCAGCATATGTAGTTTTAGCTATATTTGCAATCAGCTTAATATATTTTGTAATAAAACTAAAACTTAAAGGGCTTCTAGCAGCCGTACTACAAATTGGTTATACAGCATTATTACTATTAACTTTAAGATACACAAATGTAGTAATTTCATTAGAGGGAATAGTGGGAATATTAGTAGGAATAATACTTAACTATATGTTTATATACTTTGCATTTAAAAATGTAGAAGAGAATTTTGTAAAAGACATAATGGCAAAATTCGCAGTAAGATTAATTCCAATTTATATTATAGCAATTGTATTTACATTTAATAGATTAGCAAATATTGCAAGCTTAGGAATGACATTAGTATGGGGTCTAATAATCCTATATGTATATAATTTAATATTCACACAAGTAACACTAAAAGAAATAAAAAAGTAGTGTAAGACATAACAAGGAGGAGAAAAATGTTTAAAGACAAGAAAAATATATTTTTGGCAATAATAGGTATTGTAATATTAGCTGGAATAATAATGTTTTGTATAAAAGGATTAAATTATAATCTATCATATGGAAAGAATGCTAGTATTTCAGTAAATATGGGAAAAGATGTAGATAAAAATGAAGTAAAACAATTGGTGGAAGAAACAATAGGAAGCAATGCAAATGTTAGAACACTTAATGAATCAAATAGTTCTATATTAATAACAGTTAAAGAAATATCAGATGAACAAAAAAATAATTTAGTAGCAAAAATCAACGAAAAGTATTCATTAGAACTATCACAAGAGGATTTAAAAATTACAAACAATGCACAAATAAAATTATGTGATTTGATTAAACCATATATTGCTCCATCTATAATTTCAATAGCATTAATTATGATTTATTTTGTAATAAGATATAGAAAGTTTAAAATAGGAAAAATAATATTAGAAACAATGGGTTCAATAGTAATATCGGAAGCTTTTCTATTTAGCATATATGCAATTACTAGAATACCAGTAAATAGCTTAACAATGCCATTAGCAGTAATTCTATTTGTTATAGTAATAATAGCATTAATAGAAAAATATAGAAAAGAAGACATAAAAAGAAAAGAACAAAATAAAAGAAAATAACAATAAAAAATATCTATCATATAATATAATAAGAAAATACATATCGAATGGGAAAAGTCTCATTCGATATTATTATATAAAAGGTGATAGAATGAATATTTTAAAGTTTTTTAATTTTAATAGGCAAAGTCAGAATCTATCTTTAAATGAGATAAAAGAAATAATAAGAAATGACGAAAATGTTATTTTAATAGATGTTAGAAGTAGACAAGAATTCTTAGAAGGACACTTAAATGGTAGTATAAATATTCCATTATATGAGCTTGAACAATGTTGTGAAAGAAAATTAATAGACAAGAATTCAATAATAATAACATATTGTCAATGCGGAGCTAGAAGTAAAAAGGCAATAGTAATATTAAAAAAACATGGTTATAAAAATGTGTATCATTTAAAGGATGGTTTAGATTCAATTTAAAAGGCTACTCACTTTTAAGTGAGTAGCTTTTATTAAACTCAAAACTAAAATTTATAATCAATTTTATTATTTTTTATATATCTGCTCAAATTGTTTATAGTAATTCCGCTTTCGTTAGAAAGTTCTTGTATAGAATTAAAATTAATATTATCTTCCATAATACTATTTAATTTAGCTATATCAAACATATCCTTTGATTCGCAATTACAACAAACATCATTATTTGACATAAAAAAACAACCACAACGTGCACATTTCTTAAATTCCATACAAAATTACCTCCATATTTCAAAAAATATTTTATCATAAAATGCAAAAAAAGCAAGTAAAAAAATGTAATTTGTATAATTAAATTTAATTCACAAAAATATAAAAAATAACATATTATATAAAAAATACATATGGAGGTAATTAGTATGAATACATTATTAATATTTTTTGCATTACCAATAGCTGTAATAATAGTATCAGCAATATTACAAAAAGTTTTAAAATGCCCGTTAGCTGTTGCAGCATTAATATTTGCAATATTTCTAGTCGTTACATTTGCGGCCTTCGATGCAACATTTTTAATAGCAACACTTGCATATACAATACTTGCATTTATCACTGCTTTAATAGTTCAATTGCTTTGCAATGAAAATAAAAATGAAGATGATGACGACGACAGTGGATGTGGATGCTTAAATAATTTGTTAAATACAAATAATACAAATTCCAACACTAATTCAAGCGGATGTGGATGTAATAGATACAGAAGATTTTAACCATAACCCTTTCTAACAGTTATTTCTATTGACAAAACTGAAAAATATAGTATAATAAATATGTAAATTTGTTTTAGGAGAAAGATATGTTAGCAAAAACATGGAAAAAAATAGGATTAATAATTTTAATAATTGCATGTTTATGGAACATAGTTGGAAAACTAGTTCATAGAATTTCATTTGACAATGCGATAGAAGCAGCAAAAGCACAAATGCAAAGTATAAAAACACAAGTACAAACAAAGAAAAATTAGTTAAAACATTGCCAAATAAAAAAATATGTGTTAAAATATTAAAGTCGCTTAAAAAGTAAAAAATAATTCATGATAGAAATATATTGTAAATTAAGGAAGAGGTGAATGCAAAATGAAAAAAGATATACAACCACAATTCGAAAAAACAACAATTACATGTGCATGTGGAAATGTATTAGAAGTAGGTTCTACAAAAAAAGATTTAAAAGTAGATGTATGTTCTAAATGCCATCCTTTCTGGACAGGTAATTTAAGAAAAGATACAACAGGTGGAAGAGCAGATAAATTTAAAAAGAAATATGGAATTGAATAATTCAAAAACAAAAGAAGCACTCTTAAGAAAAGGGTGCTTTTACAATATTAGGTGAAAAAAATGGATAGTAAAGATTATAAAATGATAAGGTTTTTTCGTCAATTAGAAAAATTAATTGATGCTGGTGAAGTGAAAAATATAGGGATCATAACAGACAAAGATGGAACAATTATGATTGACAAAGAGCTAAAAAATATATTAAAAGAAATTAGAACAAAATCAACTAAAGCTGATATACACATTATTGCAAATACAGGAAGAACAGTAGCAGATATGATTAGTGCATTAAAAAAAGAAAAAATCCCATTAAAATATTTTGATTATATTATTGGAGATAATGGCGCAACATGTCTAGATGTAAATAAGAACGAAGAAGTGTTTAAAAATAAAATGGATGTAAATGATGTAAATGCTGTAATTGAGGAATTTATATCAAAAGGAGGTAATATTGCTAATATACGTTTAGCAGATGGGGAACATATATATGCATATGACTTACCAGAAATAAGGGAGTATTATAAAAAGAATAAAAATGTTATATTTAAACAAAGTTTTGATGATTTAGAAGATATGGATATAACAAAACTAACTTTATCCGGAGAAAACAGATTAATACTAGATATAAAAGGATATATTGAAAAAGTCTTAAAAAAAGGAAAAGCTCATTTGGGACAGACTTCTTTTCCACAGAAAAAAGACAATAACTATAGGGTTGACTTTACTCGGAGAAAACACAAAAGGAACAGCAGCAAGATTTGTGAAAAGAAGAGAGAATATAGATGCGTGTATATATTTAGGAAATGATTTTAATGATATTAGCATGTTTGTTGAAGCAATAAAAGATGATGATTTTATTGTAATAGTTGGAGAACAAAATAAAACAACAAATGCAATAAAGGAATACTTACAAGTAGAATGTAGAGAAAGAGAAAAAGACTGGGAAGATGTAAAACAATTAGATTTAGATGAGGAAGCGGCAAATAGATTCTTACTTAAGTTTCATAGAATATTAAAGAATATAGAAATCGAAAATAGTGCTAAAACAAAAACCGTTAATTATAAGCAAAGACACAAAGAAAGTAATATGAGAAGTAAGCAACAAATAAAAAATGCAAGAAATGTTCCAATACAAAGAAATGAAAGAAATAGATAAATTGCAAAGGAAGTTATGTATTTTAATTCCTTTGCAATTTTTTTACGCGCTTTTTGTTGAAAAATATATTATTTTATAATAAAATATAATGGTTAATTGGAGGAATTTTAATGAGCACAGAGATAATAGAAAAACAAAAAGAATATATGGAAAAAGTAAAAAAAATAAATGAAAATAAAAACAAAAAGTATTACATTTTAACAATGGGATGTCAACTTAATGAAAATGATTCTGAAAAATTAATTGGAATAATGGAAAAAATGGGATACACAAAATCTAAAGACATAAAGAATGCAGATTTATATGTTATAAATACATGTTGTGTTAGAGAAAATGCAGAAGAAAAGCTTTTTGGAAAACTTGGAGAATTAAAAAAAATAAAAGAAAATAAAAATATAATAATAGCAATAGGTGGATGTATGATGCAAGAAGAGCATATTACAGAAAAAATAAAAAAAAGCTATCCATTTGTAGATGTAGTGTTTGGGACACATACACTTCATAAATTTCCAGAAGACTTATATATTGCTATAACAAAAAATAAAAAGATAAAAGATGTAATAGATATAGATGGAGAAATTTATGAAGGATTACCAGTAAAAAGAAGTAGTAATAGACAAGCCTCTGTTATAATAATGTATGGATGTAATAATTTTTGCAGTTATTGTATAGTACCTTATGTAAGAGGAAGAGAACGAAGCAGAAAACCAGAAGACATTTTAAATGAAATAAAGGAACTTGCAAAAGAAGGCTATAGAGAAATAACATTACTTGGACAAAATGTAAATTCATATAAAGGTGGAGAAAATTACAATTTTGCAAACTTATTAGAAGATGTAGATAAAATTGAAGGAATAGAAGTAATAAGATTTGTTTCACCACATCCAAAAGATTTTACTGATGATGTAATAGATGTAATAAGCAAAAGTAAAAAAATATCAAGATTAATACATGTACCGCTTCAATCAGGCAGTACCAATGTATTAAAAGAAATGAATAGAAAATACACAAAAGAACAATATTTAGATTTAATAAAAAGAATAAGAAATAAAATTCCAGATGTAGTATTTTCAACAGATATAATAGTAGGTTTCCCAGGGGAAACAGAAGAAGATTTTGAAGATACAATTGATGTTGTAAAGCAAGTTAATTTTGAACAAATTTTTATGTTTATATATTCTAGAAGAGTGGGAACAAGAGCAGATAAAATGGAAAATCAAATTCCAGAAGAAATAAAACATAAAAGATTTGACAGGTTAAAACAAGTATTTGAAGAAAGCATTGAAGAAAACAACAAAAAATATATAGGAACAACACAAAAAATATTAGTAGAGGGATATAGTAAAAACAATCAAGATATGCTTACAGGTAGAACGGATACAAACAAAGTAGTTATATTTGAAGGTCCTGAAGAACTAATTGGAAAAATAGTAAATATTAAAATAATATCAGAACACAAATGGTATTTAAAGGGAGAGGTATAAAATGGCAGAGTTTTCTCCAATGATGAAGCATTATTTAGAAATAAAAGAACAATATAATGATTGCATAGTATTTTATAGATTAGGTGACTTTTATGAAATGTTTTTTGATGATGCAAAAACAGCATCAAGAGAACTAGAAATAACTTTAACAGGTAGAGATTGCGGACAAGAAGAACGTGCACCGATGTGTGGAGTTCCATTCCATGCAGCAGAAAGTTATATAGCAAGACTAATAGAAAAAGGCTATAAAGTTGCAATATGTGAGCAATTAGAGGATCCAAAAACTGCAAAAGGTATTGTTAAAAGAGACGTAATAAGAGTAGTAACACCAGGAACAGTAATAGAGTCTAATATGCTAGACGAAAAGAAAAATAATTATATAATGTCAATATACAAAAAGGGAATATACTTTGGAATAGCAGTTTGTGATGTAACAACAGGAACATTTTTATCTACAAAAATAGAAGAAACAAATAATTTTGCAATGCTTTTGGACGAAATATCAAAATATAATCCAGCAGAAGTAATAGTAAATAAAATGTTATTTAATTGCAAAGAAGAAATAGACGAAATAAAGCTAAGATTTAAGGCATACATTAATTGCTATGATGAAGATTTATTTAAAAAAACTTCACCGGACTTTTTAGAGCCATATTCTTTTGTAGATGACAGCGACAATAAAATAAAAGAACCTGAGCAGAATGAACTACAAATACCTGCAATTGTAGGTTTGTTGAATTACTTAAATCAGACTCAAAAAATAAAATTAGAACACATAAATATAATAAAAATGTATTCAACACAAAAATATATGTCTTTAAATTATTCATCAAGGCGAAATTTAGAATTAACAGAAAAGATGAATAATCAAGGCAAAAAAGGAACATTGCTTTGGGTATTAGATAAAACTTATACCTCAATGGGAGGAAGACTTTTAAGAAAATGGATAAATGAACCTCTTTTAGATAGCAAAGAAATAAATAAAAGATTAAATGCAGTAGAAGAGTTAAAAAACGAAGTTATTTTTAGGGGAGATATTATAGACTCACTAAAAAGAATTTATGATATAGAAAGATTAGTTGGAAAAATTGCGTATGGAAATAGTAATGCTAGAGACATGATAGCATTAAAAAATTCATTAAAGCAATTACCATATTTAAAAAAGATATTGGCAACCAGCAAATCTGAATTACTACAAAATTTATATTTAAGTTTAGATGAATTAAATGACATTCATGATTTAATAGAAAAATCAATAGTAGAAGACCCACCAATTACAATAACAGAAGGTGGAATAATAAAGATTGGTTATAACGATGAAGTAGATGAATTAAAAAATGCAACAACACAAGGCAAGAACTGGTTAATACAATTAGAAGCAAAAGAAAAAGAAGAAACAGGTATTAAAAATATAAAAGTAGGATTTAACAAAGTATTTGGATATTTCTTTGAAGTTACAAAATCATATTTAAATTTAGTTCCAGATAGATATATTAGAAAGCAAACACTTGCAAACTGTGAAAGATATATAACAGAAGAGTTAAATGAACTAGAAAGTAAAATTTTAGGAGCAGAAGAAAAGGTTGTTGACTTAGAATATAAATTATTTATAGAAATAAGAAACAAAATTGCAGTAAATATAGAAAGATTACAAAAAGCTTCAAATATTATTTCTATATTAGATGTACTTACATCATTTGCAATAGTTGCAGAAGACTACAACTATCAAAAGCCAATAATAGATGATGGAGGAATAATAGATATCAAAGGTGGAAGACATCCTGTTATAGAAAAAATGTTACCAGCTGGAGAATTTATAGATAATGACACATATCTTGATGAAGAAAATGAACAGATGAGCATAATAACGGGACCTAATATGGCAGGTAAATCTACATATATGAGACAAGTTGCTCTAATTGTACTAATGGCGCAAATAGGAAGCTTTGTGCCAGTAACATCTGCAAGAATAGGAGTTGTAGATAAAATATTTACAAGAGTTGGTGCATCAGATGACTTAAGTATGGGACAAAGTACATTTATGGTAGAAATGATGGAGGTTGCTGAAATATTAAGAGAGGCAACTAAAAAGAGTTTGGTAATATTAGATGAAATTGGAAGAGGAACATCTACTTATGATGGACTTTCAATTGCATGGGCGGTTGTAGAATATATAGCGGACAAAGAAAGATGTGGAGCAAAAACATTATTTGCAACACATTATCATGAATTAACAGAACTAGAGAATCAAATACAAGGAGTAAAAAACTATTCGATAGCGGTTAAAGAAAAAGGCGAAGACGTTATATTCTTAAGAAAAATTGTAAAAGGTGGAACAGACGAAAGCTATGGAGTACATGTTGCAAAACTAGCAGGAGTGCCAAAAGATGTTACAAAGAGAGCAAACGAGATATTAAGAAGTTTGGAAAGAAAAAGTATACTAGGAAAGAAAAATCAAGAAAAAGAAAACAAGAAAATAGCAACAGGACAATTAGATATGTATAATTATAAGTTGGCAGAATTAGCTCATGAAATAGATAAAATAAATTTGAATGAATTAACGCCAATAGATGCATTAAATATCCTAGTAAAAATGAAAGACAAAATAAAATAGAAAAAACAATGAAAAAAGTAAGACAAAATATCGAAAATTGTCTTACTTTTTTGAACCAAAGTTATACTTATTATAGCATTAGAAAAACTAAAAAGCAAACAGCAAAAAAATATAAATTAGTGTAAAAAACAAAGTATAATAAAGATAAAATAAGTATAGTAATTAAAAGATATTTTATTTGAAAAAATAGTATCATTGTAAAAAAGAAAAACATATGATAATATAAATACAATCTTAAAAGAAACAATTAAATAGTAAATAATTTTCCCTGCGTAGTGCGTAAGGACTGAATTTTTAGAACCAACAGATAAGGAAAGGGAGCTTGGAACTCTGAATATGGCGTGCATGCTTGCACTTTAAGTAGCAAGAAGCCCACAAGTATTTAGGAGAGCACCCACCTGTGTAAGAGCAGGTCCTTAAAAATTCTAATACCGACGGCTAAGGCGGGGCTTTTTTTGTTGAATAGGAAAAATTGTAAAAAAAACTTTTTTATGCTAATATAATAAAGAAAAAATAATTCGAGAAGGATAATAAAAATGAATATAAAACAAGCATTGGAATATGGAATAGAGCAGTTAAATAAAAACAATATAGAAAGTCCAAACTTAAAAACAAGAATGTTATTAGCAAATATTTTAAATAAAAACAAAGAATATCTACTAATACATGATACAGAAGAATTAAATATAAGCAATATAAATAAGTATAAAGAAGATATTCAAAAACTAGCAAATAGCATACCAATACAATATATAATAAACAAACAGGAATTTATGGGATTGGAATTCTATGTAGACAAAAATGTATTAATTCCACAACCAGATACAGAGATATTGGTAGAGGAAGTTATAAATATATGTAAAGAACGGAAGCCCAAATAAGATCATAAAAATATTAGATTTATGTACAGGAAGTGGCGCAATAGGTATATCAATTGCAAACAATATAAAAAATTGTGAGATGACTCTTTCGGATATTAGTTATGATGCATTAAAAATTGCACAAAGAAATTCTGTAATTATTGAGGGCTTTGCTGATTCTCAAAAAAGTAACATCAGAACAATCCAATCAGACCTTTTTGAAAAAATAGAAGAAAAATTTGATTTTATTGTTTCAAATCCACCTTATATAGAAACTAAAACAATACAAACGTTAGACAAAGAAGTACAAATGGAACCAAAACTTGCGCTAGACGGCGGAGAAGATGGATTAGATTTATATAGAAGAATAATAAAAGAAGCATATAAGTATTTAAATAATAATGGAACTTTGGCGCTAGAGATAGGTTATAATCAAAAAGATAAAGTAATAAACTTAATAAAAGCAAGTAATATGTATAAAGATATTTATTCTAAAAAAGATTTATCAAATAATGATAGAATTGTAGTATGCAAGAAAAGGAGTAATTAAGATGTCGTTTTCTTCAGATTTAAGAGAAGAATTAATTGAAATAAAAATGTGGGATAATAATAGTAGCTTAAAACAAGATGAACAATTAAGTAGACTATTAATTAGAGAAGCTTTTATAAAAAAAGGCTTTATTAATGATCCAAACAAAGATTATCATTTAGAAATATTATTTAAGAGCAAAGAAAAAGCAGAACAATTACAAGAAATAATTCAAAACTTTGGAATAAACATAAAGTTTACAACTAAAAATTCAGATTATATGTTGTACTTAAAAGATGGAGAAGAAATATCATCTTTTCTAGCATTAATGGGGGCAAATAAATCTGTAATAAAGTTCGAAGAAATTCGAGTTATGAAAGAAACAAGAAATAATATAAATAGATTAGTAAATTGTGAAACAGCAAATTTAAATAAAATAATAGATGCATCAATTAAACAAGTTAATGCAATAAAAAAATTAAAAAAAGAAAAGAAATATGAAAACTTGCCAGAAAATTTAAAAGAGTTAGCAAATTTACGAATTCAAAATCCAGAGGCGAGCTATCAGGAACTAGGAGCAATGTTAAAAGAGCCAATAGGAAAGTCAGGAGTAAGTCACCGATTAGAGAAAATAGTAAAAATTGCAGAGGAGTAAATTATGAGAAATTTGGGCATATACATACACATACCATTTTGCAAAAGAAAATGTGCTTATTGTGATTTTATATCATTTTCAGATAAAACCAAATTAATAGAAAAATATGTACTGGCACTGGAAAAAGAAATAGATAAATGTAATATAAATAAAGATAATTATATAATAA
>ERZ780195.2702-NODE-2702-length-11636-cov-20.863138_pt1 | contig 11636 bp, 14 predicted proteins | sample MGYA00511017_ERZ780195 | MGnify/ENA primary metagenome ERZ780195 (study PRJEB29588, sample SAMEA2159974) | human gut metagenome | biome: human gut; feature: human-associated habitat; material: faeces | place: Denmark | collected 2008/2010 ...
AAGCCAAAAGATAATATTTATGTTTATCCTCCTGATGATACATATGTTCCTACTTCTGCTTCGTTTTAAATGAGAGGCACCTGCCTCTCATTATTTTCTATCTAATATAGTTTTAACTATTCCATTATCTATCATAGTTTCAAATACATTCTGTAAAATTATTAATACTATTGGGCCAATAAATAGTCCTATTATTCCAGAAAACTTGAATCCTGTATACATTGCTATTAATGTAAATACTGGATGTATTCCTATATTATTTCCAACAACTCTTGGCTCCAACAATTGATGAACCACGAGTATTATCACATACAAAGCAAATATTGCAATACCCAATTTTAAATCTCCATTTACAGCAGATATAATAGCCCATGGAATCATTACAGTTCCCGAGCCAAGTATAGGAAGTGCATCTACAAAACCTATTCCGAAGTGCAGACAAAAAAGGATAAGGAACATTTAAGCCACAAATTTTAAAGATATACAATCCTATCAATACCTCTATAAAAGATATAAGTATTAAAGTAGCTTCAGCTTTTAGGTATCCTCCTAATGTAGCTATTAATTTTTTCAGATGCATTCCAAATTTTTTTACCCATAGTTTTGGAAAATGATGTTCTAGTTGATCTAACATATACAATTTATCTGCACACATAAAATATGTTGAGAGTATTGTAATTACAATGTATATTCCTATTATTGGAAGAGAAGTTATGTTTTGAAGTATTGAAGTTAAAAAATTACTTATCCATTTTGTTAATAATTCTAAAAAATTACTAGTTGCATTTTGGACTATTGAAATTACTTGCTTTGGTATTTTTACTTTTTCAAAATCTATGTTATTTATATATCTTTGAATTTGAATATATATTTTTTCTATATATATATTCAAACTTTGAAGTAAATTAGAAGACTCTGTAATTAGAGTAATTACTCCCCAACTAATCAAGGCTATTAGAATTGTAAAAATACACACTAAAACAATTATAGCGCTTGTTTTTCTTGTTAATTTTGTCTTATTATTTATAAATTTAATGAGGGGCTCTATTAATAAGGATATAATAAAACCAATTAAAAAAGGCATATAAAATAAAGCTAATTTAAAAGATAAATAAATTGCTACAAGTGTAAGAATCAGTATTAGTACTTTCTTTATAACTTTTGTAAAATAGCTCATATCAACTACCAAAATTTAATCACATCCTTACAATAGCTTGTACTATAATTATATGTAAAATATAGGTAATTATGCACAGAAATTGAAGCTTCACGAAGTGTGAAGTGAAAGGTGAAATTTCACTTCACACCTCACACTTCATTTTAGTTTAAAAATATCTTGGCCTTGGTGGTGGTCCCATTGGAGGTCTTGGTGGTCTATTAGGTGGTGGCATTCCTGGTCCTGGACCCATTGGTGGTCTTCCTCCTCCTGGTGGAAATGGTGGTCTAACAGGTGGCCTATTAGGTCTTCCCCATTCTCTTAATAATAAAATTCTTATTAAATCTCTAAGTAAAAAATTGTTTTGTCTAGTTTCTCTTGTTTGTTGTTCAGGTTCTTTTGCATTTGGATTTATTACATCTCCATTTTTTAGTTGAACCTCTGCACGCTGTCCTATTTGTTGGTCTTCTGGTTCAACGTTTCTATATATTTCATCTGTCATTTGTTCTAATAAATCTTTTGTAATTTCACGGTTAGAATTCATATTACAAGTCTTGCACACCATTGGATATATAATTCTATATATTTCTGGATAAAATGCCGTTAAATCTTGTGCTGGTCGTTCTGCAATGGGCATTTCATCTGTATAAGTATACATATCTTCTTGTGCATCTGTATATGTATAGTTCCTTTCCGGGTATGGAGAATATCCAAGTACATTTCTCATGTATTCTTCATAGTTTTGATAATTCATTACTAAACCTCCTTTTTTGCATGTTATATTATATGCAGAAGGTAAATTTTTATTGCAAAAAAACAAAGATTATATTTGATATAATCTTTGTTTTTTTGTAATATATTTTAATTTTGAATATAAATACAAATTACAGTTTATTTACTATTTGTTTAAATTTGTTTCCTCTTTCTTCAAAGTTTTTAAACATATCAAAGCTTGCACTTGCTGGTGAAAATAGCACCACATCACCTTTTTTGCTTACTTCTTTCGCTTTATTTACTGCTTCTTCTAATGTATTTACCTTATATATTGGTAGATCTTTTTTTATAAATTTTAATTCATATGTTACTGCACTATATATTTTGTTTGCTGTTTGGCCTAGTAATATTAATGCTCCAACATTTTCTACAATTGGTTTTGCAATTGGTGTATAATCTAAATGCTTATCATATCCACCTGCTATTAGAACTATATTCTCATCAAAAGAATTCAATCCAGCTATTGTTCTTGTTGGGCTAGATGCTATTGAATCATTGTACCATTTTGCCCCATTTATTTCTTTTACAAATTCTAATCTATGTTCTACTCCTGAGAATTCACTTACGGCCTTTGCTTGTATTTCTGGGCTCACAAATCTTTTTGTTGCAGCTACTGCAGCACATATATTTTCAGCATTATGGATTCCTCTTAGTTTTATATTTTTAGTATTTACTATATGTCTTCTAAGACCATTTTCACAATCCTTTATAATTCCATCATCTAAGATAATACCATTATCTAGTTTTTCCTTACTACTAAAATATACAACATTTCCTTTTGCTTCTTTTGCAAAATTTCTTGTTATATCATTATCATAATTCAATACAAGTAAATCACTTTCATTTTGCATTTTGAATATATTTGCTTTTGCTTCTTTATATTCATCGTAAGATTTATGTATATCTAAGTGATTTGGTGTAACATTTGTAATTACCGCAATCTGTGGGCTTACTTTCATTGTCATTAATTGAAAACTGCTTAGTTCTAACACAACATAGTCTTCTGGTTTCATTTCTTTTATTTTCGTAAATAATGGGATTCCAATATTTCCACCTAAATAGCAATTAAATCCTTGTTCTTTTAAGATTTGATATATTAAAGATGTAGTTGTTGTCTTTCCATCACTTCCTGTTATACCAATAGTTGTACCTGGACACATTTCCAATACTAATTCTATTTCTGAAGTAAGTAGTGCTCCTCTTTTTACTTCTGCTTCTATTTGAGGTGTGTCTGGCCTACAAGAAGGACTTCTAAATATTACATCAAATCCTACTAATTTGTTTAAATAGTTTTCTCCAAAGAAAAATTTTAGTTTATATTCATAAATTTTGTCTAATATAGTTTTATCTAAATTTTCTACATCTTTATTATTGAACAGTGTTATATTTGCTCCTAATTTATATAATTCATCTATTAATGGAATATTGCTTACTCCCAAACCAATTATTGCAACTTTTTTTCCTTTTATGTAATTATTAAATTCTTCTAATTTTTTATTTACAAATTTCATAAAATCTCTCCTTTATATTTTTTATTACATCCTGCTTTTTCTCTAATTTGTTCTTTCCACCTGGATGTATCATATAGTCGAAACATTTATTTTCTTTGCTATTATATATAGCAAAATATACGGTATTTAATTCATCACTATTATTTTTTAAATCTTTTTTTCCTAATTGACCTGTTATTCCTATTCCCCAGTCTGATTTTGCAAAATTTGAAATAGTTTTTGCCATTTCTTTTGCTACGTTTGTGCTATATACAGTATATTCATCTATTATTTTTTTGTTTACTCCAAAGTATTCTTTCCATTCGTTTGAGTATGTTATTAATCCTAAACTAAAAACATCACTCGAGCCATCTATGTTGGTTATTTCACTTGCAAGCATTCCTCCAGTACATGATTCCATGCAAGATATTGTTTGATTTTTATTTTTTAAAATTTCTACTATTTTTTTCATTTTTTTACCTCTTTAAAATTATATAACAAAATATCATATTTAACAATTTTTATTAGAATATTTTTTATAATTTTGAAAATAATATTATCGTAAAATAAATTTGGAGGTGTTTTTATGTCAAAGAAAAATAAAGAAAATAAACAAAACAAGGAAAACAAAAACAACAATAGAAATGAAAGAATAGACAATAATAATTGCAAATAATATAATATGTAAAAGAGCAAGATTAATTTAAAATTTAAATCTTGCTCTTTTAATTTTATCTATCCATTCCATGTTTAGGATTATCGCAAAATGATGGTCTATCATTTTCTCCCCAAGCTTTATGTACATCTATAAAACTAGTATTGTCTACATTCTTATTTGATTCACTAAAACTTATGTGATGTCCTATCATTTTTTCAAAATTTTCTAAATTTAATTTTTTTCCGTTGTAAACTCCTGTTTTTTCGTTACCATCAAAATCTAAAAAAGTTAGCTTTATTCCATTTTCAGCTTCTTCTACTCTAATTAATTTTGCTTGTGACATAATGTATTGCCTCCTAATTTTTTTCTAATTATATAACATTAAACTGGTTATGTCAATCTTATGGCTCTAAATATTTTTTTAAAAATTTTCCTGTATATGATTTGTCATTTTTTATTATTTGCTCAGGTGTTCCTGTTGCAATTATCTCTCCTCCATTGTCTCCGCCTTCTGGTCCTAAGTCTATAATATAGTCTGCTGTTTTTATTAAATCTAAATTATGTTCAATTACTACAATAGTATTTCCGGTATCTACTAGTCTTTGCAAAATATCTACTAATTTATGGACATCTGCTATGTGAAGTCCAGTTGTAGGCTCATCTAATATATATAAAGTTTTTCCTGTTGGTCTTTTAGAAAGCTCTGTAGCTAATTTAATTCTTTGTGCTTCTCCTCCTGAAAGTGTTGTTGATGGTTGTCCAAGTTTAATATAACCAAGTCCTACATCGTATAGTGTTTGAATTTTTTGTTTTATTTTAGGTATATTTGCAAAAAATTCTAAAGCTTCTTCTACTGTCATTTCTAGTATGTCTGATATGCTTTTCCCTTTGTATTTCACTTCTAATGTTTCTTTATTATATCTTTTTCCTTTACATACCTCGCATGGCACATAAACATCTGGCAAGAAATGCATTTCTATTTTTAAAACTCCATCACCTTGGCACGCCTCGCATCTTCCACCTGAAACATTAAAACTAAATCTTCCCTTTTGATATCCTCTTAATTTTGCTTCATTGGTATTTGCGAATATATCTCTTATATAATCAAACACTCCAGTATATGTTGCTGGATTAGAACGAGGAGTTCTACCAATTGGAGATTGATCTATATTTATTATTTTGTCTATATTTTCTACCCCAACTATTTCTTTACATTTTCCACCTTTTTCTGATGAACCATATAATTTTTTTTCTAAATTTTTATATAATACTTCATTTATAAGTGAACTTTTGCCAGACCCTGAAACACCTGTTACGCATGTGAATACACCTAATGGTATTTTTACATCTAAGTTTTTAAGGTTATTTTCTTTTGCGCCTTTAATTGTAATAGAAACTGGCTTTGCTTTTCTTCTTTTTTTAGGTACTGGTATTTTCTTTCTTCCGCTTAAATACTGACCAGTAATAGAATTTGGAACATTTTTTATCTCTTCTGCAGTTCCTTGAGCTATTACATTTCCTCCATGTACACCTGCGCCTGGTCCTATATCTATTACCATATCTGCAGCATACATTGTATCCTCATCATGCTCTACTACAATTACAGTATTTCCTAAATCTCTTAATCTTTTTAATGTTGCTAAAAGCTTATCATTATCTCTTTGATGTAATCCAATACTTGGTTCATCTAATATATATAGCACTCCTGTTAATCCTGAACCAATTTGTGTTGCTAAACGAATCCTTTGAGCTTCTCCTCCTGATAATGTTCCGGCTGACCTAGAAAGTGTTAAATATTCCAAACCTACATCTATTAAGAACTGAAGTCTTGCATCTATCTCTTTCAAAATTTGCTCTGCTATCATTTTTTTCGTTTTGCTTAATTGCAAGTCATTTAGGTATTTTTTTATTTTATTTATTGGCATATCTGTTAATTCTTGAATATTCTTTGTTCCAACAGTTACAGCCAAACTTTCTTTTTTTAATCTTGCTCCATTACAGCTATCACAATGGCTGTTACTCATATACATTTCATAAAAGTCTCTCATTCCCTGTGATTTTGTTTCTCTGTAACGCCTATCTAATGTTGGTATTACTCCTTCAAATGGAGCAGTAAATTTTCTTGTTCCTGCAGCTGACTGATATTCAAAATCTATTTCTTCTGTTCCTGTTCCATATAGTATTTTATTTAAAAATTCCTTTGGTAATTTTTTTATTGGAACATCTTTTATTTTTACGCCATAATGTTTTGCAATACTTTCAAAATACATTTTAGCCATAGTATCGCCTTTTTTCATAGTGCTAGCTCCAAATGCTTTTACACCATCATATAATGTTTTATTTTTATCAGGAATTATTAAATCTTCATCCATTTTCATTAAATATCCAATTCCCAAGCATTCTGGGCATGCCCCAAATGGATTGTTAAAAGAGAACATTCTTGGAGACAATTCTTCAAAACTAATATTACAATCTGGACACGCATAATTTTGGCTATACAAAACATCCCTAGTTTCTGTGGTTCCGCCTATTCCAACTAGCACAAGATTATTTGCATATTTAAATGCAGTTTCAACACTCTCTGTTAATCTGCTCCTAATATCATCTTTTATAACTAATCTATCCACTATTATATCTATATTGTGTTTTTTCTTTCTATCTATTTCTATGTCGTCTGTTAATTCATAAATTTGGCCGTCTACTCTTACTCTAACAAATCCCTCTTTACTAAAGTCTTCTAAAAGTTTTGTATACTCACCTTTTCTACCTCTTACCACAGGAGCAAAGACTTGTATTTTTGTTCCTTCTTCTAATTCCATAAGAGAATCTACAACTTGGTCTATTGTTTGTTTTTCTATTTTTTTGCCACAATTAGGACAATGTGGTACACCAATTCTTGCATATAGCAAACGAATGTAATCATATATTTCTGTTACTGTTCCAACTGTAGAACGTGGGTTTTTAGAAGTTGTTTTTTGATCTATTGAGATTGCTGGTGATAGTCCCTCTATTAACTCTACATTTGGCTTTTCCATTAGACCTAAGAATTGTCGTGCATAACTAGACAAACTCTCTACATACCTTCTTTGTCCTTCTGCATATAATGTATCAAAGGCAAGAGAAGATTTTCCGAGAACCAGAAAGTCCTGTTATTACAACTAATTTATCTCTTGGAATTGTTAAATTTATATTTTTTAAATTATGCTCTTTAGCACCCTTTATTATTATATTATCGTTCATCTCTATCCTCATTTCTATTCTTTTGAATTAATAAGTTGTTTAAATTATTAAGTCCATCAATTACTCCCTCTATATCAGGATTAGTACTTGTAAAGTTAACTATACTTTTAACTGTTCTTCTACTATTTTCTGGGCAAATTGAATATCCTTTAGAATTCTTTCTAATATAATCTATTGCTTTAAAATCGTTTCTTCCATTACCTGCATAAATGCAAAAATCCAAATTGCTAATTCCTCTAATCCATTTTCTTACATATTCTGATTTTCCTTCTGCTCCTATGTCGTAATCATTGCTTGTAACCTTTTCTGGGAAAGGAGCTATTCTATCATAAGTATTTTCTTGTTGACTAATTCCAGCAGGATAACTAGCAGTTGCACCTTGAACATCTCTTATAAATGTTCCTTTTTCCATGTTGTATTTTGCTATATATGTGTCTAATTTATCTAGGACTTTTTCCATTATATCTAAAGGAATTGGAGATAATAAATGCATATAAACTATTGATTTTGTAGTTTGTTGTATTTTATTTATCTGATCAAAAAATCTAAAAAGCTTTCTGGCATCTAAAGTGCCATTTTTTTCATTTAATAGTGTTCCCTCTAAGTCACAAAACATTAAAATAACTTTATTATTATTCATAAAATACCTCTTTTCGGATAATTAATTTATAAGCAATGTTAACATAAATATTTTATCATAGTTTGTTTGTATTTTCTACAATTTTATTTATAATTTGACAAATTCGTTGATTTATTTTACATAATGTGTTAGAATTTTAGTATGGCAATATTAATATGGTATTTGTAAATTCTATTACCTAATTTGCCAAAAAAGTTGAGCAAGAACCATTTTTTTGGAGGTATTTATTACAATGGATTTTCCAACCCGTTCTGAAAAAAGAGAAGCTCTACTTATTCAATCTGCTGAAAGAGGTGAATTTTCTCGGAGAGATTGCCTGTATTTGGCAGAGATAAGAAAGCTTGAAAAAGATGGATTCACAGTTCATGTGAGTTCGCCCTTTGATGAAAGCAGGAAATTGTTTAACGCTACTATTTCCTGGGGAAATGCATACAAAAATGTTATTCCGTATTTGGTTTATTCATATACTAACGGATTGATTAACACATTTCCTGAATCCCAAATATCTACTTTTGCACAGAAACTTTATGTTACTGCCAAAAGAGCTAACACTTTTTAAAATTTGTTAGTACCGTAAGAACACACTAGCTTGCTCAGCTTTTTCCCCTTCTTCCTGTAAGAGGGGGTTTTCTTTTATTTATAATTATGGTTTTTATTTATTATAACAATTTCTCTAATTCTTTTATTTTATCTCTTAATTCTGCTGCTTTTTCAAATTCCATTGCAGTCGCATGTTTTAACATTTCATCTGTTAATTTTTTGATTATATCTTCTACACTCTCATCTTTTTGAATTTCATATTTTGAACTTACATCTTCTACAATAGTTGCCTTTATAGCTTCTCTTACAGATTTTTTAATTGTTTGTGGTACAATATTATGTTCTTTATTATATACTTCTTGAATCTCTCTTCTTCTATTTGTTTCTGTTATTGCTTTTTCCATACTTTCTGTAAGTTCATCTGCATACATTATTACTTTTCCTTCTGAATTTCTTGCTGCTCTTCCTATTGTTTGTATTAAAGAACGTTCACTACGAAGGAATCCTTCTTTGTCTGCATCTAATATTGCAACAAGTGAAACCTCCGGAATATCTAAACCTTCTCTTAAAAGGTTAATTCCAACTAAAACATCAAACTCTCCAAGTCTTAAATTTCTTATTATTTCCATTCTTTCAAGAGCTTTTGTATCTGAATGCATATAATTTACTTTTATATCTAAACTTTTTAAATAAGCTGTTAAATCTTCTGCTTGTTTTTTTGTAAGTGTTGTAACTAATACTCTTTCTTTCTTTTTTTCTCTAATTCTTATTTCGTTAATTAAATCATCTATCTGATTTTCAACAGGTTTTACTTCTATTTTTGGATCTAACAGTCCAGTAGGTCTAATGATTTGCTCAACTACATTTTCTTTTGATTTTTCTTTTTCGTAGTCTGCTGGTGTTGCACTTACAAATATGCATTGATTAATTTTTTGTTCAAATTCATTAAATTTAAGTGGTCTATTATCAAATGCTGATGGTAATCTAAAGCCATAATTAACCAATGATTCTTTTCTTGCTCTATCTCCATTATACATTGCTCTTACTTGTGGTATTGTAGCATGTGATTCATCTATAAATAAAAGAAAATCATCTGGGAAATAATCAAATAAAGTGTATGGTGCAGAACCTGGCTTTCTTCCACTTATGTGTCTTGAATAGTTTTCTATTCCTTGACAAAATCCAGTTTCTATAAGCATTTCTATATCAAAATTTGTTCTTTCTTCTATTCTTTGTGCCTCTATTAATTTATTTTGTGATTTAAAATATTCTACTCTTTCTTTTAATTCTTCTTCTATTGTTTTTATTGCATTTTTTAGCTTGCCTTCTCCTGCAACATAATGTGAATTTGGTCCTATTAAAACATGACTTCTAATTCCTATTGGCTTTCCTGTTAAAGGATTTATTTCTGCTATTTTTTCTATCTCATCTCCCCAAAATTCTACTCTTAAAGCACTTTCTTCTTGGTTTGAAGGATATATTTCTAGTATGTCACCTTTTGCTCTAAATGTTCCTCTTTTAAAATCTATTTCGTTTCTTGTGTATTGCATTTCAACAAGTTTCTTCATAATGACATTTCTGCCTTTTTGCATTCCTGGTCTTAAAGAAAGCATTAATTCTTGGTAATCTTCTGGATCTCCTAAACCATATATGCATGAAACTGATGCAACTATTATTACATCCTTTCTTTCAAAAAGTGAAAGAGTTGCAGAATGACGTAGCTTGTCTATTTCATCATTTACAGAAGAGTCTTTTTCTATATATGTATCTGATGAAGGAATATAGCTTTCTGGTTGATAATAATCATAGTATGATACAAAGTATTCGACTGCATTCTCAGGGAAGAATTCTTTGAACTCAGAATACAGTTGTCCAGCTAGTGTTTTATTGTGTGCTAAAATCAATGTTGGTTTCTGTACTTTTTGAATAACATTTGCCATTGTAAATGTTTTACCTGAGCCTGTAACTCCTAAAAGTGTTTGAAATTTTTTGCCTTCGTTTATTCCTTTTGATAAATATTCAATTGCCTCTGGTTGATCTCCAGTTGGTTTATAATTTGATACTAAATTGAACATTTTTCCTCCATATAATATTTTACTATCTAAAACAAATTGTTTTATTATTATACGATATAATATTGTATAATATTTCTACATAAAAGGCAAGCAGTTCAGCTTGCCTTTTCATTAATTAATTACTATTTATTCAATTAATTAAAATTTTTCTTGTATAGTTCTATTTATTACATCTAATTGTTGTTCTTTTGTTAGTTTTATAAAATTAACAGCATCCCCAGAAACTCTTATTGTCAGTTGAGGATATTTTTCTGGGTGTTTCATTGCATCTACTAGCAATTTCCTTTTAAACACATTAACATTTATATGATGACTTCCTTTCAAGATTTTTTTTACAAAAATGATTAAATAGTTTATAATAATTATATTAAATTTAAGAATTGAAAGGAGGAAAATTTTATGCAAGAATCAAATACAACATTTTACAAATGTTCAAGATGTGGAAACATTATTGGACTAATATCAGGAGATATTAATAGAATAATGTGTTGTGGAAAAAGAATGGACCTATTAGAGGCAAATACAGAAGATGCATCTGTAGAAAAGCATATGCCTGTTTATGAAAAAACTGGTAATCAAATTGTTGTAAAAATTGGAGAAATAGCCCATCCAATGGAGGAAGATCACTATATTCAATGGATTGCCTTAGTAAGCGAAAGACAAACCACAAGAATAAGACTTTTACCAGAAGAACCTTCTGAAGTTAAATTTGATTATATTCCAAACTCTGTTATTTATGCATATTGTAATAAGCATGGACTATGGAAAAAAGAAGTTGTATAATATTATAGTCTTACTTAAAAAATGAACATTCTTTTTTAATAAAATCTAATAAGAATGTTCATTTTTTATCTTTATTTTTCTTTATCAGCTAGTTTAAATACAGCTTTTGTATATTTTAATAATTCTTTTTTGTTTTTAAATCCACAAGTTTTTGCAAAATAATCTGCATATATTGTGTTCTCTTTTACTACTCCTGTTTGTATTGCTTTGTTTATATTGTAGCTTTCTTTTGATGATATATCTCTTAGTCTTAAGTATTCTGTTACTGTTAGATTATAAA
>ERZ780195.2703-NODE-2703-length-11636-cov-3.899059_pt1 | contig 11636 bp, 10 predicted proteins | sample MGYA00511017_ERZ780195 | MGnify/ENA primary metagenome ERZ780195 (study PRJEB29588, sample SAMEA2159974) | human gut metagenome | biome: human gut; feature: human-associated habitat; material: faeces | place: Denmark | collected 2008/2010 ...
GGTAACAATATCTGCAGTAACATTCTTATTTAATACAGATACAATGCCATTATCATTAATGATAAATACATATGAAGGTAATATGATGCTAGGAGAAGCTGCTATTGTATCGTTGATAATATTATTCTTTAATTTAATTGTAAAAGGAACTATATATATAATAAATAGAAAAGAAGACAGAAAGAAGTGGAATTATGAAATTAACATATAACGAATTTGAAATATTAGTTTGTATAGAAAAAGAAAAAAGAGAATTGGCTCAAGAAAATACTGTTTTGAAAAATGAAGTAAGAAATTTAAAATCTAGTATAGAAGCTGCTAGAATAGGTGAAAAAGAAATTACTAATGTTGATTTATTAAGAAGAATATCACAACTTGAGAAAATCATATTAGGTAAAGAACAACAATAATATATCTTGGTAAATGCTGCATACTTGATATGTAGAGGAAAGTCCATGCTCGCACTATCTGCGATGATAGTAGTGTTTGTGCTTAGGGAAAAAATAACCTAAGGCAGGTAACTGACGGCTTATCTTTTATCTAAGGGTAACTATGATAAAGGATGTGTAAAAGTGCCACAGAGACGAGTCTATTTAGAAATAAGTAGAATGAAACGAGGTAAACCCCACAAGCGAGAAACCCAAATTATGGTAGGGGAATCCTAAACTAGAGAATTTGAATCTAGAGGGAATGACAATAGTCATAGATAAATATTTACCGCCTAGTAATAGGTACAGAACATGGCTTATAAGATATTATTATTATTATTATTAATCTTATAATAATAATAACAATCACTACTATCTTTATCATCTAAATTTAAATTATTCTTATAATAATAACTAATAACATCAACATATAAATACATATAAGTATCATTAACTTTAAATATTTGATTATAATCTTTATCATATACTTTTTTTACTCCAATGGGTAAATAATATTTATATCCCATTGAAGCGGTATTTGTACTTATATTGTTTTCCTCTATTATATCGTCTATTATTACCTTATAATCATCAGTGTTATCTATTCTAGTACAACCTATGCACAATATTAACAATGCACTTAGTATTAATACTTTTTTCATATCATACCTCTTCTACATTATAACAAAAAAAAAACTAAAATGAAATAGTTTTTTTATTATTTAGTAAAAATTTGCTTATATTTCTTGAATTACAGTAATAATCATTGGCTTATTACCAGTCTGATTAATTAAATATTTACTAAGCTCATCTCTAATAGTATTTTTAATTTTATTATATTCAACATACTTCATTCCCTTAGTATTATCCACTACTATTTTTTCAGAAATCTTTTTAATCTCATTAATTAATTCATAAGAATCTTTAACATAAACAAATCCTCTTGTTAAAATCTCAGGGCCAGCCATAATTTCTTTAGTTTGTTTATTCAAAGTAACAGAAATAATCATAATACCATTATCACTAAGCATCTCACGATCCTTTAAAACAACTTCTCCAATATCATCACCAGCAGTACCATCTATTAAAACAGAACCACTATGAACTCTCTCAAAAGTATCTAACATTACACCATTTTTAAAAGTAACAACATCACCATTTTCTTTAAGAATAATATTACTTTTAGGTATACCAACCATTTCTGCTAATTCAGCATTCATAACCTGATTTTTATATTCACCTCTTATTGGAAAATAATATTTAGGATTCATCAAATTAATCATAGTCATTAAGTCTTCATTAGAAGCATGATGTGATAAATATTTTTTAGAAGATAAACTAACAACATTAGCCCCAGACTTAGCAATATCATCAAGTAAACTATAAAAAGTCTTCTCTCTATTATCATAAATAGGAGTGGCTAAAAACACAGTATCATCTTCATTTAACTTAATAAATTTATCATAGCCATTAACGATTCTCATAATATTGTAATATGGTTTATCTTTCTCATTAGCATTTAATATTACAACATTCTTATCATTTATATTAGATAAATCACCAATAATATCTTTAGATATATATAGATAATGATTTTCAATAGCAAAATCAATTATCTTCTTAAGTCTTTTACCCATAATTACAATTTTTCTATTGGTCTTCTCTACTTCAGTAAATAATTCCTGAATACGATATAAATGAGAATCTAATACATTAAAAATAATTCTACCATCACTATTATTTAAAGTCTCTCTAATTAAAGGTGCTATTCTATGTCTAGGAGAAGTAAATCCTTCTACACCAGCATAGAAAGATTCAGTAAGAAGACATAATACATTCTGCTTACCAATATAAGCCAACTTACCAATATCTGTCTTATAAGCCCCTTTCATAAGTGAATCAATAACATAATCAGAAGCATAAAAAATAACTCCATCTTTAGTATATATAGCATAACCAAAATTATCAGGTGTAGAATGAGATAAATTTACAGGAAAAATCTTAACATTACCAATCTCTATTGGTACATAAGCCTTTATCTCTTTCATATTCTTATACTTAATATTAGAATTATCAAATTCATCTTTAACAATCTCTAAAGTATATTTAGACCCATATATACAAGGATTACCTAAATCATCAACAATATCAGTTAAAGCCCCTATATTTTCATCATGACCATGTGTTAAAAATATTCCCTTAATTCTTTTTTTATTTTCTTTTAAATAAGTAACATTAGGTATAATATAATCAATACCAAGTGTTAATTCATCAGCATATTTAAGCCCTGCTTCAAAAACAAATATATTCTTATCAACTTCAATAACAAACATATTTTTACCATTTTCATCTAGTCCACCTAGTGAAAACATTCTAATTTTACTCAAAATAATTCTCCTTTCTTTAAAGTAAAAGACTTAAATAATTATAGCAGAAAATTATCATTTTGTAAAGTAACCCCCACTTCATAGAAAAAAGAGACCAAAGTCTCTATAAATTTCTAATAATTTCTTTAACATTTTCAAGTAATTTAGAAGTAATACTACCATCAGTACCTCCACCTTGAGCAAAAGACTTATTACCTCCACCATTACCAGAAGATCTAACAGCCAAATCCTTAACAATATCACCACAATTAACCCTATTAGAATTAGATTTAGCAATATAATTAACCGAATTATCATCATTAATATTAGCAAGTAATATAAAATTATTATCAAGCTGATTACTAAGAGCACTAACAATCTGTCTCAAAGTATTAATATCATAACCATTAGTAATACTAATAATATTAGTAATACCATTAATATCTTCTTTAATATCTAAGAAACTAGATAAATCACTAACAGACTTCTCACTCTTCTTAGTATTAAATTCTTTCTCTAACTTCTTAAGTTCTTCTCTTAACATAGCAAGTTCATTCTTATTATAAACAATATCTTTATAACTTTCAGGATCACTATTATCAATATTAAAATTAAATTCAAGATCAATATCATTTTCCTTAGCCTCATTAATAATTCTCTTAGCCTTATCAAGTAATCTAATCATCTCTTCATTATATTTAGATATCTCTTCCTTAAGAATAGGAACAATATTATTATCAGTAGCCGCTGTTACTCTATAAGTATCAGTACCCTTATTCTCAACTGAAGCAATAGCAAACCTGCCAATATTCTTAGTATTATCAATATGCGTACCAGCACATAACTCAATAGAATCACCAATAGTAACTACCCTAACAATATCTCCATATTTATCAGAGAATAAAGCCATAGCACCTTTCTTAATAGCCTCTTTAATAGGTAAATACTCAATAGTAACATCATACCCAGCATTAATTCTCTTATTAACAAGTTCCTCTACTTTAACAATAAGTTCATCAGATAACTTACCTTGATAATTAAAATCAAATCTAAGCATATTTTCATCAACTTTACTACCAGCCTGATGAACACTATTACCAAGTAATTCTTGTAAAGATCTTTGAAGCAAATGTACAGAAGAATGATTCTTCATAATAGCAAGTCTCTTTTCTTTAAGAACATGAGTAAGAATCTTATCTCCCTTATTTACAGTACCATCAAGTACCTTAACATATAATAAATGTTGTCCATTAGGAGCCTTAATAACATCCATAACCTCTAACTTACAATTATCATTTTTTAAATATCCCGAATCAGATACCTGACCACCACTCTCAGCATAGAAAGGATTTTCCTTAAGAAATATATAGCAGTCCTCACTAGAAGAATCCACAAATACATTATCCTTCATAATATCCATAACTTCAGTTTCTAATCCCAATTTTTCATAACCAACAAATTTACTTTCTTTCTTATAATTAATAAGTAAATCATTCTGTAAATTCATACTAGCTTCAACTTTTCTACTATTTCTAGCAAGTTCCTTTTGTGCACTCATATAAGCATTAAAACTATCAGTATCAACCTTAAATCCTCTTTCCTCAGCAGCTTCAATAGTAAGTTCAATAGGATAACCATAAGTATCATATAATTTAAAAGCATCTTCTCCGCTAATAACCTTAGTACCACTATCAAATAATTCCTCTAATCTTTTTTCACCAGCTAATAAAGTCTTTTGAAATAATCTTTCTTCTTTAGCAATAAGTTCTTTAACTTTACTCTTAGTACCAACTAAATCAGGATAAGTATCTTTATAATTTTCTACTACTACATCAACCATATCACTTAAAAACTCTCTATTAATATTAAGTTTCTTTCCCATTCTAGAAGCTCTTCTAAGAAGTCTTCTAAGAACATATCCTCTACCTACATTTTCAAATACAGCTCCATCAGATAAGGCAAAAGTAAGTGTTCTAATATGATCTGCTATTACCTTAAATTCCATTTGACCCATATATGGAATAGAACAAATTTCCTCTATTTTCTTCATAATAGGCATAAATAAATCAGTCTCATAATTAGTCTCAGTACCTTGCATAATACAAGCCATTCTCTCAACACCCATACCAGTATCAATATTCTTACTAGGAAGTTCAGGATATTCTTCTCTCTTCAAACCTTCAGTAGCATTAAACTGACTAAGAACATTATTCCATATCTCAATATAACGATCATTCTCTATTTCTTCTTGTAATAACTTAATACCATTGCCTTCTTTATCATACTTTTCACCACGATCATAAAAAATCTCCGTATCAGGTCCAGAAGGCCCTGGTCCTATCTCCCAAAAATTACCATCTAATTTAACTAAATGAGAAGGTTTAACACCTAAACTAATCCACTTATTATAAGAATCAACATCATCAGTATAAACCGTAATATATAGTTTATCTTTATCCATATCAAAATATTTAGGACTAGTAAGTAGTTCCCACGCCCAAGTAAGAGCCTCATCTCTAAAATAATCACCAATACTAAAATTACCTAACATCTGAAAAAAAGTATGATGTCTAGCAGTCTTACCTACTTCTTCTATATCCCCAGTTCTAATACATTTTTGACAACTAGTAAGTCTCCTATTACTAGGTACTACAGTTCCATCAAAATATTTCTTAAGTGGTGTAACACCAGCATTAATCCAAAGCACTGTTGGATCATTCATTGGTATTAAAGGAGCAGAATCAACTTCTGTATGTCCCCTCTCACAAAAGAAATCCAAATACATTCTAATAATTTCTCTTCCTGTTAACTTCTTCATATTATCTCGTCTCCTTATATATATCGTATATATCTTTTTCTAATTTATCTAAAGTATCATTAGTAACAATGTAATCAACATCATTATAATTATCCATAGCTATCTCTGTAACATGTGCCTGTTCTTTACTATCTAAACTAGTTTCAAAATTAATTCTCTCTACCTTAATAACAACCACATTATCAAACTTCTCTCTAACACTATCTATCTCTCTAGGAAGTCTAATATCCGGTACAATAATAGCATCATAAAAATAAGAATAAATCTCAATATCATCAAGTTGTCTTTCAATAAACATCTCAGCCTTATTAAGTTTATTTCTAATAACATCAGTTCCAAGCTCTTGAAGTAACTTTCTAGGTTTAGATTCCTCACTACCATCCCAATCAGTCATTTCCATTGCATAAAACTTAATATACTTACCCGCTCGTGAATAAATAACCTTTTTACCATCTTCTTCATAGAACTTCTTAAGAAATCCCGCTATCGTATCTTTACCATGTCTAGCCCTACCACAAATTAAATAAATTTTAGGTTTTTTATTTTCAATATTCATACTATTCCTCCTCAAGATATTTCCCTTTAATTATACCAAATAATAAGGTATAAGTAAATTATTTTTTTCATATTATTTTACTAAAAGTTTACATCTAGTAAATTTATTAAAAAAACTTAATATTTTTCTTGATAAAATTCCCTATAAAATGATATAATCTAATTAGAGGTGGAAGATATGAATAAAAAGAATAAAAACGGAAGATTAATTGTAATTATGGGAGCTATTGCTATTATCATAGTAACAGTATGTGCTTTTAACAAAAATACCCTTAGATATAAATATTATGAATATTCAATTGAAAAAAAATACTCTTCTTCCACTACTAACGAGTATTATATTGATGATAACTTTAACTATGTAGATAATTATACCGGTATGGGCATAAATAATCATAAAGAATTAATTAATTTTATATACTACACCTTAAATAGCGGTATTCATCATACCGAAAGATATATCACTAAAAATTATACAAACTATTTAAATGATATCAATATGTTAACAATAAATAAAGGTGAAGGTTTTAAAGAAACAATATCATTACTAAATAACTTCGTTCATCCATACAACAGTTCAAATAATATCAAATTAAATTATGGTGGTGAATATAAAATAGGAATAACCATAAACAAAGCCTATAGCAATGAAGAAATAACTAAAATAAACGAAGTAGTAGATAAAGTAATAAAAGAAAAAATAACCAATAATATGCCTACTAGAGAAAAAATAAAAGTAATTCATGACTATATTATAGATAACGCCGAATATGATAAATTAAAATATGAAAACAAAAATGATACCACCTACAAATCTAACACTGCATATGGAGTCCTAATTGAAGGATACGGTACATGTAATGGCTATGCCGATGCCATGGCTATCTTCTTAGATAAATTAAATGTCATAAATTATAAAATAAGTAATGAAGAACACATTTGGAACCTAGTATACCTAGATGGTAAATGGTATCACTTAGATTTAACTTGGGACGACCCAATAAGTGATATCAATGTAAACAGAGATACTTACTTCTTAATAACCACTAATACTTTAGAAAAAATAAACGATGGTACCCATAAATTTGATAAAAGTATTTATACAGAAGCAAAAGACTAACAATTTAGTCTTTTTTTCATTATAACAATAAACATAAAACTACCCACTACTGTACATATCATATCACCAATAGTATCATATAACCCAATATCCAAATATCCACCATATCTTTCCATAAAATCAATATCATTAACAATAACCTTATCAACATATATATCATGAGATAAATACATAGAATTAATATTCCTAATAACAGTATCCTTCTGCATATCTGTACCAATAACCCTATCCATCGAAAATTCAAATATCTCCCAAATACTCTCAGCCATCATAGCAAAAGAAAAAATAAATAATATTACAAAATAAATACTTCCATTAATATTAAAATATCTTATCAAATATAATCCAGCATAAGAAATAACAAAAGCAAAATAAGTATGCATAACAATATCAAACCACCATACATCAACATAAAAATGATATATTTCTCCCAATATCTCAGTACCAAGAATAAAAACATATATAAGTATCTTAATACCATTACCAAACCCTAACTTTTTACCAATAACATTAGTAATAACCATAAATATCAAAGATAATACACAAGCAAAAATAGTAGTTATATTCCACTTAATTAACCCACTAATCAAATAAAACATAACTACTATCAAATATAATAAATCAATTTTTTTCATATACTCACCTATCAAAGTATATGATTATTTTTCTTCCATATCAGTAATTTTTTTATAATTACTTAACTTTCCTCCTATTAAATTAAAACTATCCTTATAAATAACCTTATCTAATGAAACATCAATATTCATATAATCATTCTTAACATAAACATTTTCATTACCAAGTTCTATAGTTACATATTTATCATTACTATAATCATAGTACTCAACCATATTAAGATAAGAACAACTAACATAAGACATAGGACTAAGAGTAATTTCTTTATTACCAACAATCAAAGTAACCTCATCAAGGAAGAAGTATAAATCCTTACCATCATATAAAAACATATGATCAAAAGACTTATCTAATCTCTTAATTCTTAAATAATTCAAATCATAATTAGTATATACTTCAGACAAAGCATCAACAACATATGCTTTATCATTTAAAGGAAAGAATGCCATCATCTCCTTAGGAAATATAACATCTGCTCCCTCCTTCTTTTTAACATATACTGGAGTACTATCTAAATTAACAGAAAAATCTTTAGCCTCAAAATTAAGAATAACTTTCTTTCTATTCCTACCAACTTTAGCAGTATATTCCATCTTATTACCAGAAAAATATTGATAAACCTTAGTATTAGTAACAATAGCATACCTATTATTTTTATATTCCATAGCATAAAGAATAACCGCTATCAAAATAACAATCACTAAAAATGCTGGAATCAAAATACTATAATATTTTTTAATAAATTCTTTCATAACAATACCTCCTAGTATATAAATTTATCACTAGATCTAACACCACTAATAATTCTTCCACCAGCTTTAATATCAGATAAAATAAGTTCAACCATATCTCCACTACTAGCAGAAATAGAAACACTATCAGTAGTATTACCATTAATACTAACACTATTACTACTAACAACCTCATTATTAACCTTAACAGTAAGAGTACCAGATTCAATATTATAGCTATTATCAGTAGTAATCAAATAACTAATCTTACCAAAACTAACATTAGTAGTCTTAATATTAACCTTAGGTCTCTTAGTAGCAATCGTAATATCATCAAAAGTATCTATAACCTCATTACCATCCTCAATATAAGAATATTTAAACCTAATTCTATAAGTAGTATTAGGAAAAATATTAGTAAACTCATACCTAGTATCATTTTTATTTAAATAAATAGTATTAATCTTATTACTACCAGCTTCTTCTACTTCCATATAAACATTAGTATATTCATTATAAGGATCATATACAACATAATCAACTACAATCTTACTAACACTACTAGTAACAGAAATAACTGAAGTTCTCTTAGTAGCCTTCTTAATTTCTTCAATAACATCACCAGAATTATTATTCTTACCATCATCAGTACCCTTATTATCTCCTGTAGCATCATTACCACCATTAGTACCATTACCACCAATAGTATTATCAGTAATATTAGTAACCCCATCATTAGAAGAACTATTATCATTTTCTTCAGGAATCAAATCTTCTTTAGTATAAGTATTAGAAGAACCAATAATTTTCTTTAAATCAATCTTATTACTACCATAAGTAAGAATCTCATTAGCAATATCAAAAGTATAATTAGAAGTAACAATAGAAGTAGCTGCAAATGCCTTTAAATTAACCTTATGATTAACTAAAGTAGCATTACCAACTTTATCCAAGTCAATCATTAAAAACTCATTAGTAGATAAAAGACCATCAGAAGTTTTAATATCTTTATCAACAACCAAATACTTTCTATCCGCTAACTTATAAAACTTCGTAATAACCGAACTCTTAATAACAGTTTCACCATCAGTAACATCAATCAAATCACCAGAACCAATTTCATAATATTTTCCATATAAAATAATTTCTCCAGTCTTTTCATTATAACTAATAGCAGTATTACCAAGTTCATAATTATTATCTTTAAATTTAAGATAATACTCATTATTCCATTTTTTCTTAATAGTACTATCTTCAGTAACTTTAATAATAGACTTATCCTTATCAAAGACTAAAGCCCCATCATGAACAGTATATTCCTTTTTATCACTTGATAAAAACAATTTAATAACTAGAGAAAACATGATTATAATTATAATCGAAATTCCTATAATTATTCCAATGTTTCTCTTATTCTTAATATCATATTTTCTCATATTATTTTACGACCTTTCCTATTTATTTTCATTTTTAAACGAATAATCAAATGTAGTCTTATCTCCTAATTTAAGAACACTAATAGTACCATCATTATCCAAATAATAATAAGTAATATTAATAGTATTATTAACACCAAGTTCCTTACCATCAGGAATAGCAATATCAAGATAAGGATATCTATCACTATCTAATTTAAATGTAATCTCATCACTACTAGTATTAGTAGTCTTACCAATAACACCAGAGGCAATTCTTTCACCACCCTGAACAGTAATACTATATTCAATACCTTTTATCTTTTCATTTAAGTTAGCAGCTCCTACAAATGTAAGATGTACCTCTTTTTTAGAAACTGCAGTTGGAGTAACAGCTCCAAGAGAAAATCCTAAATCACTCTTAGTATATTGACTCTTTCTAACATATACTTTTGATAATTTTTCACTATCATTAAGTGATACATTATTGCGATAAACATCAGCATAAGCATATATAACATAATTAGTATCAGCCTTCAAATTATCAAAAGTAACTTCTACCACTAAGCCATCATTAACAGGATTAACAGTACATGATTTACCATTACCAAAAGTACAAGTATTATTTTTCATATCAACAGTAACTTGACAATCTTTTGGATTAGAACAAACATTTTTATAAGATGTATCTTGAAGTTCAATATAATATTTACCATCAGTAATAACTCTATTACTATCAATAACCGTAATCTTATACTTAATACTGTGTTTATAATCTTCAGAAATAATAGCCTCTTGTTTATTAACCGTAATAGATGGATTTCTAAGTTCAGCAACATCCATATATATTTTATCAGTAGAAACCTGTTTAATAACATCATTATATAATTCTAATTTTCTATGTAAATCAGTAGTAACAGCATAAACTTTTAAAGTATAATAATTAGCTCCAAATACAAAATCATTACCAGAAATATCTTTGTCATAAGAAGCAGATATAGCTCCACTTTTAGATACAGAGAAATCACCATTAACAATAGTACCATCATACTTTTTATTACCATCTATATCATATCCTTCAACCGTTACTCTAGCATATCTTGGAACGATACCTTCTACATCTCTATTGATAGATAAACATCCTTCACCCATATCTACATAAATCTTTTCTTCAGAATTGCTTATTATCTTTGGATTACATATAACATAAGTATCAAATTCTTGTTCAGCAACTTCATGAACGATTGTTAAATATCTTTTTGGGACACCTAACTGAATAGCTGCCATTCCCATACCTGGTCTTAAATCATACTTCTTAGCAAGCTTTTCTATTTGACTATCATGAAGATAAGTGACCATTTTATCAATTAATTCCTTATCTTCTTTTGTAAGAGGGAAGGTTACCTCTTCACTGATAAGTCTTAGCCTTTTATCCTTTTCATCTAATATTTCTTTTGTTTTTAACATAGTACCACATCCACTTCTTGCATTATTTTACCACAATATTAAAGAAAAAGAAAGGATAAACCTTTCTCAGGTTGTTGACAAAGAGGCATGTTCAAAAAGG
>ERZ780195.2719-NODE-2719-length-11568-cov-2.879527_pt1 | contig 11568 bp, 13 predicted proteins | sample MGYA00511017_ERZ780195 | MGnify/ENA primary metagenome ERZ780195 (study PRJEB29588, sample SAMEA2159974) | human gut metagenome | biome: human gut; feature: human-associated habitat; material: faeces | place: Denmark | collected 2008/2010 ...
CAGCCGCCAATCTTTTTCAAGCAGCTTTGCACCTGCCCTTGCTTTGCCATCAGCTGCCCCATGTACTGCAAATGCTGCAAGCTGCAACCTCCGCATTTGTGGAACACCGGGCAAGGAGGCTGAATCCGCAAAGGGGATGGTTTTGACACGTTCAGCAGTTTCCCCACACAGTAGGATTTGGTTACTTTGATGATCTTCGCCTCTACCGACTCCTGAGGTAGGGCGCCTTCTACAAATACCACGATGCCTTCTACTCTGCCAATACCCATTCCCTCTTTGGAGAGGTCTGTAATCTCCACCTGTACTATATCGTTCTTTTTGAGTTCTATCATGCTATTCTCTCACTTTGACTTTTCACCTATTTTTATCATATTTTATCATTTTTCTGCATAGTTTTCTATGTGAAATCTCCATTTAGAAAGGAAGGAATTGGCCATGCCCAAGGTTACTGATTACATGCTCAGCATCCTACCCCCCGACCAAAACGTCCTCATCATCGGCCAGGACTCCATGGAGCTTGGCATCAACCTGTGCCGGCTACTGCCAATTCAGGTGTATTTTCTCTACCCCCAAAAGCCCAGCGCCGTATACGAGGCCGCCATCGCCAGCCAATACGAGATTGACACCTTTAAGCTTTGCAGCCCTTACTTTTTAAATGAGCGGAACATCCAAACAAACGGCATTGGCAGCCTGATTTTGTCAGATCGAAACTACGTCTCTTCCCTCACCAGCAAGGTAAAGCTATTTCATCAGGTGGTGATTTTAGTGAAAGGGCACGGGGTTCTTTACACCAAATTGCTTCATGCAAGGCTTTCCCATTTTATGCGGGGATTTGGCTTTGCAGATAAAACTCCCAGTATCGCCAGCGGCGATTTCTACTTCGTTTCAGGAGATTCCATCCTTCCGTTCCAGCGCACATCTTCTTAACACTATATCTCTTTGTCCCGGGGATTTTGCAGTGTACTTTTCCCAGCGGATTTGCTATGATAGTAATCAGCAAAGGGGGCTTCGCCGTGGAAATCGTCGTCATCGTCTTATGCAGTATATTACTCATACTAAATTTTTTAATTTTAAAGGCAGTCTATCAGAACAAAAAGCGCTCTTCCCAAGAGGAAGCGCTCACTTCCACTTTGGAAGAAAACCGCCTCCAGCTCCAATCTCTCGCTGAGAGCCTCAAAAAGCTGGAGGACGTGGTTTCCAAAGACCTGTTTTGGGCCAGCATCAAAAGCCTGCGGGAAGATACTGCCAGCCTCATGCATCAGCTGCAAAAATGGAGCAGCTTAAGCCGCCAAGAGCAATCCCTACAGTTTGAAAACCTGAGCAAGACTTCTTTTACCACGCTCATGGGGCTTTCCAATAAATTAGACCAAAACATGGCCGAGCTGCGCAACACAGTGGATCAAAAGCTCACTCTCATCGCCCAACAGAACGAACAGCGGCTGGAGAAGATGCAGCAGACGGTGGATCAGAAGCTCACTCAGTCCATTGCAGATGGCCTAGACCACTCCTTTAAGCAGGTCTCCACCCAACTACAGCAAGTGTATAAGAGCATGGGAGAGGTACAAGCCCTCACCAGCGATATTGGAGACCTGAAAAACATCCTCTCCGGTGTGAAGACCCGGGGCACTTGGGGGGAAGTACAACTTGGCAACCTGATGAGCGACATCTTGAGCCCTGAGCAGTACTCCCAAAATGTCCATCTAGGCCCTTCCAATGACATGGTGGAGTTTGCCCTGCACATTCCCTCTATGGACGACCAGATCACCTATCTGCCCATAGACGCCAAATTCCCCATGGAGAGCTTCACCCGCCTCATTCAGTTCACAGAGGAGGGTGACGTGGTAGGTGCCCGTCAGGAGAGGGCGCTGCTCCACCGGGCCATGATCGAGCAGGCCAAGAAGATTCGCACCAAATACATCTATCCTCCACAAACCACCGACTTTGCCGTGATGTTCTTCCCCTCCGAGGGGCTATATGCAGAGGCTGCTCAATATGGCATCACCCAAAAACTCCAGAGCGAACAGAGAATCTTAGTGGCCTCGCCCTCTACTCTCAGTGCACTGCTCAGCAGCTTCCAAATCGGCTTTAAATCTGTGGCCATTGAAAAGCGGTCCGCCGATATTTTAAAGACGCTAGGGGCCATCCAGCACGCTTTTTCTGGCTTTACTATTTTGCTGGACAAGACCAGTAAGAGCCTCATTGCCGCCCAAAACAACTTAAAGCGAGCGCAGGGCAACTCCCGCACCATCGAGCGCAAACTGAAAAACATCGAGGAAATTCCCACTGCCTCTTCCCTTTCGTCGCTGGATTTTACCGCAGATGTATCGGACGAAGAGGAAACAGACGAATAGACAGTTTTTCCTCTTCATAAAGCACATCAATCATATAAGAGGGATATCCCTCTTATATGATTGATAAGGTTCGTCTTTTAAAATATAGTAAAGTTATTCTATCTTTTTCCCCATTCTGAACAGGATTGATCATCTAAATGTGTCTGATTCTCATAATGGCCCTGGTCTTCCTGGTGAGATCCGGCCTTTTTCTTTTTACATATCACAAGAATCAATTGACCATATGCTCCGAAAATGATCCCATGAATTTTGAGAGATTGCATGCGCATGGTTTGTGCTAGGATAAATAAATGCGCTTATCTCTTCCCCTTCAATTTCCCTTCTGCTTTTTATACTCTTCCAGCGCCTGATCATAGGCCCTTTTCGTTCTCTCGTCAAAGCACACCATGACCACCTGCTGTACGCTGTGGCAGGTATCTAAAAACGCCATAATCGTCTGTACGGCGATTTTAGCCGCTCGTTCCAGCGGGAAGCGGTATACCCCTGTGCTAATGGAGGGAAAGGCCACAGACTGTAACCCATGCTCTTCGGCTAAGTTAAGGCAGCTTTGATAACTGCTGGCCAGCAGTGTATCTTCTCCTCTATCTCCTCCATGCCATATGGGCCCAGGCGTATGCAGTACATAAGAGGCAGGCAGATCGTATCCCTTGGTCATTTTGGCCTTGCCCGTCTCGCATCCGCCCAGCGTCTTGCACTCCTCCAGCAATTTTCTTCCCGCTCTGCGGTGAATGGCTCCATCCACACCGCCGCCACCCAGCAAAGTGGTGTTTGCCGCGTTGGCAATGGCGTCTACTTTCATTTGGGTAATATCTCCCAGCACGATTTCAAATCCCATAGTGTCCTCCTTCGCTGTGTGCTACCTGAATGGCGCCCAGTATCTGCCCGATGCTCCCCTGTAAGAGCAAATCTGCATGCCTGTCATAGGGGGTTGTGGATTTGTTGATGAGTACCAGCCGATTGCCACGGTAGTAGTCGATGAGCCCAGCCGCAGGATAAACTGCCAGGGACGTTCCGCCGATGATCAGCACATCTGCCTTTTGGATGGCACTCACTGATTTTGTCAGAGTGTCTGCATTCAGCCCTTCCTCATATAGCACCACATCGGGTTTGATAATTCCTCCACAGTCACAGTGGGGTACGCCAATGCTCTGGACAATCGCAGAGACATCGTAGCTCTTTTTGCACTGCTCACAGTAGTTTCTCAGCACGCTGCCGTGGAGCTCCAATACATTTTTACTCCCCGCCTTTTGGTGCAGACCGTCGATGTTCTGGGTGATCACCGCTTTGAGTTTGCCCACCTGCTCCAGCTCTGCCAACTTCTTGTGGGCTGGGTTGGGCTCTGCCTGTAGGTACAGCATTTTATTTCGATAAAACTCAAAAAACTCCTCTGGATGGCTTACATAAAAACTGTGGCTCAGCATTGTCTCTGGAGGATAGGCGTATTTTTGATGGTATAGCCCATCTACGCTGCGGAAATCCGGAATGCCACTCTCGGTGGACACTCCGGCACCCCCAAAGAACACCACATTGTCGCTCTCATCCAGCCATTTTTGCAATGTCTCTAGTCCATTTTGCTTCATGTTACACACCCCTTTTCTTGTTAGCATACTCCTTTTTTCTCCAATCGGCAAGCGAAAAGAGGGAGGGATTTTACGCTGATCTCTTTCCTTCTCTCTGCCTTTTTCCTTTTCTCTCGCTGGGCATAAAAAAGCCGGCACTCCTTCCCATCTCGCTTCTCCAACTCTTTGTTGGCCTCACATAGATGACAGGTCTTCCGGCCTCATTTTGCCATGTTCCGATTATATATAGGGCAAGTCATGAGCATTGCCCCAGTACTTTCCTACCCATTACTCTTCCAGCAAAGTAATCTCATCCCCAGGGACGATAGTGCCTCCCTGCAACACCTTTGCAAAAATTCCCTCTTTGGGCATGATGCAATCCCCTATTTTCTTGTAAATGGCGCAGTGCTGGTGGCATTCTTTGCCGATCTGGGTCACTTCAAAAATCACATCTGCGATTTGAAACTTCGTCCCCACTGGCAGCTTATATAGCTGGATCCCCTGGGTGGTGATGTTCTCAGCAAAATTCCCGCTGCACAGGCCCTTGATGCCTAAGGCGTTCATCTTGTCGATGCTCTCCTGTCCCAAAAAGCTCACCTGCCGGTGCCAATTTCCTCCGTGAGCGTCTCCCTCCAGGCCAAAGCCCACCACAAACTTGCCCTCGGGAATGTTCTCCTTGGGTACTCCCTTTTTCGTGCTTCTGCTAATTCCAATTACCTTTGCCATTTTTCTTCACCCAATCCTATTTCTTGCTGTCCTTTTATCCTCTACTTACCGCTCACTTCTGGGGGCTGCTCTCTGAGAAATGTCCCCGATTTTCCGCCGGTCTTTTTGAGCAGCTTGATGTCCTCAATCACCATATACTTATCTACTGCCTTGCACATGTCGTATATAGTGAGCGCCGCCACACTTGCCGCTGTCAGCGCTTCCATCTCCACTCCCGTCTTGCCAGAGCACGTAACAGTGGCCGTGATGTGGATGCAGCTCTGCTCCTCATCGGCCGAAAACTCAATGCCCGCCGCTTCAATTAAAATCCCGTGGCACATGGGTATGAGGCGGGAGGTCTCTTTTACCGCCATGATCCCCGCAATGCGCGCCGTGCCAATGCAATCTCCCTTGGGCAGCCCTCCTGAGGTGATGAGCTGCAATGTGTGGGGCTGCATCCGCACTCTGCCGCTGGCGATTGCGGTGCGCTTGGTCTCGTTTTTTGCAGAAACGTCTACCATCCTGGCGTTGCCCTTTTCGTCTAAATGGGAAAGTTCCATATCTCTTTAACCTCCAATTCGGTTCATGTTTCTATCCGACTGAAATTCGCCTTCTAAAAAGTGGTGCCCCTTGGGCTTTTGGTAGATTGCCTTCTCAATGGCCTCCAGCAGCTGTTCATCGCCACCTTCTGCCACCTGTAATGCGCACCTTGCGGATGCCCAACTGGACAAACGCCCGTACGATCCGATCAATCTCCTGGGTAGTGAGCAATGTGCAGTGCTCTTTGGAACCTGGGGTACAGTAAATGCACTTTAGGTTGCACCGCTCGGTGACCGAAAGCCTCAAGTATGTAATGTTTCGCCCGTACTGGTCTACCAAAATGCTCTCCTCCTGTCTGGACACACAACATTGTCATTCTCTTCAATACTCTACGATGCTGCCAATGCCCTCTAACTTGTATCCTCCCATGCCCTCCAGTCGATGGGCAAACTCCTGAGAGGTAATCACGTCTAAGAACATGGCAAACTGCTCGCTCTCGTAAAATCCCTGAGATACCAAAAAGTCGTACTGCTCGTCGCACACTGGCACAAAGTCCAAATGAAACGCCTGGGCCGCCGAGTAGATGCCCAGCCCTGCGTCACCACTGCCCGAGGCCACCTGGGCCGCCACCGACATGTGGGTGAACTCCTCTCTATCATATCCATAAATGCTGCTTGGGTCAATATGGGCTTTTTTCAGCAGATAGTCCAGCAAAATACGCGTGCCCGATCCCTTTTGCCGATTCACATAGGAGATACCCGGCTGGCATAAATCCTCGATAGAGCGGATATTCTTTGGGTTGCCCTTGCCCGTCATAAACCCTTGAATGCGCTTGACCCCTCGTACGATCTTCACATCCCCTTGAGGAAAGAACTTTCTCACATATGAGAGGTTGTACTGGCCGGTCTCCTCGTCCAACAGGTGAATGCCACCAAAGTCCGCCTCACCTCGCTTCACCGCCATAATGCCTCCCATGCTTCCCACGTGGGAGGACTCCAAATACTGTCCCTGGAACGTCTGGCGAATGATGTCGGAGATCTCGTCCAGCAGAGGGTCATGGCTTCCAATCACGCTGATCGTGTGCTGGATCTGCTCTATGGGCTTTAGCAGTTCTACCTCCACCTGCTGGCCCACCTCTAGGCCTTCACTGTCCATGTCCACCTGCATAAGGCCATCCGCTTTGACAAAGGATGTGACCACTCCTGCCCCTCGGTTGAGTGGCGTGGCGAAGAGCTCCCCTTGCTGCCGGGAGAGTTTCACCCGCACAAATTCACTGTATTTTAACGTGGAGTTGAGCTTTCTGGCCATTTTTGCCTTTACTACTGGCCGTTTTTCCAGATTGCACCCCACAATGTATTCGTAGATGGGCCTTATAAGCTTTTCCAACACAATAATCCCCGATACGGGATACCCGGGAATACCCCCGTAGATCTTGCCGTCTATCTGCCCGAAGAGAGCGGGCTTACCCGGTTTGATGGCCACACCGTGGGTCCACAGTTCCCCTAGGGATTTGAGCACTGCCGCGGAAAAGTCCGCCCCCCCAGCAGAGGAACCAGCGTTGAGCAGTATCATATCGCACTCCTGTGCCCCACGCTTCACCATCGCCTGGATCTCCTCAAACACGTCTTTGACGATGGGATACACCTTGGGCTCTGCACCCCACTCCCTCACCATGGAGGAAAAAATGGAGGAATTAAACTCGATGATTTCTCCCTCCTTGGGGCTGGCACAGGCTGAGACGATCTCGTCTCCTGTGGGGATGATGCCGATTTTCACCTTTTTCTTCACTGGGATTTCCAACACCCCTGCTGCCAACATCGCACCAATGGCAGAGGGAGTAATTTTTGTATTGGAGGGCAGGATCATTTCCCCTGCACAGATATCCTCCCCAATCTGCCGCACGTGTTGCCAAGGGGTGGCAGCGGCAAAGAGTTCCACATTTCCATCCTCTTTTTCAATCACGTCCTCGATCATAACCACACAGTCGTGCTCTTTTCCCAAAGGATCTCCCGTGTCTACCCGAATAAAATCCTCTGGCGTCAAAATCACCGGCGTGGTAGCTGTGGCCCCAAAGGTTTTGGCCGCATAGGTGGAAATGCCGTCCATGGCGCAGGCGTTGTAATGAGGGGCGGAAATGTTCGCATAGATCGCCTTTGCGGTAATGCGCCCCAGAGCGTCTTTTACGGAAATCACCTCGCTACCTAGCGGATAGTGCCCAATTTTCTCTTGAAATAACTTCAGTGTCTGTTCTAATGTGATATTGTTTAAATAGTCAAAACCCATGTGTTTTCCTCTTATCTCCCCGCATTTTAAAATAAAGAAACGGTTACCATCTGCCCCTTCATGAGCCCTTCTTGTCCCCGCTCGATTTTTACATAGCCATCCGCTCTGCTCAGGCTGGCGATGAGCCCAGATTTGCTCTGCACCGCCTGGGCATAGTACTGCCCCTCTTGCCCCTCCAAAGATACCGGCACATACTCCTCTCTGCCGTGGTTGGAGGGCAAGCTAAAGCGAAGTTCTGCCTGTACATAGCCTGCAATCTCCCGTTTTTTTCCCATGAGCAGGTCAATCAGCGGGCACACAAACAGCCGAAAGATAAAATAGGCGGAAACGGGATGCCCGGGCAGGCCAAATACCGGTTTTTGGTGAATGCTTCCAATGATGGTGGGTTTGCCCGGTTTGATGGCAATGCCGTGGACAAATACCCCACTGCCCAGCTCGTCCACCACTCGATGAGTGGCATCTTTTGCGCCCACCGAGCTGCCGCCGGATATGAGCACCATGTCGCACTCCTCCGCCGCCCTTTTCACAGTAGCCTTGAGCGTTTCATAGTCATCCTTGACAATCCCATAGGAGGTCCAGTGAGCTCCTTGAGCCAAAACACCTGCGCCCATGAGCCAGGTATTCACATCTCGAATTTGGGCGCCCTGTACTGGCTGGTCAACGCTCACCAGCTCGTCTCCAGTGGAAATCACCCCTACCCGGATGGGCTTTACCACATCCAGCTTGGTGATGCCCAGCGCTGCCAATGCACCGATATCCTGGGGGCGAATCACACTGCCCGCGTGGATGACCACATCTCCCTTTTTCACGTCGTCGCCTCTGTAGATCATATGTGTCCCTGGCGCCGATGGTTTTTGCACATAGATATACCCGTCTCCCAGATCCTCTGTGTATTCCACCATCACAGCGCAATCCGACCCCGGTGGGAACTCCCCTCCTGTGGGAATAGCCATGCACTCTCCATCGCCGATTTCTCCCGGGGGATTTTGTCCCATGAAAATCTCCCCTGTTTTTTTCAGCATGGCTGGCAGGTTTTCACTGGCTCCAAAGGTGTCCTTTGCCCTTACCGCATATCCATCCACCATGGACCGATCAAACCCCGGCACATCCTCTGTGGCACAGATATCCTGCGCGCAAATTCTCCCTAAACTCTTCATCAAATCCACCGTCTCCCCGTGGATCTGCGCGACTGAAAAGTGCTCTTCTATTAGTTCTCGCACCTGATTTGGGCTCTTTACCGTAAACATCATGTCCTCCAACTTTCTATATAACTGGCTGTCATCTGAGTCTTAGGCCTTGTCAGCAGTAGCTTGGGCGTATTTTGCTCCACAATTTTTCCGCCCCACATCATCACTGCCCAGTCTGCTATCCGCAGCGCAGCTGCTGGATTGTGTGTGGTCAGTATCACTGCCGTCCCCTCAAACGCACAGCTCTTTAAAAATCTCTCTATGATCAGCGCTCCTCCCACATCTGCCGCCGAAGCAGGCTCATCTAAAAGGGCTAGGGTGGGTCTACTCACCAGCGTTCGCGCCAACATGACACGCTGGGCCTCCCCGCCGGAGAGCTTACTCACGCTTTTTTCCTGAAGGGAAAGCACCTCTAACTGTGCCAGCACCTCCCGTGCCCTATCTTTATCTTTGGTGCTTAACATCACGTTTTGCAACACCCTTCTGTGAAACAAATAGGGCTTTTGGGGCAGATACCGCATATCCTCCGGCCGCTCTAGCACTTTTCCCTCCTTGATGGGAACGCCTCCTGCCATTGCCTTGAGCAGGGTGGACTTTCCCGAGCCGTTTGGTCCTAGTATGGCGGTGATCCCTCTTTGGGTGAACACAGCATCCGCCACCTCCAAAGCCAGGTGCCCATCGTACTCCACTTTGAGATTTTGGATCCTCATCCGCTCACTCCCTGTAGCTTTTGCACCATCCAGTTGATCAAAAAGGAGAGGAGCAATAAGATGAGCCCCAGCGCCAGAGACATCTCAAAATTACCCTTTCCTGTCTCCAGCATGATGGCGGTGGTCATCACTCGGGTCTTACCCAAAATGTTTCCCCCCACCATGTTGATCGCGCCCACTTCGGAAATGGCCCGGCCATATCCTGCAAGGGCGGCGGATATCACAGCGCTTTTGGATTCACACAGCACCAGCCAGAGCATTTGCGCTTTGCTCATCTTCAGTCCCAGGCAGGTCTCATATAGGGCGTCCACCTTGAGCCGCACTGCCCCTAGGGTGAGGCCGCATACAATGGGAGTGATGAGCAGCGTCTGGGCAATAATCATCGCGCCAGGTGTAAACAGCAGCTCCAATGACCCTAGCGGTCCCTCTCTAGAGAGCAGCAAAAACACGATCAGGCCTACCACCACTGGCGGTAGACCCATACATGTGTTAATCAACCTCACAATCATTGCCTTTCCCGGAAAGTTGCCGCAGCTTCCCAGCACTACGCCTAGGCCAATCCCCAAAGCACAGGAGATTAGCGTGCTGAAAAACGTAACCACTAGGGTCAGGCCTATAATCTCATATACTTCTGCATCCAAAGTGAATATGAGAGAAAACGCCCTGCCAATTACCTCGCCCAATGCTCAGCACCTCTCCACACAGCCAAGTGCTATTTCGCATAATTGACGAAAAACAGAGGTTCTCCGTATTCTTCCTCGCCGTATGTTGCGATCATCTCCAGGGCTTTGTCGCTCACCATCCACTCTGCCACTTTCTGCGCCCCCTGGGCGTTCACATTGGGATGCAGCTCCGGATTCACCCTGATGAGTGTGTATTGATTGAGCAGGTCTTCCGTTTGCTCTAGAACGACTTCCAGATCCAGCTGATCCTCCATTGCCAAAAATGTAGCCTTATCTGTGAGGGTATACGCCTGCATTTCACTGGCCGTCATGAGGGTATCTCCCATGCCCTTGCCCACAGACACATAGTAATCTCCCTGGGGATCTTCCACCCCCACCGTTTCCCATAAAGCCAGCTCTTTTTTGTGAGTGCCAGAATCGTCCCCTCTGGAGACAAAAGTCGCGCCGCTTTGGGCGATCATGTGCAGCGCCTCACCAGCAGATGCGGTTTTGCCTTTAATCTGCGCTGGATCATCCTTGGGCCCTACCAGCACAAAGTAGTTGTACATAAAGGGCACTCTCTCCACCCCATGTCCATCCTCTACAAACTGCTCTTCAGATTCTTTGGCGTGGATGAGCAGAATATCTGCGTCTCCATTTTGTCCAGTCTGTATCGCCTGGCCTGTGCCTTGGGATACTACATCAAGGTCGATATCACAGTCCTCTTCCATCTCTTCCATGAGATAATTTAGCAGTCCAGAATCGTTCACGCTGGTTGTGGTGGCCAAGATAACCCGCTCTCGGGCTTCATTTGAGCCCCCTGGCACCAAATCCACCGATCCTGCCGGGCTTTGCAGATCCCCTGGTTCCTGTTGCTCCTCATTGCTACAGGCGACCAAAAGCCCTAAGGTAAAACAGAGACAAAGTAACACACGAACCGATTTTATGAACTTTTGAAACATAAAAGACTCCTTTATGTTAGCATACCAAAGTTCCTTCTAGGGCTGGTTGGTACTTTACCCCACGCCCCTTGGAACACCTTGGTATACCAACTAGTATTGTAAGCTATTTTACAGATTTTTGCAATTTCCCTCATGTTTTTCCCTTCTTATCCTCTCATGGTTTCTCACGAGATCAGAGTTATTTTTCCCAATTTTACTCGTTCTATGAGGCAACGTATCAGTAAACTTTCCAAAATTTTTTATTTTCGTATCTCCTAACTTTTGATTTCCCATATTTTATGGTACTATGGGGATAATAAATCCTGATTTTTTTACGTACCAAGGAGGAAAGCTTTCATGATGACAGCAGCAATTATTACAGCTAGCGACAAGGGGTATGCCGGCCAGCGGGAAGATCTCAGCGGCCCCGCCATCCAGCAGATGCTCACAGGCATCGCCCAAATCGTATCCTATAAAGTTCTGCCGGACGATAGAAAAATGCTCGCCGAGGAGATGGTTCGTCTCAGCGATTTAAGCGTCAATCTGGTGTTTACCACAGGGGGGACTGGCCTATCGCCCAGAGATGTCACCCCAGAGGCCACACTGGATATCGCCCATCGGTTAGTCCCT
>ERZ780195.2720-NODE-2720-length-11565-cov-5.630756_pt1 | contig 11565 bp, 9 predicted proteins | sample MGYA00511017_ERZ780195 | MGnify/ENA primary metagenome ERZ780195 (study PRJEB29588, sample SAMEA2159974) | human gut metagenome | biome: human gut; feature: human-associated habitat; material: faeces | place: Denmark | collected 2008/2010 ...
TCCCAGTTTTGTGCTGAGACTGCATTTTGGCGCGCTGATATACAAAACGGTAAATGTCCTCCCGCAGACGCTTCCACTGGGGGTGGGACTTGGGCTGCGGCAAATGCCTGACGGAAAGGGTATTATCCAGAAAGAAGCTGAAACCGAACATTTTGCTGTTGATCAGGTAGTCCACATCCTCGCCGCGGGTCACAAGCGGGTCGAAGGGGACGCACTCAAAAAGCTCCCGGTGCAGGATCATTGCGCCGCCGAAGACAAAGGGCGTGCGCTTGAGCCGCGGTCCGCTGCCGATGATCTGATCGAAGGCGCGCGCCTTACAGCCGAAGCGGTCCCAGTAGGTCATCCACGGCTCCGGTGTCACATCGTCGTAATACTGACCCTTGCCGCTGAGGTAGTAGCCGGCCACGCCGTGCACGATGTCGCCGTAGACCCTTCGGCCCAAGAATTCCAGCGAGCGGGGGACGAAGTCCGGCAGCTCAAACACCTCGTCATCGTCAATGAGCAGCGTGGCGTCCGCCGTCAGGATGGAGGCGGCCAGCAAGCAGATGTTGCGTACATTGGAGTATCCGAACAGGGACAGGAGCTGTGCTCCCCGGTCGCTCAGTCCGGCGTTGCGCAGGACCCCTGCAATCTCGCGCAGATCTCCTGCCGTGAACAGGTATGTCTCCGCGTTCAGCTGCGCCCGGCGCACGATACGCAGCACCTGCTCATAGGCGTCCGATTCCACCTCCGGTGTGGTGGGGCATATCAGGATGACCAGCTTGAAGTCCTTTTCCCGGAACTGCTTCATGCTGACCAGAGTGCGCTCCAGCGTTCCCTCCTGATCCACCGGCGTAGGGTGATCGTAGACGGCGTCGCCCTCCCGCCACGCTTCGCCGGTCCTGCGGCACCAGTAGGTTGGAATCACCATGGTTTTTCTCATACGGCCTGACCCTCCCTGATCTGAAAATCTCTTACGGCGCTCTGATAGACCTCCTCCAGCCTTGCCACGAACTGAGCCTGGGCGAAATTGCCGCGGGCATAGTGCGCGATGGCGTCGCGGCGCTCCGGCTCCGCGTGGCGCCGGGTCAGCTCCTCCAGGATCGCGGCGCAGAAGGCGTCCTCGTCCTCTGGGGAAACCAGCGTTCCCACCTCGCTGTTGATAAACTCCGGCAGGCCGCCCTCCCTGGAGGCCACCACCGGCAGCCCGCAGGCCATTGCCTCCAGCGCCGCCAGACCGAAGGGCTCGCGCCGGGAGGGCATCACAAAGACATCCGCCGTGTTATAAAGCCGCCGCAGCTCGTCCTGCCTCTGATTGCCAAGGAAAAAGGTGTTCCTCAGGCCAAGCTGCTTATGCAGCTCTGACAATCTCTCCCGCTCCTCACCGTCTCCGGCGATGAGGGTGATGATCTCACGCTCCGCCAGCCGCTCATAGCGGCGCGCCACACGCAGCAGCGTGTCCACGCCCTTGAAGGCCGCCAGCTTTCCAGCAAACAGGACGATGTATTCTCCGCGGTAGAGAAGGCCAAGGGAATCGAAGATGGCCTCCCTGTCCACCTCCTCTCGATAGAAGATGTCCTCGTTGTAGCCGTTGGGGAGCAGGAGCAGCTTGTCCGCAGCCGCCGGAAGCACCGCAAGCGCGAGGTCGCGGTTGTCCGCAGAGACGGCGATCACCCGTTCGCTGCCCGCGACGGCCTCCTCCGCAAAGCAATGATAGGCGGGCCATTTCGAGCAGCCCATAAGGTCGGTGCCGTGTATGGTGACGGCCATCGGAACGCCGCACAGAGAGGCGAGCCATGAAAGGCACCAGGCGTGCTGGGCGTGGATGACATCCGGGCGGAATTCCCGCAGCGCCTGTCTCAGGACCGCAGAGAATGCTGCGAGATACTGTGTCAGCTTTGCAACGCCGAGGTCTGCGAAGGTCGTCCTGCTTTGAGGATGGGTGGTAAAGCAGGGGAAGTTAAAGGGGAGCGCGTTCTTCTGCGGCTTGTTCCTTGAAAACAGCACAGGATACATCCTGATGCCGGGCAGCAGCGAAAACGGCTGGTTTTCCGGGAAGACGACGCACACCTCGTGGCCGCGCTTCTGCAGATGCAGCGCGATATTCTTGGTGTAGGTGCCGCTCCCTGAGCCCTCCAGCGGGAAGTGATTGATCAGCAATACCTTCATCGTCCATACCACCTTTCTGTAAACTCGGTCCATGCCTCCCTTGATCTCTGATACTGCCGGATCATATCCGGCAGCCATGACTCCGCGGCGCTCTGGATCTCAGGCAGCCGCAGAAATCTTCGGTCCTTCGTATAGCGGCACAGGGCCTTCGCCCCGGCGGACAGCTGCTGATCCCTCTGTGCAAATTCAGAGGCCGTGTGCCCCGTCTTCCAGCGGGAGAACACATTGCGCCCGATCCAGCCTGTGCAGGCATAGTAAAGCCGGTCGCGTACCGCTCCGTCCTTCAAAAGCTCCGGGACGGCGGGATAGCTCCCATAGGTGTCGTGGAAGATCGGCGTCCGGATATCGACACACTTGATGTGATACTGGTCGGCGGCCAGTCCCAGCAGCGTGTCCTCGCCCCGCGCCAGCAGCGGCGTCCTGTCAAAAAAGTAATAGGGGGAGAAGAACGGCGGAAGCGTTGGAAAGGTGCGCATCCGGAGGCCGAGATTTCCGCCGAGGACCTTTGTGGTGGGCGTCGGCTTCCCGGCATCGCCCTCCTGAAGAAGCATTCCACCGGTCGCCATGCTGCTTTGCCAGAACTCGGCCATGGCCTCCTTGTGCAGACCCCAGAGCAACTCCGTCATTCCGTCAAACCGCGCCGGCGGCAGGATATTGTAGCCGCTGTAATCGCTGCTGGTGATGTCCGCGCCCATCGCCATGCCGCCAAGGTGCGCTCCCACAAAGTCCACCTCGCAGGGCCGGACGCTCCCATCCGGCATACGGCGCAGGACGGACGGGAGAACGTCAGAATCCACAAAGATGAGGACGTCCGCCTCCGTGAACATCGCCTCCATCAGCACCTGATTCCGGTTAAAGCCGTAGGGGATCAGCCCGTGGGTATCGATCAGGGGGCAGAACAGGAGCTCCCGGAGCGATGCGTACGGAACGCCGATCGCCTTGAGGATCAGATAGGTCCGCCCGAACTCCTGAAGCCGGATCAGGGAGAGCTTTGTCCTGCTTTGCAGCACAGCGGCGGCCTCCGGGGCAAGCTGATGGGAATAGGCTACGATCACCCGGTCAATGGGATGACCGTACTTTTCCGCGTTGTCCAGAAACTCTGTCAGCGGGCTTGCCGACAGAAGATTTCTGACTACCATACCGATTGCAATCTTCATTATGACACCTCCTTGCGTTTCTGTCGTCATGGGCTTTTGAGTACGACAGGAGATACCTGCTCCCAATGGCAGGATATCTCCGGCTCTTTTTATGATGCGGATAGAGACCTGCGGTTTTCGGCTTTGGTCTGCCGGCTGAAACGCAATGCAAACCGATCCGTACCCGGCGGCAGAAAAAGAAAAGGCACATAAGCCGACTGATCCGGCTTATGTGCCAACAAACACAAATCGATTTCGACCTCTCCGCAAGAAGCCATACCGATACCGCATTCTCACATAGCCGAACCGGGGAGAGGGAATGGTAAACATGGCAGACTTCTCCTTTCGCAGGGGGGAATCTCTAATTATTTATTTTTATCTTATCATATGTTTTCTTTTCCCGCAATAGTCTCAGCCTGCTCCCGCCGCTTTCGATACTCCTCCAGATACCGGTCCAGACAGACCTTGTTGACGGTAGCCGAGATCGTGCTGCGCAGGAGATCCTTGGCATCAGACTCGGTTTCACCAAGTCCCTCCACTGCAGGAGCGACACCAAACGCTGCGCCGAGCATATTCTCAAACTCATCGCAGAAGTAGTCATAGGCGGTCTGAAGGGGATAGCACTCCTCCTGTATGCTAAACATCAGTCGAAGCCCCTCCAAAGGAACAACAGGCTTGACCACCGCGATGAACAGAAGCCGCGCAAGATGTTCGGCTGTATACAGCTTTTTTTGAGGGGCAGGAACCAGCTTCTGCTTGACATAGTTGCTCACCATGGAGCCAGTCAGTTCAGGCTCTCCTAACGGTGCCAACCGGGCGTTGATATAGCGCACCACCTGCTCCAGATACAGTCCGACCTCCGGGATCTGTGCATAGCGCGGCAGACGGAAGGCCGCGATGTCCGCCGTGATTCTGTTTTGCACTTCTTTTTCCATATTGTTATTATAAGCGTTTCCTCTGCAAAGTTCAACGGCTTTGCGAAATATTTTTAACGGTTTATTAAAAACCGTTGACGAAGAAATAAAAAGCTGATAAACTGCATCCATCCCTTACCGGAACCGAACGACACTTTTTCAGTTGGAGGTCACCTTATGGATCAGATCCGCATTGCCGCAGACTCAAGCTGCGACCTGCTTACCATGGACGGCGTGGACTTTGTCAGCGTTCCGCTCACCGTCCGTACTGCTGTGGAGGAATTTCGCGATGACGCCGCGCTCAATGTCGACGCGATGGTCACAACACTTCGCGGCACGAAGGGCCGCACCTTCAGCGCCTGCCCGAACATCGCGGACTGGGAGTCCGCCTTTGGCGAAAGCGGCGATGTACTCGCGTTCACCATTACAAGCAGCCTTTCGGGCAGCTGCAGCGCGGCACTTGCCGCAAAGAAACGCTGCGAGGAGCAGAATCCCTCTCGCCGCATTTTTGTGGTGGACACGCTGTCCGCCGGTCCGGAGATCGCCCTGCTCATCGAAAAGTCAGCCGCCGAACTGCGCTCCGGCAAGAGCTTCGAGGAGGTCTGCACAGCCGTACAGCAGTATCAGCGCCGTACCCATCTGCTCTTTGCGCTGGAATCCATGCACAATCTCGCCCAGAGCGGACGAATCAGCAAGCTGGCGGCAACGATGGCCGGTGTTCTCGGCATCCGCGCCGTTGGGCAGGCCAGCGAGGAGGGCACGCTTGAGATGCTCGGCAAATGTCGGGGCGCTCGAAAAACGCAGGAGCTCCTGTTGAGTGAAATGGTGCGGCTTGGCTACAGGGGCGGCAGCGTCCGCATCGGGCATTGCCGGAACGCGGCATTTGCATTGGAGCTCTGCACCGAGCTCCGGCGGCGATTTCCGGGGGCGGGGGTGAAAAGCTATCCGCTGCGTGGGCTGTGCAGCTACTATGCAGAACACGGCGGGATTATGCTGGGCTTTGCGTCATGAAAACGAAGGTCTCGGACAGGAAGGCGCTGCTGCATCTTGCGGTACGCATTCTGACACTGCCACCCATCGTCATCGGGGTAACGCTGCTTCTGATGTACGCTCCGGCAGGGCTTCTGACGCGCAGGGAGCTGCTGCTGTGCGAGGTGTTCCTGCTGGTTATCCCATTGGCGGCGTACCCGCTGCGGGAGATCTTCCACATTGGAAAGGACCGGCGCAGGGGGCAGCGCGGCACGGCGCTGGTATGCAGCGCCGTTGGGTATCTGTGCGGGTTTCTCTGGTCAATGCTGACGCCATGCTCATGGCTCGTCCATATCCTGTTTCTCTCTTATGTCATTTCCATCGCGGCGCTGTTGCTGCTCAACGCGGGCTTTGGCCTTCGCGCAAGCGGACACGCCTGCAGTACAACAGCTCCGGCGTTTCTGCTGACATGGAAGCTGCATCCGCTTTTTGTCATACCGTCCGTTCTGCTGATCGCAGCAGTGTACCGCTCCTCCCTAAAGCTGTCGCGCCATACCCTGCCGCAGCTTCTGGCCGGCTCGGCGGTCAGTCTGCTGGCCTGTGTGATCTCGATCGTGGTTTATGGCGTCGGATAAAACGATACTGCGCCGCATCGCCGTCAAATGAAACGACGATGCGGCGCAGTCCTGTCTTTATTGCAGCTTCTTCAATCGCTGCTGTTCTGTTCTGCGTTATATTGATTCTTGAAAAACGCTACCACAACAGCGCCGGGGCCCGCATGGGTTCCGATCACACTTCCTACGGTCGTATAGCGAATTTCTTTCAGTTTTCCCTCCCAGATGTGACGGCTGTCTTCGATATACTTTAGCAGCAGCGCGTCAGAAATTCCACTGTAGCCCAGCAGAACCGGCCTGCTGAAATCAATGCCGCCGGCCTTGTCGATCTCCTGAACGAGCAGATTGTTCCCCATTTTGGAGCCGCGTGCTTTTCCCAGCAGGTGAATCTCGCCGTCAATAACGGAAAGCACGGGCTTGATATTCAGTACCCCTCCGGCGAATGCGGCTGTCTTTGAAATGCGGCCGCCCCGCTTGAGGTATTCGAGGGTATCTACCAGCGCCACAACAACGATTTTTTTCTTCTCTTCCTCCAGTGCCTGCGCAGTTTCCTCTGCGGTCATTCCTGCATCCAAGAGGCGGAACGCAAGCTCCACCAGAATCCCTGTTCCCATCGCTGCGCTGGTACCATCTACAACATAAATGTTTTCATAATCCGCCGCCGCGATCATGGCGCTTTGATATGTGCCGGAAAATTTGGATGCAAGGGTAATAACAACGGCTGATTCGCCCGCCTGCCTTGCCTTTTCAAATTCCTTTATAAAGGCGTCCGGCGTTGCCTGACTGGTGGTGGGCAGCACATCGCTTTCGATGAGCTTTTCATAAAATGTTTTGTTGTCGATGGTCACGCCATCAATGTATTCCTCCTGCCCGAAATGAACGGTGAGGGGTACCGTAGATACCCGTGCTTTGATCTCAGGAACTAAGTCCGCAGTGGAATCAACAATAATCCTTGTTTTCAATTTCGTCAATCTCCTATTCTTCGCTATTTTGAGCGATGGCCTCAAGACTTATGCTGATGGCAGAAAGGCTGCGGTAAAATGTCGCTCGTTCGTCCTCCGTAAGGGTACGGCTGACCGTATCAAGGACGGCGCTGATTTTCTCCGCGATCCGTTTGCCGGCCTCCTGACCTTTTTCAGTCAAGCGCAAAGGGCTTCTGTACCGTTTGGCCCGTTCAGAATTCCGGACGATAAATCCGTTACTTTCAAGATGCTCCAACGCACGGGAAATGGTCGCCTTGTCCTCCTCGCAGTGCTCGCACAGCTCCGCCGCAGTCACGCCATCCAGAGAATATATGTAGTACAGACAGGACACATGGGCACTTCGCAGATGATAGGCGGCCATCTCCTGATTTTTTATCCTCCGTATGTCGCGGCTGATCCGGTTGATCAAAACCGTAAACGTCTCAAATCGCTCCTGCATGGCTGCGCTCCTCTCTCACGAATGCTTTTGTTGAAATCTCAACTTTCGGACTATACCACATGGATGTTGAAATGTCAACAGCAAAGTTCCGCACAGCCATTACTCTTTGATTATAGCATTCCACGCCGTGAGGCGGTCCCGTCGCGGGTCTTCTGTTATTTTATCGGGTGGAGGGTATGGTCATCAAGAACACTACAAAGCCCTCACCGGAGCAGCTCCGGCGAGGCTCTGCTTTTGACCACATAAAATGCCACAGACAGGTGTGGAACACATGGGGGAACGCGGGTCACAAGATGTTAGGAAAGGAATTAGAATTGAGAGGAAACCGCTAAAAACGGCTAAAAAGTGCAGGAAAAATATTGCGGTAGTTCTTTGTTTACTGCGGCGCAGTTTTTGCGCCGGTTAGCTTCTATCTCCCTCCTTGACTTCTTTGCAGTCTGCTTTATAATGGTATTATGTAAATTGCTTTTCGACTGGGTTTGCAAAAAATCCGAAAAGCAACCAATACTTGCGCAAAAGCAGCCGATTTTTGGTTTACAAAAATCGCGGTAACCCATAAAATCAGGAGGGAGAAAAGCATGACACTTGGTGAAAAAGCTGCCGCAAAGCTGATCGTTTCCCGGCAGAGTGTGCGGGAGTTCATATGATGAAGGGCGGCGACATTGCCGGGCTGCTGATCCGGCAGGCCCGGCTCGGGCGGGACTGGAGTCAGGCGGGGCTGTGCCGGGGTATTTGCGCGCCCTCGTATCTATCCAAGATCGAACAGGGCAAGGCAGCGCCTTCTCCGGAGGTGACGGAGCTTCTGCTGCGCCGGTTGGGCCTGGTCTGGACGCCGGAACCCGAGAGTCTGGAACCATGCTGGAAGGCCCTGCTCTCCGGCAGCCCAGACTTCGCCTCCTGCTATGAGCGGCTGGTGCAGCCCCGGCAGGAGATCCTCGCCTGCAGTCCGCTGGCGGCGGACGCCCTGCTGCTGGATGCCTTTTATGAGGATAATATGCGCTCTCTGCCGGAAGAATGGGAGTCCTTTCTCTCCAACCGGCAGCTGGCGCTGCAGCGCGGTCTGCAGGGCCGATGGGAGGAGGCGGTGCGGCTGGAACCGCTGCCGCTTCTGGTCACACTCCGCGGAAAGGCCCTCTACGTCAAGGGTGATTACACCGTTGCCATTGAGGTGCTGCGGGACGCCTGCCGCTCGGCGGCAGACGCCGGGTATCCCCACCTGATGCTGTCCTGCCGTCTGTGGATGGGCAACTGCTACTCGGATCTGGGCCGCATGGAGGAGATGCTGGCCCACTTCGCCGTGGCGGAGCGTCTGGCGGAGGCCTTGGGTGACGCCGACAGTCTGGGTTCGCTCCGTTATAACATCGCCGCCACCCAACTGGAACTGGGCCAACCAGAAAAGGCCCTGCTCTATTTTTCCACCCTCCCGCACCCCAGCCTTCTGGACCTGCACAAGCTTGCCATCTGCCGCGAGCAGCTGGGGCATCGGGAGCAGGCGCTGACAGCCGTTCAACAGGCAGAGCTCCTGTCCTCTGGTGAGATAGAGCGGCAGATGCTGGCGCTGGTGCGCTATCGGCTGGAGCACCCGGACTATCTCCACGACAGCACCTATGGTACTCAGCTTCTGGACTGCTTCCAGCGCCTGCGGGACACCTACCCCATGGGCTTCACCCGGTTTCACCTGCCGTGGGTGCTGGCGTGGTACAAAGCCAACCGTCAGTACCGTCAGGCGTGCCGCCTGCTGGAGGAGTTTCCTGCAAAATAGCAGTTTCGTGCATCTAAGCGGGTCGTCACGGGAATATTTTTCCCATGATGACCCGCTTTTCTTTTGTAAGCGGCTATGCGATAATCATAGCAGTGAGGTGAATGCCATGAAACGAACACTCTGGACGCGGGACTTTACCCGTATCACCGCCGCGACGGCACTTGGCGCTGCCGGCGGCATTATCAGTCAGTTTGCCCTGTCCTTTCTGGTCTTTGACGAGACGGGCAGCACACTGGCCGCAGCACTGTCGGTGGCCATTCAGCTGATTCCCATGGTGCTGCTGCCGCTGATCATCGCCCCCATGATGGACCGCCTGCCGCGCAAACCGTTTCTGGTATGGGGCGATCTGCTCAACGGCGTATGCTACGCCGGAGCGGGGATCTTCCTGCTGCACAACGCCTTCTCCTACACCGCCTATCTGGCCTTTTCTCTGCTGGTGTCGTGTCTCGGCGCTTTTGACGAGCTGGCCTACAACAGCTTTTACCCTCTGTTGCTGCCGGAGGGGCAGGAGGAGCGGGCATACACCGTTTCTGCCATGCTCTACCCTATTTTGAAGGTCCTGATGATGCCGTTGGCGGCGCTGCTGTATGATACTCTGGGCGTGGGGCGGCTGCTGCTGATCCAGGCTGTACTGTCGGTGCTGGCCGCCCTCATCGAAAACAGCATCCATGTGCAGGAGAACCGCCGGGATCAGGAGCCATTGCTGTCTCTGAAAACCTGGTGGCGGGACGTCCGGGAGGCCGCCGATTATCTGCGGCAGGAACGCGGCCTGCACGGTCTGTATACGTACATGGCCGTCACCAACGGTATGGCTATGGGCTACGCTCCCCTGCTCATTGCTTTCTTCCGCACGGCGCAGGGCTTCACCACCGCCATGTATTCCTTTTTCTCTGTGGCGGAGTTCACCGGGCGTACCATCGGCGGAGTTGTCCGCTACCGCTTTTCCCTGCCGGAGCGAAAGCGGTTCGGCTTCCTGTTCGGGGTATATCAGACCTATGAGCTGATGGACGCCTGCCTCCTGTGGCTGCCGTACCCCTTGATGCTGGTGAACCGGGCTCTCTGCGGCTTTCTGGGGATCCAGAGCGCCACCATCCGTCAAGCAGCAGTACAGCGCTATATCCCAGACCGGCTGCGTGCCCGGCTCAACGCCTATGAATCCTTGCTCTGCACGGCGGCGGGCGCGGTGCTGTCGCTGGCCATCGGCGCGCTGGGGGAGGTCCTGGACTACCGGCTCTGCATGACCATCTGCGGTCTGACCACTATGCTCGTGTGCTGGCTAACAGTGTTCCTGCGTCGGCGTCAGGTGCAGCAGGTCCTGTCTGGCCACCCCCATGCAGCCTGTCCCGGTGAACCGCAATGATGTTCTGTTTTTACACATTTTTTCGCACAGCCCGTCGTTTTCCTTAAAACGACGGGCTGTTTCCCAATTTGTCCAACTTTTAGGCAGCGAAACTGCCTGACCAGCACGCGGGAAGATGCACAGAGCGCGGGGAGGATAATTGTGTCATTCTCTCTGTCGTTCTCTATATTTTAGATTCTTTTCACGTTACTTGCACCAAGAAATTGTCTAGCTTTCTCATGGTGCATAGAATTGTTTTTCGATTTCTATATCTATCAGTCATTGAAAATTGTTAGCTCTCCTGTTAGTATTAAATATACGAAAAGGAGGACAATATGGATGTTTTTGAGCAAACTCAGCTTGAGAATGATGCATACGATTACTGGGAATCATTTGTTCATGAAATCACCTATGCGAATAGGTTCTTCCCGCAGCACCCTATTGTAGAATTGTTCCAATCCTATACAGAGAATCATTTTTTTACGTTGCCAAAAGGAACTATCTTATATCGTGCAAGAATTATCGATTATGACTCTCCTTCTGCTGAGTCAACCGGTATTGTCAAAGACTCCATTCGTCATCAAGAATATGGTGCATTTGAAGGTTTTGATGAAATGAATTCTTTCACACCTCCGCCAGAGAGCGTTCCTTCTGGAAGGGCAAACCCAGAGAAAGTTGTGTACTTATATACTGCATCAGAAATAGTAACCGCGATTGCCGAAACGCGCCCAAGGCTTCTGGACCATATCAGTGTTGCTAAAATTGAATTACAATGTGATCTTCGCATTGTTGACCTTAGAGTTGAAAACAGCGGTCTAAAAATAGACTATTCAAGCCTTATCATACGAAATTTGACTGCGTCATTTTCTCACCCATGTAAAGACCCTATTGAATATATACCTACACAGTTCATCGCAGAATACACGAAGTCACTTGGATTTGATGGAATCGCCTACCACAGTTCGTTTATTTTCGGTGGTACAAACATTACACTTTTTCATCCATCTCAAGCAAAAGCAGTTGCCTCTTCGCCTTATCGCTTAGACAACGTCGTATATCGCGCACGCCGCATTGCTCCGATTAGAAAACTGGATGAGTTTGACATTATCGCTACAAATGCAAATATTAAATGAATAAAACTGGACTTGCTTCTATGTCTAAGCGGCGGAGAGAATGATTGTATCATTCTCTCCGCCGCTTCAATGATTTTATTGCAAGATTTAGGGACTTGCTCAACTTTAAGCCTCCAGACACAGAACTT